>JABNAD010000539.1_pt2 | contig 19283 bp, 12 predicted proteins | sample 7240381 | NCBI WGS metagenome assembly JABNAD01 (sample SAMN11332834, study PRJNA596920) | anaerobic digester metagenome | biome: digested sludge; isolation source: digested sewage sludge-derived enrichment culture grown on H2/CO2 | place: Germany: Goettingen
AGTTGGTTCAGAGCATCTGCCTTACAAGCAGAGGGTCGCTGGTTCGAATCCAGCAGTTCCCACAAAAGCACATGACGTTGTGCCTTAAAAATAAGTATTGGGAGTTTAGCTCAGTTGGTTCAGAGCATCTGCCTTACAAGCAGAGGGTCGCTGGTTCGAATCCAGCAATTCCCACAAAGAAGCCCTTGCATAGCAAGGGCTTTTTTATTTTAGATACCTCCTCCACATCATCTCAACAACAACAAAGACGCTGCACTTACCAGCAACCAAAGTAAAATTCCCATAACAAAGGCACCAAGACCAACTTTTCTAATATCGGCAACCGATATGCTGTTACCAATGAGCAGCAACGCCAAAACCATTCCTCGTTTGCCAAGCCAGCTAAGGTGCATAAACGACTCATCCCACGAAGGAAGCAAGTAGGCAATTACTATTGCAACAACAAACAGCACAATAAACCAAGGCACCTTAACCTTTACCGACCTATCCTTTTGGTACACCAATGCCAGCATAACAGACATGGGAATTATCCACAAAGCACGTGTTAGCTTTACTGTAGTAGCAACTTGCAGCGCCTGCTCTCCAAAAGCGGAACCAGCTCCCACTACCGAACTTGTATCGTGAATGGCTATAGCAGCCCAAAACCCAAAGGTTTCCTGCGATAAGCCCAACGCACGCCCAATAACAGGAAACAAGAACAGCGCTAAAGCATTAAGCACGAAAACAACAACCAGGGCAAATGATATCTGCCCCTCCTTTGCCCTAATAACGGGAGAAACCGCAGCTATAGCACTCCCCCCGCAAATAGCAGTTCCACAAGAAATAAGCATAGCCGTTTTACCATCAACCTTAAGCATATACCCCAGCGCTACACCCACCACAACTGTTGTAACTACCGAAATAGCGGTAACACCAAAACCCGTTTGCGAGGTTTGAAGCACAACGCCCAAATTCATCCCAAACCCCATGAGCACAACCGATGCCTGCAACAGTAGAGTAGTAACTTTGCTAGAGTTTAAAAAATATGGCTTTACACCTAAAAAGGAAAGCGCTATACCAACAAATAGAGCAATGGGGGCACTAAAAAAGGGAAAGAGACATAGCCCAAATAGGAAAATCCACACATTACGCTCCGTAACCTTAGATAAATTCATTTTTTTACCTATTTATTTCGGGCAAAAGTAGAGGCAACCAATAATCAAAGCAAATCAATAATTACTATAAGCAATAACTTTTAGCTATATCAAAAAAAAATAACACAGCAACCAAAATGAATGGCTACCGTTGCAATGCAATTGCACAAAGAACCTCCACCCGCACAGCACTTAATCGCTATGGCGCAAAAAAAGAAACAGTATAAAAACTAAAGAAGGGAACTTACGGCAAAATCGACAAAGGTTTGAGTCAACTTTTGAGATTCGCCAAAACGCAAGGCGTAGCGGAACTGGCGGTAAAAGGAGATCCCCTTTAGAGGTACTACCCTAAGGGTATTTAGCCGAAGCTCTTTTGCAATTGCCCTTTCAGAAACCAGAGCAACAGCATCAAAGCACTCAACAAACCCCTTAATAGCCTCCGTTGAGCCAAGATGAAGCAGCACATTGAGCTGTGATATGCTTACACCTGCTAGCTCAAATTCCCGCTGAATTACTTGCAAAGTACCAGAGCCATGTTCCCTTAGCACCAACGGCAAGCTAAGCAAATCGGAAACACTTAGCTCCTTAACCCTTGCCAAGGTTCCAGTGGTTCCCACAACAGCCACAATGCTATCGTTCGCAATGGAGCCATACCTAAGCCCTTGGCTAGACGAGGCGTTCTCTACCAATGCCACATCAACCATACCATCAAGCAGCAAACGTTCCATTTCGTGGGAGTTGCCGTTGTAAAGAGTGAGACCAACAGAGGGGTACTTTTGGTTAAACCTAGCCAATACAGAAGGGATAACATATTGCGATATGGTTGAACTGGAGCCAACTCTAAGCTCACCCTTAAACTGATTGGTAATTGAACCAACACTAAACTCCAGCTCGCTGTACTGATGCTGAATTTGCTTAAGCTTTTGGTAAACGATGGTTCCAGCATGAGTTAGTACAACCCTATTCCCTTTACGCTCAAATAACGATAAGCCATAAAAAGATTCCAGTTCCTGAATATGCTTGGAAACGGCTGGCTGGCTAATGTACAGATACTCTGCAGCCTTTGAAAAGCTAAGATTTTCGGCTACAGCTATAAAAACCTTATCGCGAAAGTTCATAAAAGCAAGTATTGAAAGTAATTGCGCAAATGTAACCTATACCTACTCCATACTGAAAGAATAGACAACTAAAGTTCTACTAATCCCTTTTTAACAGCCCACATGGCAAGAGCAACGGCATTTTTTGCATCGGTTTTTTGAAACAGGCGGGATCGATGCCCCTCCACGGTGCGCTCACTTAGAAAAAGCGAATCGGCAATTTCGCTATTAGACATACCCTTACAAACCAGCTTAAGCACCTCCACTTCACGAGTTGAGAGTTTAATGTCGGCGCAATTAACCATGGCGTGCAAATCGGTAGCAGCCAAGCCTTCTATGCTTGCTACAGGAGTGACGTTAGCCACCAAACGGGGCGAGCCCATATAGAACATGGACACGCCGCGCACATCAACCTCTACTAGGCTCTTATCGCGCCTAACCAATTTAAAGCGGGTGCTTAAGCAAGCCCCACTAGATCCAAAACACTGGGTTACCGATTCAGTAAAGGAGACGATATCATCTTTGTGCGTTATATTAACTATGCTTGTGCCGCTTAACTCCCGCTTAGTGTACCCAAGAATATCGAGCAAATAGTCATTAACAAACTCTATGCTGAGCCCATTAAGAATAAGGGCACCTGTGTTTGAGTTCTGGAAAAGAGTACGAAACTTCTCATCGCTTTCGGAAACAATGCGCTCCCGCTTGTTTATCCTAACGTGTATGGTTTTAACCAAATCGGCCATTTGAAATGGCTTTACTATATAATCATCGGCACCTAGGTTAATGCCATACAGAATATCCTCCTTGGTAGAACGGGCCGTAAGGAAAATAAAGGGAATTGTAGAGGTGGTACCAATTTGCCTAAGCATATTAAAAACCTCGTATCCGTCAATACCAGGCAATGTTATATCGCACACAATAGCATCGGGGTTGTTGAGAATTGCCAATTGAATACCCTCAGGGCCTGTATTTGCCCGTAAAGTGCTAAAATTCTCGGCTTGCAGGAACTCTGCTATCGTTTCCTGCAAATCGGCATCATCTTCAATAATTAGAACTTTTCTCATTACTAGTTTCAATTTGGCTACTACAATCTCGTAAAAAAACAGAAAAGTTACAAGGGAATAATAACCTCAACCCTTGTACCTTGCCCTAATTCACTAGATATGACGATGGTTCCACCATGCAAGTCGACACACCGTTTAACCAGACTTAACCCAATACCTGTACCCCCAAAGCCCTTGGAGTTGGATGCCCTAAAGTATGGCTCAAATAGATACTTAAGATCGGCTTCGGGAATGCCAATTCCTTTATCTACAACAATAATTTCAAGGTTCTTACTGTTTGTTAAATGGATGTTGATGTTAATTGTACCCTTATCGGGGCTATACTTAATGGCATTACCCAACAGGTTATCGGCAATATGAAACAGGAGCTTAGTATCGGCCAGCACCTCAACGCTAGGAGAATCGGGTGCTTTTAGCAACACATTGCTTCGTATCATGTAGCTTATCTGATCCTGAATCCCCCTAATTAAATCGGGGTAAAGCATTGGCACAGGATGAAACTCAAGCCGTCCGCTCTGGTCGCGGCTAATTAGCGAAACCTCACTAACTAGGGCTGTCAATCGCTTAACCGCATTACTTATTCGGGCAATACCTAATCCCATTCCATCCAACTTGCCATCCCTAGCATACTTTTCCATTAGCTGTAGGTTGAGCGAGATATTGGTAAGCGGTGTTCTGAACTCATGCGAAACAGTTGATATAAACTGATTCTTGTGCGCATTTAGCTCCTGCTCCTTTTTAAGTGCACCAGAAATCTCCTCGTTTATTCGAATTGAATCGGAAACATCGTGGGCATTAAGCACAATACCTTCGTATTCTGGATCGCCAATTAGCATTTGCCCCGTGTACTCATACGTTCTAACAGTACCATTTACCAAAACCATTCTAAAGTTTTCCTGATGCACCTTGTTAGGCTTATCAATCATCTGATCCAGAAAAAGCCGAAACCGTTCCCGATCCTCTGATGGGATTAAAGAGAACACGTTCACCTCACGTACCATGAAATCGGCCTTAACCAAGCTCTTAACAACCAGAGGACTCATATACATTATATTTCCACTGGGCTTAAGGTGCATAATCATGTCGGACGAATTTTCCAAAAGGGCTCTAAAGCGCTGCTCGCGTCTAAAGAGTAGCCTTTCCATCCGCTTTCTATCGGTTATATCAACTACAACCCCTTCAACATAACCTTTATTCTTAAAGTAACGCGAGTAGTTAAGCACCCAAACCTCTTCGCCCCTCAGGTTTTTAAAATTGAACTCATATACAGCATTTCCTGTTTTCATAACCTCATTCACAAACGCAGCATATCTTGCTGAAGAGAAATGGTCCACGAGATTTACTATACTAAGAACCTGATCTACGCTATCGTACCCAAGCAAATTAGCAAAGTAGGGGTTACAGTAAACAACCAACCCTCCCTCATTCTCCAACGAACGATAAAATCCAGCAAGGGCATTGTTGTACATAAGCCTTAGCTGCTGCTCTCTATCGCGAAGCTCCTGTTCGGCAATTTCGCGCCGCCGCATTTGATCGAGCAACGAGTTGTTAATCCTTAGCAAGTCGGCTGTTTGCATGTGAACCTCACGAGCCAGTTCTCGCCTAGCCTTTTGTAATATATCCAGAGCACGCTTACGCTCTGTTATGTCAACAGTTGTACAAAGTACAGCAGGAGAATCGCCAAGGTTAACCTTTTTAAAGTGAAGTTCTACCACCCTGTCGTCGCCCTTATTTCTATGCTGAGTAACTTCAATTACTCCTGCTTGATTTTGGGAAGCGATATAGAACTGCCTACGCAGCTCATCTTCGGGCAAATCGGAAATGCCGAAAAGGTCTAGTTCTCCAGGAGATTTAACTGAGTAGAACTCCAACGCCGCATCGTTTGCCCGCACTACCTTTAGTTCAAAAGGCTCAACCACAAGCATTGGAAGAGTGTTCTTAAGGAATATTTGCGAGAAGATGTCAAGGTTGAGCATCAACTTACGTTCATCATCAATCCGCTCCGATACGTCCTCTACAACAACTATCATCTCAGGCATTTCAGCAGAAACCTGCTCCACCACCACGCAGCTTATTGTAAGCCACAAACGCATGTTCCGTTTGGGGAGTAGCGCACTCACCAGGTAATTCATTACAGGCTTACGAAGAACCCGAGCTAAAACCAGTGGCATTTTATCTGGAGGCAAAGGATTCCCTTCTGCATCTAAAAGATCCTTGAGATAATCATCTGGACAGGCACCAATTTCTAACCCCTTGGTCCCCCCCAACAGTCGTCGTGCAGCAGGATTAAACCTAGTAATATCACCCTTAACATCTACAAAAACAACCCCTTGCGACATGGACTGAAACAAAAAATCGAGTAACCGCTGGTTATCAATCAACTTCTGCTCCGAAATTTTAAATGCCGACACATCGTCAAAAACCACAACTATTTCGCCAGAAATTAGCTGGTAAACAAAGCTCTGACGCCACCCCTCTCTTACGCTATCCTTATAGTACTTGGGCTCAATGGCAACTGGTTTTCCGGTTTTGTTAACACTTAGTATTGCATCGTAAATACCATACTCGTGAGCACCGGGAAACATCTGAACCAATTCTTTACCAACAACCTCTTCGCAAGTTACTCTAGCAATGCGCTCTGCGGCAGGGTTAAAATCCAGAAACACTATTTGGCCATTGGTTTGAACTGTAAGAATGGCCACACCCGAAGCAAGATTACGGAATAGCTCCCTAAACCGAATTTCGCTAGCTGCGAGTTCACTTAACGCTCTGTTTTGCTCTGTTACGTCAACAATAACAGAAACGACAAAGGTTTTTTCAAATATTACAACGGGAGCTGGATGAGAAACCACATCGCGAACCTGCCCATTCTTAAGCTTATGCCGGAGTTCATAACGTTCGCGCGGATTTGTAGCGGCCTCTTGCAGCTTAGGTTTCACCTCGGATTCAGGCAAATCGTTTAATTCATAAACAGTTAGCCGCTCCATCTCCTCTTGGGAATACCCGTAAAATGATAATGCGGCCGTGTTAACCATCACTATACGTCCATCCACGGGATCAATAAGGAATAATGGAATTGCAAGCCAGCTAGTACGCTGTCTAAAATTTTTTATGTATGATACAAGGCTGTTATCCTCGTCGTTAAGCAGCTCTTTCTCCTGCACCCAAGCAATCAAAGTATCGGATTCGCCGGTAGTGAGCCTAAAAAAATAACCAGATACGCCAATTTCAAGGAGAACAATTCGCTCGGAGCTACCATTGCTTAGTGCGGCGGAAAATCCTCGAACAAAGCCATTAAATGATTTCCCTGATAGAACCTCTTTATACTGCAGCCCAACAAGAGCCATCCACAAGGATAAAGAGCTGGACTTCTCAACCTCGGGAATAACCTCTAAGCATAGACCATTACTGGAAAAGAGAACTAGCAAGGACCGATTAACATGCGAGATATCCTTAAGAAACTCCACCATCCCCCTATAACCAACAGAAAAACTACTAGTACTCCCTTTTACTAAAGAGTTCATACACCTTTTGCTTTAAGCCATTTACACCACAAACCGCCATATAACAACAAGTTAGAAATAATATAAATGAACTCAAAACTGTTTCACTCATCACAATACTCTTTTTGCTGCACGTTTAAATCTCTAACCCGATGCAGATCGCCCAATCATCTCTAAAACAGCCCAAATGAAGTACACCTAAACACTACCTAAACATTTAGAAATATTAACAAAACACTCCCTCCTAACAAAAACACAACGCAGAGAGAATCTACAGATGATAAAAAACAGTTTCTGTTGGTATTCATAATTTCAATTTATAACTTTGTTGCAACAAATTATTTCATTTCAGAATCAAACCGACCCCAAAAGTTTAGCATTAGCACATTTTACCCAACAATACTTACAACCATGATAACAGATTTAGAACAAATTTTCTCAACCAGCGCTAAAAACATGAAGCGCTCTGCTATTAGGGAACTTCTAAAGCTTACCCAAAAGCCTAATATCATTTCTTTTGCAGGTGGACTGCCAGCTCCAGAAAGCTTCCCTATTGAGCAGCTTAAGGAGATTACCGCCGAAGTACTAGAGAAAGATGGAACCCAAGCGCTACAATACGGTGCTACCGAGGGTGACAATAAGCTTCGCCAAATACTTGTTGACAGGTATCGCAAGCAGGGTCTAGACATTAAGCTAGAGAACCTAATTATCACCACCTCATCGCAACAAGGGCTAGACCTACTGCCCAAAATTTTCATTAACCCTGGCGATAAAATTATTTGCGGCTTACCATCGTACCTAGGCGCACTACAAGCGTTTAATAACTACGGTGCGCAAATGGTTGGCATTAAGCTTGACGACAAAGGTATGCGCAGCGACCTTTTGGAGCAGAAGCTAGAGGAGATGAAAAAGAATGGCGAGAAGCCAAAGTTCATTTACATCATTCCCGATTTCCAAAACCCTGCAGGTATTACCATGCCTAAATCGCGCAGGGAAGAGATTATTAAGATTGCCCACAAGTACGATGTACTAATTATAGAGGATAGCCCATACCGCGAGGTTCGCTTTGAGGGAGAGCACCAGCCAACCATGTTCCAGCTAGACAACACCGGACACGTAATTCTACTAGGAACATTCTCAAAGATTTTTGTACCAGGATTCCGCGTGGGTTGGGTTATTGGTAACGAAGCTATTATAGACAAACTAGTGATGGCAAAACAAGCTACCGACCTTTGCACCCCTCCTTTTGTTCAAAAAATATCGGCTCTGTACCTAGAAAAAGGGTATTTTGATCAGAACCTAAAGGGAATTATTGATAGCTACAGAGTAAAACGCGATGCAATGCTTAACGCATTCCGTAAGTACATGCCAGAGGGTGTTAGCTGGACCGAGCCAGAGGGAGGACTATTCCTATTCCTTACTCTACCTGAGTACATGGATGCCGAAGAGCTTTTCAAAATTGCCATTGAGGAGAATGTTGCCTTTGTACTAGGTAACGTATTCCACTGCGATGGAAGCGGACGTAACACCATGCGCTTGAACTTCTCATACATGTCGAAAGAGAAAAACGACGAGGGAGTTCAACGCTTAGCAAACGCCATAAAGAAGTTAATGAAATAAGTTTTAGCACTCAAAAAACCGCTCCAGCAAACCGCTAGAGCGGTTTTTTTATACCTTTACGGCAGCATGACCCTATCGGTAATCATAGTAAACTACAACGTTAAGTACTTCCTTGAACAGTGCCTAATCTCTGTTTTTAAGGCAGTAAAGGGCATTGATGCTGAGGTGTGGGTAGTAGATAACGCCTCGGCCGACGGATCGTGCCAAATGGTAAAGGAGCGATTCCCAAAGGTTAAGCTCATAGAAAACCACAACAACGTAGGCTTCTCTGTTGCCAACAACCAAGCAATTAGGCTAAGCACGGGGAAGTACATACTGCTGCTAAACCCCGATACTGTTGTTCAGGAAGACACCTTTACAAAGTGCATAGCCTTTATGGAGTCGCACCCCGAGGCAGGAAGCATGACCGTTAGAATGATTGACGGGAAAGGGACATTCCTTCCCGAATCCAAAAGGGCGCTCCCCTCTCCAATGGTCTCCTTTTACAAAATTTTTGGGCTATCGCGGCTATTCCCCCGTTCAAAAACGTTTGCTCGCTACCACCTAGGGCATCTAGACCCAAACCTAACCCACAGCATTGAAATACTTCCAGGCGCCTACATGCTAATGAGAAAGGAAGCGCTGGATGTTACCGGTTTACTAGATGAGACATTCTTTATGTATGGAGAGGACATTGACCTTTCCTACCGAATACTAAAAGCGGGTTACAAAAACTACTACTACCCAGAGACTACCATTATTCACTATAAGGGCGAGAGCACTAAAAAAGGAAGTATTAACTACGTGCTGATTTTCTACAAAGCGATGGCCATTTTTGCCCAGAAGCACTTTAGCAAGAAAAACGCACGTCTTTACATACTTATAATATACATTGCCATATACTTTAGGGCCTTTGCTTCCATTGTAAGCCGTTTAGCCAAAAGGCTAGCTCTTCCTCTTGCCGACACGCTACTAATTTCAACTGGGGTAACGCTCCTAGTTTCGTTTTGGGAACAGTACAGATTTGGCACAAGTGAGGCCTACCCCAACCAGCTGCTTTGGGTTATGATACCCGCATATATTGCTGTATGGTTACTATCACTATACCTAAGCGGAGCATACGACAAGCCCCAAAAACTATTTGCTGCAAGCAAGGGCATTGCCTACGGAGCAATAGCCATACTCGCAGCTTATGCGTTACTGCCTGTTTCCATGCGCTTTTCAAGAGCCCTAATCCTTATTAACACGGCATGGGCCTTAGTATCGGTACAAGGACTTCGTTTTGCGTGGGCACTGGCCAAGCCCAACACATTCCCCGCTTTACGTAAAACAAAAAGGGTAGCAATAGTTGGAACTCCTCCCGAATCGGAAAGGGTTACGGAACTTATATCCAACGCAGGTGCCAATGTTGTTTTTGTGGGAACCATTGCCCCATCAAGCACAACAACTCATAAAAACCATATAGCAACGCTAGATCAAATTAGCGAGTTTATAAGGATAAACAGGATAGATGAGGTTGTTTTTTGCAGTAACGACCTTTCGTTGCAAGAAATTATTAGGCACATGCTACTGCTTACCCCCACTGGAATTGAGTTTAAAATAGCCCCTCAGGACAGCTTATCGGTTATTGGGAGCAATTCAATTAATACACCTGGAGAACTTTACACGCTAGACTTTAAAGCCATTAGCGAACCAGCCAACAGGCGTCGCAAACGCTTTTTTGATGTTGCCGCAACCCTAGTTCTACTTGTAACCATTCCATTACTTTGGCTACTCCGCAAGCCCCGAAGGGCAACCCTTAAGCACTGCACATCGGTACTGATTGGGAAGAGAACATGGATTGGTTATATAAGAACAACCAGCGCTACAAACGATTTACCCAAAATAAAACCCAGCATTTTCCCTTTTGCCTCCATTAACGACCCCAGCAGCGAAAAAACAGAGGCTATAAACAGGGCAAATCTGATTTACGCGAAAAGCTATAACGTTAGCACCGATTTAATTGCGCTATACCACAACACAGTATCTGCAAAATAGGATTTAGTATCACCACGCATCAGAAAAACGCCTCATGCGCAAGAGGTGGTAAAACATAACGAACACTCCTTCTACACATCGAAACAATTTTGTAAATTGTCTGTTATACCAGTGCACTCTATAAAATGAACAACAGTGCCACACGGCATCAGCGCACAAAAAGCATTAGCAAGCATGAAAACTATAGAAATCATTCTGCCCGCAATGGGCGAGGGCATTACAGACGCAACAATTACACGATGGCTAGTATCGGTGGGCGACACGGTAGAGGTGGACCAATCGATAGCCGAAATTGCAACCGACAAAGTTGACTCAGAAATACCATCATCGGCAAACGGAAAGGTAAAGCAGCTTTTGTTTAACGAAGGAGATGTACCGCAAGTAGGGCAAACCATAGCAATTATTGAGGTGGAAGCAGAGGATGGCACAACCAGTGAATCTGCCGCATCCAACAAACAAAAAGTTGATAGTATAATTGCACAAATTCCAGGAGTAACAGCGCCACTCACCCCAATTACCGAGGCCGATGAAGCGCAACAAGAAGAATTTACTTACGTATCGCCACTAGTTAGAAAAATTGCCTCAGAGGAGAATATCACAGCCCAGGAGCTAAAGAGCATAAAGGGAACAGGATTAAACAACAGAATAACCAAGGACGACATACTGCAGCACATAACCAGCAAAGAGGCCAAATCCCAAAGCAAGAGCGAAGCAAAGCAAGAGCCTACAGCAGAAAAGCCACAACAAAGCGCAACTAAAGCAGCACCCGTAGTAACACCAACCCATACACAGCTTGGCGTAGGCGTAGAAGTGATACAAATGGACAGGATGCGTAAGCTTATTGCCGAGCATATGATTAGCTCTAAGCAAACATCGGCGCACGTTACCTCATTTATAGAGGTGGACATGACTAAGATGGTGAGCTGGAGGAACCGCATTAAGGATGAGTTCCAAAAAACAGAAGGCGAGAAGCTAACCCTTACCCCGCTGTTTGTTGATGCGGCCGTTAAAGCCATAAAACAGCATCCCATGCTCAACTCATCGGTTGATGGCGATAAAATACTTTTAAAGAAAAATATAAACATTGGCATTGCAGCAGCACTACCCAACGGGAACCTAATTGTTCCTGTAATAAAAAATGCCGATAAGCTTAACCTTAGCGGCCTAGCAACATCGGTAAACGATTTGGCCAACCGCGCCAGAGCCAACAAGCTACAACCCGACGAAATACAAGGAGGCACATTTACCATCACCAATTTGGGTATGTTCGACACTCTATCGGGTACGCCCATCATAAACCAACCACAAGTAGCCATACTGGCCATTGGGGCAATTGTAAAGCGCCCTGTTGTTATAGAAAGCCCAGAAGGCGATACCATAGGAATACGGCAAATGGCCATACTATCGCTCTCCTACGACCACCGAGTTATTGATGGAGCCCTTGGAGGAATGTTCCTTAAAACCCTTAAGGGGATTATTGAAGGATGGAATGGTTAAATCATCAAAAGAACTAAACCAACAAGGGCTATATGGGTAGAAACATATAGCCCTTGTTTTACGTAAAAGCCATAACGAGCAGAACATCGTAGGAATAAAGAATTTAGCTTATATTTTTCTTTGAAGTTTTTATTTTATTTCTTTGTTATAATAATTGGCTTTCTTTGTATTATGGCTAATTGATTGCTGATTTAAACATTGCTACATGAGGTATTTTTACACAACCATCTTTATTATTGCACTAACAGTTCAGGCATCAGCCCAAAAGAACTCGTACTACAAACGAGTTTTTGTTGATGCTGAATACTTTTTGCTGTACGAGGAGTATAAAGATGCCCTCCCGTTGTATCAGGAGCTGCTAAAAACGGAACCCGACAATGCCAATATAAACTACAGAATTGGGTTATGCTATTTAAATATCCTAACCCAGAAAACAAAGGCAATCCCACATTTAGAAAAGGCCATTACAAATATTACAAAGGACTACAAGGAGGGTTATTTTACTGAGAATAGAGCCCCTCTTGAAGCCTACCTACTTTATGGCAAAGCGCTACGCATTAAGGGTGATTTTGATAATGCCCAAAAAGCATTCGCAACCTACAAAGAGCTAATTGGCAATTCGCCCAAGGAGCTGCTGGTTGTGAACAAAGAGATTGAAGCCCTATCGTTTGCTAAAACCATGATGGCCAATCCGCTCAAAATTACCATGACATCCATTGGTAGGAATGTTAACACCCAAATAGCCGAAGTAAACCCGGTTATTTCAAAGGAAAAGGGAATACTTGTTTACACATCGCTACAAAGGTTTTACAACGCCATACTTGTTAGCCAATTTACGGACTCTGTATGGTCAAACCCCACCAACATAAACACCCAAACCCTTGCCGATGGCCCCGTAAAAACGGTAGGCCTCTCGGGCAACGGAAGAGTGCTAGTACTTGCCAGAAACGACAACGATGACTACAACCTATACTACAGCCAGTACGATGCCATAAAGAAAAGTTGGTCCAGCATGGTTAAATTCCCCAAGGAGATAAACTCCAAGAGCTGGGAAACATCTGGTTCGCTAAGCAGATCGGGCGATACGCTTTACTTTGCAAGCAAGCGCCCTGGAGGGTATGGTGGACTAGACATTTACATGAGCATTCGCATAGAAGACGACACGTGGAGTCAGCCCATAAACCTAGGTAAGGAGATAAATACGCCGTTTGACGAAACCGCACCCATAATATCGTCGAGCGGGAAAAGCCTCTACTTTGCATCTAAGGGGCACGAAACAATGGGTGGATACGATATAGTTAAATCCGAAAGGGGCAACAACAGCTGGACAAAACCCATAAACCTAGGCTATCCGCTAAACACAACCGACGACGAAGCCTTTTTCTTCCCTCTTGATGATGAGCGCAGCGGCTACATGTCCCGAATACTAGAGGAAGATCAACGTGAGGAGGATATTTACTTCATAGAGATAGACCTTTCCGTGCAACATACTATTACAAATACCCAAACACCTCCCATGGTAGGCACAACCACCATATCGCAACCACAAAACACACTAGAGTAGCATTCCCTCCAAAAGGTGAAAGCACTATCTAAACCAGCAATCCATTCGAACACGAACGGGATATAGCCATTCATCAATCATAAAAGATTCTATCGGGAATATTTTAGTAATTTTATTAAATTTGATATTCTATTTACGAGAATGTCACTGGCTTATCTACCCCTAAAATAACCGCAGCACAAATGAAACCATTACGGTTTATAGTACTTTTTATGCTTATAGGCCTAGCGTGTGCAGGGCAAAACCGCAAGGAGATTGAAGAACTATACAAAGATGCAAACTCCTACTTTTACTTTGAAGATTACGAAGAGGCTCTTGCACTATACCTTCAAGTGCTTAAGCATAATCCCGATAACTATAACTTACAGTACCGCATTGGTTTTTGCTACCTAAACATTCCAGGACAAAAGCAAGAAGCCATACCCTACCTTGAACAAGCGGCGAATAACACAACCGCTAGGTACAATGAGGTAAGTACCACGGAGAAACAGGCACCCCTAGATGCCCTTTTTTACCTAGGCAACGCCTATTTTATAAACAATCAGCTGGACAAAGCGGAAAGAACCTATCAGCGCTTCAAGGATCAGATAAAGAAGGAGAAACGGTGGGACATGAGCTACTATGAGCATCAAACCACTACACTTGCTGCATCAAGAGGAATACAAAAACTTCCAACCAATTTCATAAGAACCAATCTAGGGGAAACCATAAACGACAGGTTTTCTAACTTTAACCCAGTTATATCGGGCGATGGTAAAACCATGGCTTTTACAACAAAACGCAAGTTTTACCAAGCGGTTTACATTTCCAGAAAAAAAGGCGAACAGTGGGGTACTCCGCAAAACATCACCCTAGATCTGTTTGTTGATGGAAACTGCTCTACCCTATCCCTATCGCACGACGGCAAGGAACTTTACCTTTTCCGCGACGATACACATAATGGAAACATCTACGTTTCCCGATTCAACGGCGAGAAATGGTCGCCAATGAAAATCCTAAACACTAACATAAACACAGAGTACTACGAGACGCATGCTAGCATTAGTGCCGACGGCAAATCGCTTTACTTTACCAGTAACCGTTTAGGCGGATTTGGGGATCTAGACATATATGTATCGAGAAGGGATACTGGCGATAACTGGGGCCCTGCAAAGAATTTGGGTAGCACCATTAACACCCCTCTAAACGAGAACACTCCATTTGTTACAACCGATGGGCAGCTACTTTACTTCAGTTCCGAAGCCCACTATAACATGGGCGGATACGATTACTTTGTGTCGCAAAAAACGGGGGAAGGTTGGAGTAAGCCCATTAACTTAGGCTACCCGCTAAACACCACCGACGATGACCTATTTTTTGTTCCCATAAAGGATGGCTCATACGGACTAGTAGCCCTGTTTGACAATTACGGATTTGGCGAAATGGATATTTGCGAAGTAGAGATATTCTCGCCTAGATACAGGAAAACAATTCTAACATCGGAAGAGCTAGCAGCGCGAAGCCAAACCGATAGGGGCTTTAAAACGCTTATTATTGATACGCTTAAGGATGCAGGTCTGGCCATATTAAATCCCGATAAAGGGGAGAATCTAACCTACATTGCTACAGATAAAAAGTCCACACTTTTTTATCAGGGTAGCGTTTACGAAATGCGCGACCAGTCCGATGCAGCAAAGTTACTCCTTGCTAAGCTACAACGAAGCAATAAAAAGGGCATTGATTTAGCCCAACCTAACACAAAAACATCATTAGTAAATACCGATTCCCTACTAATGGCAGAACGCAAGCAGCTAGAGGAAAACCGTAAACTTTTAGCGAGCGCTGCAAACCCAAATCTTCCTGTACCAATAGAGGAACCCTTATTGGCTCAACCAGAAAACAACACAGCCCCTGAAACTGCTACAAATACTGATACTAACACCAATGAAACAGGAATAGGACCAAAAGGAGTAGTTACATCGGAGCTATACCCCAACATTTTGCTATTGGGTATTCAGTCAAAATCGCTAAAAAATGAGGTTAAGCTAGCATTTTTGAACAGCAGGCTCGCATCCAGCATTGAATACAACAAGGCGTTAGCTATGTTGATACAAAAAGCCATAGCCCAAGGAGAAGGCGAGGAACTATTACTATCGTTTGTAAAACTTGCCGACTGGCTAGTAAACAACACCAATCTACAGAGCATAAAACAAAAACGAACCATAGAATCCAACTCGGCAAAAGACAACTTTTTATACCTACTCAACAAGATTCTTGAGAAAGCATCGCCTGAACTAAGGGCATTTATTGAACTTGCGCTTGCTGATAACCCTAACACACAGTCGTTCCAAGAACTTATTACCTTATTAAGAAACGCAGATCCAGAACTGTTTAACAAGTTTATTGCCGAGCTTATTACTCTATTTGGAGAGGTAACCCAGAATGAGTTTAGCCTGCTACCAACCAATGAGCAGCAACGCATAGAACAGCTTGCAAAGGAAAGTGCTGAGGGCAGTAATATTTTATCGAACAAAGGGTTGGTTGGGTTTGCATTGCTTCTCATTGTTCTTGCAATTGCCATTACAGTTAGGTACGTGGTTAGCAATCGTAAGAGATCAAATTAAAATGCGAACTAATGTGTGCGTGTTGAACTAAGAACGAACAAAAAAGAACGAGAAGCCCCATTGTAGCAACTACAATGGGGCTTCTGCTTGGGAAAGGGAATGAGTAGTAACTATATCAACTTTTGCTCAATGGCCATCTTAACCAGCACCGCAGTATTTCGGGCATTTAGCTTAAAAAGAAGGTTCTTACGATAGCTATTCACCGTTTCTACACCAAGAAAAATCTTGTCGGCAATTTCGGGGTTGGTATAGCCCTCCACAATAAGCTTTAGCAGTTCCCGTTCACGAGGGGTTAACCAAATGGCGCTGCTCGACTGCTTTTTCATTAAAAGGTCAACCTCGTCGCAAAGGAAAGTATCGCCACTGGCCACGCACTCAATACCATCTAAAACCTCCTCGGCCATTGCGTTTTTTAGCACATAACCGTTTGCACCCGCCTCAAGCATACGCCGTACTACAGTGTACTCGCCAAAACTAGTAAGTGCAATAACCTTAACATTAGGATATTTCTCCTTGATGGTTGCGCAAAGATCGACTCCATTAGCATCGGGAAGGTTGATATCCAGCAAAAGAACTTGAGGCTCCTTTAGGCGAAGCATCTCCAGAGCCTCCTTGCCACAATAGGCTGTGCCGGTTACCTGTGCAATACCCGACTCGTTAATTAGCCTAAGCATTCCATCAACCAGAATACGATGGTCGTCCACTATCTGTACGCTTATCATGCCAATATCCCCTATAATTTAAACTCAACGTTTACCTCTGTACCATTACCAGCCTCTGAGAAAATATCCATAGTTCCGTTATACGATTGCGCTCGGGAACGGATATTGTCAAGCCCTGTGCCCTCGGATTTTACTTTTGGGTCGAACCCAACCCCATCGTCCTGCACGGTTAACGAAACCCTATCTGTTTCCTGAACTATTTGGATATTGATATGCTGCGCCTGAGCATGTTTTAAGGCGTTATTTACAAGTTCATGAGCGGTGCGGTAAATCATCATCTCCAGCTTACTATCAAGCCGTTGCTCGTTTCCAAAGTAATGGAACTGCACGTTGGGTATATTGCCACAGAAATCGGTTAGCGACGCCTTTAAACCATAGCGCATTAGCGACTCAGGCATCATGTTATGCGCTACACGCCGTAGCTCGCGAATGGAGCTATCCAGCATTTCGAGCACTTTATTAAAGCGCAACACATCGTCGCTATCAAGGGCAACACCACTTTTTACGTCGTGCAAACCCAGCTTAACAACGGAGAGCATCCCTCCTAGCCCATCGTGCAAATCGCGAGCCAAGCGCTTACGCTCCGTTGCCTCGCCTTCCAGAATGGCCTGCGTGGCAACCAGCTGCTTCTCCTGCTCTAGCTGTTTAATTTGTTGCTCGGCAAGAATTCTCTTTTGTCGGGCTAGTCGAAACATCACAAAAAGAAGCAGGGAGAGAAGCAAAAGGATGGATAAGGAAGTAAAACCCAACAAAAAAACAAGCCTGCGCTCCTTCTCCAATGCAGCTATGCGCATCTCCTTTTTCTGAGTTTCATACTTGACTTCCATTTCTGAAACCTTATCAATCCATTCCTGACTTACAGATTCGCCATAAACGTCAATGTACTTTCCATAGTACTCCAAGGCACGCTCTGTGTCGTTTGTATATATTGAAGTGGTAACTAGCAAATCGTAAAGGAACTGCAAATTGGGTTTATTGCTTGTATCGGTTAAAGCTAACGCTTCAAGAGCAGCCTTTTGGGCTTCGGAATACTTCTTTACTTTGAGGAAATAGTTAGACTGCAACCTAAACACCTCCTCCTGTAAATGATCATTTCCTGTTGCCTTTGCTATTAACATGGCCTCTTCTAGGTAGGGAATTACGCGCTTATCGTCTCCAGAAAAGAGCATTGCACCCGCCGTTCTAACCAGAGCCGATCCAATAAAGAATGGCTCATTTAATTCTCGAAAAATACGAATTGCTCTTTCCCCATACGCTACGGCTTCATCAAACTTCTGCTGAGCACTCATACTTAGGCATAGGTTGATAAGAGTTATACCCATAGGCTTTTTGCTCCCTATCCGTTCCTGAATAGCAAGAGCTTGTAAAGCATACTCATCATGTTTTTCTATGTAACCCATTTCATTGTAGGCTGCACCAATATTCGATAATACTTGGGATACCCTACTATCATCCTTTTGCCTTTTAAAATACTCAAGCGATGCTTGAAGGTTCTCTATAGCCTTATCGAATTTGCATAATAGCCGTTGAGCCGAGCTTAGGTTAACTCGCATGACAGCCATTTTGCTGGAATCGCCAATATCAGACAAAAGGGTTAGTGCTTGAGAATAGAATATTTCCGCACTATCTATTGAGCCCTGAGTATAACATAGCGTTCCCATGTTAGATAGCGCATCGGCTTCCCAGTAAGGCTTTCCTTGTTTACGTGCAATTGCCAATTGTTGAGATGCAAACTCTTGGGCCTTTGGTTGATTTGAATACAGATTCTCGTTCACCAATAAACTTAACGCGCTAAGTTGCTCTTCGGCAGTTCCGTTACGAACAATATTACTAAGCGAATCGGTTTTTGAAACCTGTGCAACTGCACCATCTGCTATAAGCCCACAGAGAATAAATGCAATTGATTTTAAAAGATGTTTTGCTAAGTTCATAAAGGTATAGTTATCTAGTTTGTTATAGATCTTGATGTAGGAACCCATTTAAAAGTGCAGATTGCATTACACTAGCCGCAGCTCAACAATTTATTTAAAACCCAGAATAAGAAGGGTTATTGGGGCAACACAATCATTATGATATTCCCTTCTTATTCTGGCATATATCGTTAACTAAAAACTGATGACAAGAGTATAGACTGCCATTATGGCCATCTATACGAACTTAAAAACAAGATTGTATCTCACATCATTCAAAGCAACAAAAAGCCTAAATCTTACCATACACAACACTTATATTCATGCACTTATAATTGCACCTCCAGGTAAAATAGGTGCTGAAGCAGATGTTTGCTCTGCGTTATTCTGAACAAACACTAATTCATTATTTAGAACATCCTGTCCCCCTTTAATTTCATCCAACTCATAGGTATTGAGAGTTAAATTCAACATCTCTCTTAAAGTTTTACTCTTTCTCATTTCAATGTCGTTTAGTTAGTGGAAACTTATAACGGCTTGTAATTCATTGAGTA
>JABNAD010000595.1_pt1 | contig 19282 bp, 14 predicted proteins | sample 7240381 | NCBI WGS metagenome assembly JABNAD01 (sample SAMN11332834, study PRJNA596920) | anaerobic digester metagenome | biome: digested sludge; isolation source: digested sewage sludge-derived enrichment culture grown on H2/CO2 | place: Germany: Goettingen
GGTATAACTGAAAAAAACCACGTCCCTACATGGATTCGGGTAAACAGAAAATCCGGATTTACCGTCTGTTCCGGCGATCAAATGCTTTGGCTCAACAGGATTGTTTTCGAATTCATAAGCACCCATATCCACAATAGCCAGACTGTTCTGGTCACCATCCAGGATGCGCTCATTCCCGCTGATATCGTAAGGCGGCAGGTCGAGCCAATCCGGATTACGCGGGCCTGCATCAATACACGGCGAATGGAAAGCCAGACTGAAGGGATAAGGTCCTGATCCGGCGAAAAGGGGATCGGCATCCAGGCTTCCGGCACCCCAATCCAACACGCCAGGACCATGGACATCAATCCCATCCCGGCCGTCCATGACATCGGAGTAATAGATTCCCAGCCGGCTGGGAGAACCGCCGGTACTGAAATGAACGATTTCCTCAGGAGGATTTCCCCACAATACACTGTTCCATAAACTCAGATTGGTCCGGTAATTGAATATTGCACCTCCGCTGACCTTCGCAACATTCTCCGCAATGGTTACCTGCTTCAGCAGGCCTTCCGACTCGCGAAAATATATGCCTGCTCCGGCTCCGGCGGTATTGCCTGTTACCAGCACATTGGTCAGCTCCGTCTCCGATCGCTTGATGTAAGCGCCACCGGCCATATTTGCGGAATTGCCCGAAACTTCCACATTCAGCAGGGTAATCTCCGTCTGATCCAGATAAAGGCCACCTCCAACGGCACCCTTATTTCCATTAATTTCAGATTTCGCAATATAAAGTGTGGACCCAACACAGTAAATTCCGCCGCCATCCTTTCCGGATACATTATTACTGATTGCTGATTCAATAAAGACCGGATCAGAATTAATACTATAAACTCCTCCGCCTTTACCGGAATACCAATACCCGGGGGCTTCGTTCTCCATGATATTTACATTCCGGAAGTAGGCACCGGAGTTGCTGTGATAAACCCCTGCTCCGGAATAGGATTTATTGTTCCCAATCCCGGAATTAAATACCCTGATGGAGGCGTTGAGGCAATAAACACCGCCATTAAGGTTATTATTGATGTTTACGCTGTTCAAAACCGGAGCTGAGTTATTGCAGCAATAAAAACCGGTTCCATCATTCCTTGAGATTACCACATTCCTGATGGAAGGCGAAGAGTTATCGCAGTAAATGGCCCTTTGCGATGCCCCTGTGATGGTTAAACCGGAAATTGCAACCTGACTTGCATGACTGATCCTGATGGCTTCTGATTTGCCCCGGGCATCCAGGACTGTGGCAAATTCAGGATGGCCTTCAAGACTGACACGATCCGGCAAAATTACCGGAAACCTTTCGCCATTCGAATTCACACTGTATTCACCCTTATCGAGGTAAAGGGTATGCTGCTTTTGGGTGGATAGGATTGATAAAGCCCCGGAAATGGTCTTTTTGGGCATGTCAGGCGATAACCCGCTGTTGTGGTTATCACCACGGGGCGAAATGAACATATCTGCATCCACCTGGGCATTCACCCCGTGAAGGATATCAAAGGTGAAATTTTCGAATGGGCTGGCGTGGAAATAGTTGGGATACAACACGGTAAACCTGTCAACAACTACATCCACCCGGGTTTGGGCATACAGATCGCTGCCATCCGGGGCTTCATTGTCAAAGATGTCGCAACGTGCAGTGCAGCAAAATTCCGGGTTGCTGTCATATCCGAAACTGATTCCGCCTCCCCTGCCATTGGAAATATTTTTGCTGATCACGCTGTTTTCAAGCACGATGCTGCCGTATTCCGTATATATGCCACCCCCTGCGCCTTCAGGCCCGTCAACTGTATTTGAAACAACGGATAAATTTTTGGCAGAAACTTCTCCGTTGTAGAGGTAAAGGCCACCACCGTAGTACTGCGAATGATTGGAGCTGATCATGATGTCGCGCAATTCAAGGATATTGGAGGAACTGTAAACTGCCCCGCCGCTGTAATTAGCGGTATTATCTGTAAAGACCATATTATGCATTGAGGCTTCCCCACAATACTGCAAATACACGCCCCCCCCTTCGTTTGCGGTATTTCCGGAGAATACCAGATCCGTCATCACCGGATTCGTACCATATCCCGCATATATACCGCCGCCACTTTGCACAGCGCTGTTGCCTGAAAAACTGCAGTTGCTGAATACAGGCGAGGATCCTTCCATACACTCAACTCCGCCGCCGTTGTATCCATGCCCATGCAAAATGTCAATAAATTCAAACTTCGGGGAGTAGTATTCCCTGACAATGAATACCTGACACTCATCATTCCCCGAAATAACCACCGGCATGTCATCAGAACCCCGGATGGTGATGTTCTTGCTGATCTCAAGCGGAGATTCCAGCACGATGGGAGCCGGATTGACCATCTGAAAGGTGATGGTTCCGTTGAAATCAACATGTGCAATGGCCGAACGCAGGGAACCAAGACCATGGTCGCTGTTGCCGGTAACCACCACATGATCAGGCAAACCAACAGTAATGGAATGACCGTCGGAGCGCCTGAAGTTAAGCCCTCCATAACCATAATAAACATAATCATGCCCCAGCATATAGTCCAGCGAAAAATTCCCGCTCAGGTCTCCTGTATGAATAACCGGATTCAGCAGGTAAGTATCGCCGTAATTATATAAAACCTGATCAATTACCTGACTGACCCACCAGTAATAACCGGGCTGCGGAGGGTCAATGGCACTCATGGCCTGAGACAGGGAATCGCTGTAAACAAACCATCCGATGGTTGTTCCGTATGAGAAGACAACACTGTCATCAACCTGCCAGCCTTCCGGAAGTTTGATTCCAAAATAGGGCGTGTAATACTGACCGTCCCCATCGGTTGTATAAACACTGATCTGCACCTGAAAGGTGCTGTTAATTTCCGCACTGCCCGGTTGATTCACAAAACTGAATTCATAGCATGCTGTAAAAAACAGCATTAAAATCAGTCCGTACAGGAGCTTCTTTTGCAAAATGAATAAATTTCTTTTCATGGCTTCAGGGTTTAAAATGGTCACAATAATTTCAAATTTACGACGCCTGAAAATGAGATATGAAACCGATTGATGATCGCCGGAAACGGGTTTATATACGCCCGGATATTTCAGATAAACGCAGGGAGACAAATACAAACCCGGATAACCGGTCAACAGTGCCTTTGAGTACTTATATTATAATACTATTTTTCTGTATATTTTCATCATCGATTTTATATCTGATGATATTGTATTCTTATGTTCAGGATGCAAACCGCCGGATAAAACGAGCATACCTGATGCACGATAAACCAATCAGGCTGCAAAGGGCTGACAGGTAATCCTGCCCGCGAAAAACCGGGTATCCGTTTTGGCCGGAATGATGAAGTCTGCTCACCGGAATAATAATGCGGAAAATAAAAAGCCCTCCTGTAAAACAGCGATCATGCCGTTTTGCAAAAGGGCTCTCATCAACAGGCAGCGAAAGCCTGTATGAAGCGGCTATATGTTAATATTCAAAAGAAATCTTAAAGTCGTCGAAGTAGGCAGTTTTCCTGGCGCCTGAAGCAAAAATCTTTAGCTGATACTCCGGTTTAAGGGGAGCATCAATGGTAAAACGGGCAGCAAAAGGCTTCCATTCATTAAGGGTGGAAATTACTTCCGACAGTGCGTAGGATTTCCAGATTACCGTATTGTTATTATCATTGATATCCATGATAATTCCCAGTGAAGGATTGACCTCAGGGCTGTAAACATATCCTTCTACAATAACGGCGACCGGTAGCTTCTGATTGATATTTGCAAAGATCTCCTTGAAAGCGTAGGAGTATTGATTCTCAGCATCCACACGGGAGACAAACTGGCCGCTGTGCGCAGCAATTCCTTCCGGCATTTTAACGATGGTCTTCTCATTGCTCCACGAAGGCACTCCGGCCAGCGCATTTTCCAGGTCATTCACAATAGCAACCGGTGAATCGTCAGCCACTGCTTCAGGTGCAGGTGCTTTGGGGCTGTTTCCTGAGCATCCGTACAACAGTAATCCGGAGAGCATTAAAATAAGAAACTGTTTCATAATTTTTTGAGATTAAACATTGACGTTTCCGTTTTTTGTGCGAAATTAGAAATTTTTACAATGCCGGAACAGACCATAGAGAAAAGAAATCTGCCGGTCCGGATTAAAACCGGAAAAAAATCCCATCCTAAAAATTGTTTAATACTTTATTGATACTATTAAACAAATCGACCGTCAACCTGTTAATCATTGAGAAACAAAAAAATTCCGGCATCCCGGCTCATTCCCGGATGATCTAAGCATGAAAAAAGAAAATGTAATCGTTATAGGGGCAGGATTTTCAGGGTTGGCAGCCGCCGCAACCCTGGCCAGCAATGGGCTGAATGTGACTGTGCTCGAAAAAAATCCTATCGCCGGCGGACGGGCCCGGAAGTTTTCGGCAAACGGGTTTACCTTCGACATGGGCCCCAGTTGGTATTGGATGCCCGATATTTTTGAAGAATACTTTGCCTCCTTCGGCCGGAAAGTATCCGACTACTATCAGCTCGACCGCCTCAACCCTTCATACAAAATTTATTTCGGCCCCGGTGATGAAGTGGTACTGCCGGCATCTATCGAGGGTATTTACGCGCTCTATGAATCCATTGAACCGGGAAGCACGCCGGCTCTGAAAAAATTCCTGAAGGAATCCGAATACAAATACCGCATCGGTATCGGCGAATTCGTGCGCAAACCAAGCCATTCTATCACCGAATACCTCCATTGGAAGATATTCTCAGCAGGTTTGAAGCTGAATATGTTAAGTTCCTTCGGTGACTATACCCGCCGGTATTTCAGGAGCGAAAAAATCAATCGCATGCTTGAATTTCCTGTGCTTTTCCTAGGCGGTACAGCCAAATCGACTCCGGCCCTTTACAGCCTGATGAATTATTCCGATATGGTTCAGGGTACCTGGTACCCCAGGGGCGGCATGTACCGGGTAGTAGAAGGGATGGAAGCACTTGCCCGGGAAAAGGGAGTAAGTTTTGTATTCGACGCGGAGGTCAGCTCTATCAGCACCTCAGACGGAAAAGTCAACGCGGTAAACACCGCCTCCCAACAATACACAGCCGATTATGTGATTGCCGCAGCTGATTATCACCATGTTGAACAGCAACTGCTGCCTGAAAACGCCCGCACGTACACGCAAAAGTACTGGGACTCCAGGGTACTTTCCCCGTCTTCACTGATATTTTACCTTGGTTTCAATACCCGGATACAGCGCCTGGATCACCATACCCTTTTGTTCGACGAGGATTTTGCCGGTCATGCGGATTCTATCTATAAAAAACCGGAATGGCCCGAAAATCCATCGGTTTACATCAGCTGCACGTCTAAAACGGACGCAACGGTTGCCCCTGAAGAGCATGAGAATGTGATGGTGCTGATTCCGGTGGCGCCCGGCCTGAAAGACACTCCTGAAATCCGCGAAAAGTATCTTGACCATGTTCTGATGCGGATGGAACGTTATACCGGCCAGCCGTTGCGCGAACACCTTGTTTACCGGAGATCATACGCCCACGCCGACTTCGAAAGTGATTACCACGCCTATAAAGGGAATGCCTACGGACTAGCTAACACATTGATGCAGACCGCTTTCCTGAAACCAAAAATCAGGAATAACAAACTCAGCAACCTGTATTATGCCGGCCAGCTTACCGTGCCCGGCCCGGGTGTCCCGCCGGCCATCATATCGGGACAGATCGCCGCAAACGAAATTATTAAACAGCTTTAAACCATTTACGATGAAAGAGCTATTTGATATGATCTCTAAAAAATCGAGCAAGCTGACCACGGTAACTTACTCGACCTCCTTTTCGCTGGGCATAAGGTTCTTCAGCCGGCGTTTCCACGATCCGATTTATGCCATTTACGGATTTGTAAGGTTTGCCGATGAGATTGTGGATTCATTCCATGGCTACGACAAAGCCAGGCTGCTGGAAAGGTTCAGAACGGACACCTATCTCGCCATAGAAGAAAAAATCAGCCTCAACCCTATCCTGAACAACTTTCAATGGGTTGTCAATAAATACGGGATAGAAAAAGAGCTGATCGATCTGTTTCTCGACAGTATGGAAATGGATCTGAAAGACATCTCCTATGATCAGGAAAAATTCGAAAAATATATTCTGGGATCGGCCGAAGTGGTGGGCCTGATGTGCCTGCGCGTTTTCTGCGAAGGCGATGACGAAAAATACAAAAAGCTGAAACCGCCAGCCATGCGGCTGGGTTCCGCATTTCAGAAAATCAATTTCCTGCGCGACCTGCATGCTGATTTCGAAGGCCTGGGACGATCATACTTTCCCGGGATCGACCTTTCGAAGTTCGACGATGAAACCAAGCAAAAGATTGAAGATGACATAGCCCTCGATTTTGCCGATGGACTGGAAGGCATTAAGATGCTGCCCCGTGGCGCCAGGTTCGGCGTTTACATGGCTTATGTCTATTTCCACAAGCTCTTTCTGAAAATCAAACGTACACGTTCCTCCCGCATTATGAAAGAACGCATCAGGATTCCCAACCGGACCAAATACAAATTGCTGGTAACCTCATACCTGAAACACCAGCTAAACTTATTATAAAATGAAGATACGGCATCTTATCCTGTTTTTTCTGATCATCTCCGGACAAACCGCTTTTGCACAGGTTAGTCTTGACCAGGCCCGTAAAATGTATTTCGGCATGGACAAGGACGATTGCGGGGCGTTGAAGCTGAGCGAAAGTTTCGGGAACACGGCCCCAGCCGACGTTGTGCTTCTTGCCTATTATGGGGCTTCCACAGCGGCAGCCCCCAACTGCATCGGTAACCCGGCAAAAAAAATAGCCTATTTTCGCAGGGGCAAACAAATGATCGAGGATGCCGTCGCGAAAAAGCCCGGCCAGCTTGAAGTCAGGTTCCTGCGGTTTGCCACACAAACCAAAGCCCCTTCTTTTCTGGGGTACAACGCGAACATTCAGGACGATAAAAAGTTTATTCTGGAAAATATCAAGCAGTTTGGCAGCCAGCCGGCCAACCGTGAAATTGCAGTTAAAATCGCAGGTTTCATGGTTAACTCCGGCCAGCTTACCAGCAATGAATCTGTTAGGATAAAAACACTGGCTAATTAATAAAACACCTGACATGGAAGAATATGTGATACTCGTGGACGCCAGCGACATGGAAACCGGAATAATGGAGAAAATGCAGGCACACCGGGAGGCAAAGCTCCACCGGGCATTCTCCGTTTTTATCTTTAACACGGAAGGCCGGCTCCTGCTTCAGCAGCGCGCCCTTTCAAAATACCATTCCCCGGGCCTCTGGACCAATACCTGCTGCAGTCACCCGCGACCTGGCGAAACCACAGCCGGTGCAGCCCACCGGCGCATGCGCGAAGAAATGGGATTCGACTGCGAAATGGAGGAAGTTTTCAGTTTTACCTATAAGGCTGAATTCGACAACAACCTTACCGAACACGAAGTAGACCACGTCTTTATCGGCACTTCTGACCTACTTCCGGTTATCAACCCGGAAGAGGTTGAATCCTATCGCTATGCTTCCCTCGAGGATATAAGGAAGGAGATGGACCTCAACCCGGAATTATTCACCGTCTGGTTCCGGATTGCTTTCGACAGGGTGGAAGATTTTTACAAGCAAAAACCATCGGCCCGGAGCCAGGGAAATGTGCTTTAAAAACAACAAAACGATTTCTTCATTTGTTTATCGCAAAAAATAATTAACCATCAGATTAACAAACCTTTAAACACAATTTTAACATGAACATCCTGATTTATATACTGATTGTGCTGGCCCTGTTCTTTTTTATGGAATTTATGGCCTGGTTCACCCACAAATACGTAATGCACGGCTTTCTGTGGGTACTTCACAAGGATCATCACATCCGCGACGGACGGAAAGTGGAATGGAACGATGTCTTTGCAGTGATTTTTGCTGTGCCGAGCATCCTGCTGATCTACTTTGGCGTGGTGAATCCGAACAATTACCTGTTGAGTGCGGGCATTGGTATCCTTCTTTACGGACTTGCGTATTTTATGTTTCATGATGTTTACGTACACCAGCGCGTTCCCATCCTCCGCAATTTCTCGAACCGCTACCTGCGGGCTACCGTGAAGGCGCATCTGGAGCATCATAATCCGCATGCCCACTACAATTATGGTTTCCTCATCGCACCGATGAAGTATTACCTGGAAGAATTTTCAAGGAAAAAGTCCGCACAGAAATAAATCCCTTTTATCGTGTCATACTATTTCTGGATCAACCTGCTGGCCATTTCGGTTCCCTTCATTGCCGGTTTCGATAAGCGGCTGAAATTTTACCGCAACTGGAAGTATCTTTTTCCGGCAATGCTGGGGACTATGCTGGTTTTTATCCCCTGGGACATGCTGAAAACCTCCCTGGAAGTGTGGGGGTTTAATCCCGTTCATCTCCAGGGCATTTACCTGGCCAACCTGCCGGTGGAGGAATGGCTCTTTTTCATTGCCATCCCCTATGCCTGTCTTTTTACCTATCATGCATTTGAATACCTGATCCCCAAAGACTACCTCGGACCTTACGCCAACCGGCTTACCGGCGTTATCGCCCTTACCCTGTTGATTATTGCCGCGATCAACCCCGACCGCTGGTACACCTTTATCACATTTGTACTCACCTCTATATTCCTTACCCTGCACCTGCTGGTTTTCAAATCGCGCTACCTGGGCCGGTTCTATGTAATGTATTTTGCTACCCTGATCCCGTTTTTTATCGTTAACGGCGCACTTACCGGCCTGTTTACCGCCGAACCGGTGGTATGGTACGACGACATGCGCAACCTGGGCATCCGCATGGGTACCATCCCCGTGGAAGATGCCGTATACGGACTCTTTATGCTGCTGATGAACACCACCATTTATGAGTGGCTTAGGGGAAGGGACCGGAGAAAAAGCCAGCCAATCCCCGAAACAGGGCAGTAAGGAAGCTTTTTGCTATTTGGTCTGAAAGCTGTAATTTTGGCTGAACTGGTAAAATCTCCGCCAAATGAACAAACATCTGAAAACCGTTGTCCTGAAAGCTTTGGCATTCACATTACTCATGGGCCTCTGGAATTACTGGATATCAAACAATTACGATGAATTCCATACCGGAATAAAAACCATCATCTTCCAGGCGCTGGGTGGAGGCGTTTTGTTCGGGATATTCATCTATTTTTTTGAAAGACCCGAAAAACAGCAGGAATAGTTGCAACTCCTCACATCAGCTTGACAGACAAGCAAATGCGGTTATTCACCCGGCAATTTCGAGTCAGCAATGACAGGCATTAAAGCTGCCGGAACAGCCTTATTGCAGTATATCAGTCGCTTAACCAATATAAGGTAAATTATCGGATTCCCGGCATTCCCAGCTTCCTCAGGTCTGCGCCTGAAGGGTTCTGGAATACCTGCAGTTCAAATTCGGGAATGGCGGCCAGCACATGGTCGAAGATATCCGACTGAATGTCTTCGTATTTCGCCCATTCCTGCACCTTGCTGAAGACATAAATCTCTATGGAAATGCCACTCTCGCCGGGTTGCAGTTGTCTGACCAGGAAAGTCATATCCTGCCGGATATCGGGATTGTTTTTAAGGTAAGCCGTCAGGTATGCCCTGAAAATCCCCAGGTTGGTCTGCCTGCGGCCGTTCACCAGCACCGAATTGTCAAGAACATTGGCGGCATTGTAGTCGGCAAGTTCTTTCTCTTTACTCTCCACATAAGGCCTTACGAGCTGAATATGCAGAAACCGGTCAATCATCTCCTGGGAACAAAATTTCACGCTGTTCATGTCGATGTTGATAGAGCGCTTGATGCGCCGGCCGCCCGACTCCTCCATACCCCGCCAGTTGACAAAACTTTCCGACACCAGCGAATAGGTTGGGATGGTGGTGATGGTTCGGTCCCAGTTCTGTACCTTCACTGTAGTGAGCGAGATATCGGTTACCACCCCGTCGGCGCCCGATTTATTCATCACAATCCAGTCGCCCTGCCGTACCATATCGTTGGCCGAAATCTGAATACCGGCTACAAGACCGAGAATGGGATCCCGGAATATCAGCAGAAGCACGGCGGAAAAAGCGCCCAGACCTCCAAGCAGATAAATCGGCGACTTGTTCAGCAGCATCGAAATGACAATAATTACTCCGATAACGATCAGAACAATCTTGAATACCTGAAGATAACCCTTGATGGGCTTGGCTTTTGACACTTCGAAGCCCTGATAGATTTCATATACGGCGTTCAGAAATGCATTTGCGGCCGAGATGGAAACAAAGACAAGATAGATCTGAATCAACTGCAACACTCGCACCAGCGCATCCGGAAACTCGCTCAGGGTAAGGGGGGCGACAAACCCGAGCATTACGCCCGGTATAAACAACAAGACTTTATTGAAGAACCGGCTGTGAAACAAGGCGTCGTCCCAGGTAGTGCTTGAACGGCGGGTGATTCGCCTGACCACACCCAGCACAACATATTTCACAACATAATATAAGGCCAGAATCAGCAGAAAAGCTATAACAAAATCCGTAATATCCCTGATGCCGGCCGAGAATTGTTCCGAAAACCCCTGTCTGGTCAGCCATTCTTTAAATTGAGTTCCGATCTGTAGCAACATCATTGCAATTCCTTTCTGTTAAGTTTCTCAACTGTCTCCTCCTTCAGTTTTACAATCTTAATCGGCTGGTCATGTCTGTAAAGCTGAAAATCATAAACTGTCTCATACGCGTCCTCCGGCAACAGGCGGGGATCAAGATAATAAAAATCGGCGGTGTTAAACTCATCATGCTGAAACTTCAACAGTTGCATTTTGCCCAGGGTGATGTAAAACGAGGTGGCATGCTCGGTTTCCGAATCCTTAAAAATAGCAAGCTTTGCATCTCCGGTCACTGCGGCGGCTTTCAGCGCGCCTTCCTTGTGCACCTGGAAATCGTTGTAACGCGGTGGAATGATGAACCAGTCGAATCCGATGCGGATCATCAGCATGGCGGCGGCAAAGATAATCATCCGCTGTTCTTTCAGTTTATAGTATAACCAGGTAAGCAACAGCATGGTGAAGAACATCACCCCCGCTTTCAGCCAGGCATGATCCACAAAATTGGTCTGCCTGAGCAAAGGCATGGGAATGGCAGCAATGATGCCCAGCACCATTACCCCCATCAGAAAATACTCCACTACCCTGCTGTACTTGCCGTTTTTGGCCAGATCACGGAAAAAGTGGAAGACCAGGATGGTAAACAGCGGCGGGAAGAGCATAAAAATATACCTGGGATACGACTCCGGCGAGGTCCAGTAAATGATGATGTTGAAGATAAAGACAATGAAATTGAACCGCAGAAAGGGGTGTTCGCGCAGGGTCGACCTGAAATCGCGCCTGAAAAAATAGATCCACAGCACCGACCAGGGAAAGAAATGATAGAACATCTCAAGCGGGAAAGTAAAGAGGTGGGTGGTGAAACGAACCCAGCCGTAATTGATGATGGTTCGCTTTTCCGATTCACTGAAAAGCGTTTTGAATATCTTAATATCAAACGGATGCACCTGGAAATAAGCGTAATAATAGACACCGATAATCAGCAGGAACAAACCGATCCCGGCAAAGTGCCTCCACGAGAACAGCTTTCTGAACTCGCGGTTATAGCTGAAGACGGCGAGCAGTGTGATGCCCTGAAAAACCAGCGAAGGCAATCCTTTCATCAGAAAGGTGATGCCTGTCAGGAGGTATGAGGCCAGGAAAAGCGCCAGGTATTGCTTTTTCTCCCTGAAATGGTAGATCAGCATAAAGGAGAGGTACACCAGCCAGGAGAAAGTGATGTCGATCAGACCGAGGAAGGAATCCCAGAAAAGGATGCGGCCAGAGGTAATGAAAAGGATGGCCACGATAAATCCCTGTTTATTGCCCAGGTGGCGGCGAACAAACCAGAAGATGGTAAGTCCGAAAAGCAGCAGCCCCACCACCACCGGCAGGCGGAGGGTAAACTCGGAATAGTTGCCGGCCAGCTTGTAATACGCGATGATAATCCAGTTGTACAGCGGCGGTTTGTTGTAATAAAAATCCCCGTTGATGGTGGGCGTAACGTAGTTGCCGCTCACGATCATTTCGAGCGCGACAATGGCCCGGGTGGGCTCATCCGTGGGGAAATTGATGGCTAGAAATCCCAGGTGCCACAGCAGGGCCGGGAACAGCATCACCACGGCAAACGCGTAAAAAAACCAGGGATTTCGGCGGAAAAAACTGAGGAAACCGGAGACCATATCTATAAACAAATTAAGAATCAATCAATAAAAAATCAATGACTTAACCTCCTGCAAGTTTGACTTTATAGCCCTTTTTCAGCAGATAATCCAGGATCTTCTGCCTGAAATCGCCCTGCACCAGGATCTCGCCATTGTCAGAAGTCCCGCCGGCCGCGCAGAGGTTCTTCAGTTGCTTGGCCAGCGCGGCAAGGTCGGACGAGCTACCGGTAAAACCGGTAATCAGGGTGGCTTTCTTCCCGCCCTTCAGTTTGCGGTCGAGCATTACACGCAGGTTCTGCTGCGCCGGCGGCAGGGTTTCCTGTTCCTGCTCCGTTCCGAAATCGTATTTGAAATCGGGGTTGGTGGAGTAAACGATCCCTTCCGGGCGCTTGTTTTTCGGTTTTTCAGCCGGCATTTTGTTGTATTTTAAGGTACTATCATTGACAGGGATAAAGGGTTCACCCTGACATGAAGCGCTTTACCAAGCTTCACCGGTTCTCCGTCAAGGTTGACCACCTTGTTCTTCTTACGTGTCAGGCTGACTTCACGGGCTTTGATAACCTCCACATAATCCGAGGCATCAATCTTTCGCGTCAGCAAAAGGCCCACCACATGCGGTGCATAAATCAGGGGAACCTTTTTCACGATGCACACATCCACCAGTCCGTCGTCAATCTGCGCCGAAGGCGAGATAATGGTATTGTACCCGAACTGATTGGTGTTGGCAAAACTGACAAACAGGGCTTCACGGTGGTACAGCTGCCCGTCAATCATCAGTTTGTATTTCCTCGGGCGATAGTAAGTATACTCGTTGGTAACGATCCTGAAATAAGAGAGGAAACCGCGCCTGCCCGACCTGGCGAACTTTTTAGCCACGAGGGCATCGAAGCCCACCCCGGCAATGGAGACAAACAGATCGTCGTTGATACTCACCGTATCGACCTGCTTCACTTTCATTTTGTTTATCAGGGCAAGGCTTTCGCCGATATCCGACGGAATGCCGAGATGATGCGCCAGTCCGTTGCCCGAACCGGCCGGGATCAGGGCCAGCACTGAATTGCTTCCGTACATACCCTTTACCACCTGGTTTACCGTTCCATCGCCACCCACTGCCGCGATGATGTTGGTTCCAGCCTCCGCGGCTGACCGGCTGAGTTCTTTCACATGCTCCGCCGATTCGCTGAACACGATCTCCCACTCAAAGCGCTCCGGGTCAAGGGTGTCAGCCGCCAGTCCGGCCAGCACCGCCTTGCGGGAGTGGTGCACCCCCGAAACAGGATTCACAATGAAAAGGATCTTGATTTTGGGTCCGGACATACAGATCTCAGGCTGGAACAATAAAACACCGGCAAAAATAAGCATTTTCAGGCAGTTTGCCTTTTAAACGCTGTTTAATCAATAAAAGCCCGGCAGGGATAACCGTGGATTTGACCAGGGTAATCCTGGTCCAGACCAGGCTAAAGCAAAATTGCCGGAATCCTGATAATGAAAAAGGCTGCCCTTTTAAGACAGCCTTTTAAAGTATTTAAACGTTTAATTATTTCTGAACGATCACGCTCACCTTGGCGCGGTCACCACGGTTATAAAGATCGATCACCTTCACAAGTCCGAGTTTATCGTTCTTGGTTTTGAAGAGGAACACCTGTCCTTCGGTCAGGTTGTTCATCTTGGTGGTTTGCTGCATCAGGTTAAAGGTCGGGAACTGATAGGTGTCGCCGATGGCATCAAACTGGGCGGCTGTGATGGTGGTAGGATTGAAGCGGGTCTGGTTTTTGTTGGTCCAGGCGCTGACAGGGCCGAGGTCCTGAATGGTACCTGCATCTGCATCGTCAGGAGAAGCGAAAGTATTGCCATTGGTGGCTCCCTTAAAGAAAAGAAAGTCAATCTTGGCCTGGTTGGCAGGAACATTTCTGGTCTGGCCCACGGTGTATGTAATGCCTTCGGTAGAAGCAAAGAAACTGCCCTCTGCATCATTCCATGATCCGAATTCAACGTTCAGATACTTGTTGATTTGTGCGCCCGGATCTTCGATGGTAATGACAAAGGCTTGTTCTGCTTTCATACCGCCCTTATCCCAGAGTTCGAAAAGGAGACGCCCTGAACCTACTCCTGTGAATGTCAGTTCGCTTTCCCAGGTAAATGAATCACTGTTGAAAGTTGAATCAACATAAGTAGTTGCTACATCATTTGAAGTGATTGAGAATTTAAACCTGGTCAGTTTCTGACCTGATACCGGGCTTTTCAATCCGTTAACACCTACCTTGATGGCTTCATTCACCTGGATTGTAGCATCCTGAGAGGTATAAGCTGATCCGCCTTTGAGGCTGAGGCTTGGACCCGGATCGGTTTCTTCTTCATCAGAACAGGAAGTAAATACCACTGCAACAGACATCAGCAGGGCTGCAAACAAATAATTCCACTTTTTCATACGATTGGTTTGGTTTAGGTTAATATTGAAATGTTTAAAATTCTCAGCGTTTTACTGAACAAAGATAATGCTTTTCGATGTAAGATCAATCATGCAAAAACTATTCCATACTGTGTTCCCTGATAAATAACCATTCCCGGTGCTCTTTGTTTACTCCCGTGCATTCAGCCTGCTTATGGGCAAGGCTGTTATTTACCACAGTCCGTTAAATTTAAGAATCACGCAAGGACGCAAAGACGCAACGACTTGATTATGAATTATTTATTATCTTTAAACAAGTTTTTTTAATCCACTGTAAGTCAATTCATTAAAAATTCTTAACCGGTTACTGCATTAAGCACAATCTGCTATAAACTAACACCATACAATGATGTGCCATGATTAACCGTGACCAGATGATGGTAAGGTTGACGATGGCCCAGATAACCACTGTTACTTTAAGATTACAGTCTTTCTTCACGCATACAATTATAACAGATTATTTACCAATATATTACAACGGAATACCAAAAAAAATAATTGTGGTGAATTGAATTGATCATTTTATAAGTCAAGGGAGTCAGAAAGCTATGCAGTAATGGGAAAACGCATGATCCAACGGGTTGAACAGCGGGATGTAAGCCAGATAATAATATTTTACTTGTCAGAGCCTTGCCCAATAACTATAAAATACATTTATCTCATATTGTGCTATTTAACGTTAGAAGGAGAATATTTTTAAATGTTCCTTTTTTTTTAGCATAGCCTGCTGTTACTTTGCATGACCTTGTAAACTCAATTATTCATATTAAACCAGGAGGCTGATGTGGCAACAATAGCAACTACAGGCAACAAAGGCAAAGGAGTGCGGAGCGATTGCGCGCTTACGCTCGAAATCACACAGCAGGGCGGTATTCAGACCGAACTGATCAGTAAGGTAAAAGTGCTTTACGGTGAATCTATCCTCAGGCTCTGCCATGAAATTCTGACATTCTACGGCATAGAACATGCCAGACTGACGGTGGAGGATTCGGGCGCTCTTGAGTTTGTCATTGCCGCCCGGCTGGAGGCTGCCATCAGACAACTGACAGGCGACAAAAAGGAATATCTACCTGCCATGCTGCCTCAGAACACCTATCAGACCACGCGCGACCGCTACCGGTTTTCGAGGCTTTACCTGCCCGGCAATACCCCCAGCCTGATGATCAACGCGGGTATTCACAAGCCCAACGGCATTATCCTCGACCTGGAAGACGCCGTGGCGGTGACCAAAAAAGCGGAAGCCCGCTTCCTGGTGCGCAATGCCCTGCGCGCGCTCGATTTTTACGGAGCCGAACGCATGGTCAGGATCAACCAGGTGCCGGACGGACTTGAGGATCTTGATTACATTATTCCACACAATGTGAATCTTATCCTCGTTCCGAAGTGTGAAAGTGCGGAACAGATCGCTCAGGTGAACCGGCGCATCGCCGAACTGAAAATAAAAAATAACATCGAAGGCATTGTCTGGCTGATGCCCATCATCGAAAGCGCCATGGGTGTGCTGAAAGCATTGGAAATAGGGCAGTCGGATAACGTGGTGGCCCTGGCCATCGGCCTCGAAGACTACACCGCCGACCTTGGCACCCGCCGCACCAACGAAGGCACAGAATCCTTCTTTGCCCGCAGCATGGTGGTGAACGCCTGCAAAGCCGCCGGCATCCAGGCCATCGACTCGGTATTCTCCGATGTGGCCGATATGGAAGCCCTGAAGCAAAATGTACTCCGGTCGAAGGCGCTGGGGTTTGACGGCATGGGCTGTATCCATCCGCGGCAGATCAGGGTGATCCATGATAATTTTGCACCCGACGAGGCCGAAATCGACAAGGCTAAAAAAATCGTGAACGCCTTTATGGAAGCCACCGAAAAAGGGCTCGGCGTGGTTTCGCTGGGCACCAAGATGATCGATCCGCCGGTGGTGAAACGCGCCCGGCGCACCATCGACCTGGCCGTCAGTATGGGCAAGCTCAGTTCCGGCTGGCGCGACGCCTTCCTCGAAAACCAGAAAGCCTGAAATCCATGAGAATGACCGATTAAAAAAGAAAAGACATGTCAAAATACGATAAACTGACCACGAATGCAGTTGGCCGCACAGTTCCCCAGATCATCAACGGAAAGGAAGCTATCCCGTTTATGGGCGTTGGAAAATACAAACCCACGGGCCGCAAGTATGCTCCACCCATCAGCAGTTGCGCCGATTATCCGGCCGATGGCAACAAAGTGGTTGCTTCGCTGAGAGATGCCCTGATCCGCTGCGGCCTGAAAGACGGCATGACCATCTCGACCCACCACCACTTCCGCAACGGAGACCTGGTGGCCAACCAGATATTCGATATAGCCGCTGAGCTGGGCGCAAAAGAACTTACCTGGGCGCCTTCCGCATCGTTCGAATGCCACAGCCCGCTGATCAAATACCTTGAAGATGGCACCATTCATCATATCGAAGGCAGTATGAACGGCGCCCTGGGCCGGCACACCTCCGAAGGGGGCATGCAGGGTATGGGCATCCTCCGCTCGCACGGCGGCCGCTACCAGGCTATTCAGGACGGTGACCTGCATGTGGACATCGCCGTAATCGCCGCCCCCACGGCCGACCCCTTCGGCAACGCCACCGGCGACCGCGGCCCTGCGGCCTGCGGATTGCTCGGCTTCGCCCTGGCCGACTCACAATATGCCGATAAGGTGATTGTAGTTACCGACAACCTCGTGCCATTCCCCTGCGTACCCTGGCAGATTCACGGGAATTATGTGGATTACGTCGTGGTAATGGACCAGATCGGTATTCCTGAAAAGATCATCAGCGGCACCACCGAGATTACCAAAAGCCCCGACCGCCTGTTGCTGGCCGAAATGACTGCGCAGTTCTGCGACGAAGCCGGCATTGTGCGCGATGGCTTCTCTTTCCAGGCCGGCGCCGGCGGAACCGCCCTCTCCATCGGCATCTACTTTGCCGAAATGCTCCGCAAACGCGGCATGAAAGCCCGCTTTGCCCGCGGAGGCAGCAACAAGTACCTCGTCAGCATGCTCGAGGAAGGATTGGTGGATTATATCCTCGATGGCCAGACCTTTGACCTTGAAGGAGTACGCTCCATGCGCGAAAACAACAACCACCTGAATACCAGTCCGTTTACAAGTTATAACTACCATGGCAAAGGCAATTTCGCTTCCATGGTGGATGTGGTTATCCTGGGCGCCACCGAAGTGGACATCAATTTCAACGCCAATGTGGTGACCCATTCGGATGGTTACCTGCTTCACGGCATCGGCGGATGGATGAATTGTCTCTTCTCAAAGTGCGTGATCCTGCCCATCCCCCTCTTCCGCGACCGTATGCCGGTGATCCGCGACGAAGTCACCACCATCTGCGGCCCCGGCGAACTTATCGATGTCATCGTCACCGAAAGGGGTATTGCCATTAACCCGTTACGCACCGACCTGATCGACAAAATGAAAGGTTCTTCCCTGCCGGTAAAAACCATCCATCAACTGAAAGACGAAGCCGAGCGTATCTGCGGTAAACCCGCCCTGCCCGTGCTGAGCGATGAATTTATCGCCGCCATCAAATGGGTGGATGGAACGGTGATCGACGCAGTGCGTAAGGTGGTCAAATAACACGCTGACGGCCGGCTCAGTTGTTTCAGCCCCCGGCCCTCAGATATCCGGTATAGCAGCAAACGTGGCTGCTGTACCGGATATTCTTTTAACCTGTTCATCAGACAATCCTTAACCACGGCATGCGCGATGCAAATCAGTGTGTAAGCCTTGCGTGATCAGGGAAATGATTCAGGCCCTACGAAGCGGAACCAATGATTTAACAGGGATGATCCCGTTCAGACATTCCGAAATACAAAATCGCCGATTTAACCGGCATGCCGGCTGATGATCCGAAAACGGGGTTTTTCCCGGATCAAAGTACCATTCTATTCGTATTGCATTGATTTATAGTTATATTTAAATCAATAACACATAAAATGATGTAAATATTCATTGGAATTTGCTTTTCGTGAAATAATAGTAGTAAATTTATCGCTGTATAATTCTTTTACATTTCTGATCCCTGTCCGGACAAATGTCAGGCAGGTTTGCTGTGATTTACAGATACAAGACAGGTTGAATCAATCCTAGCCGCGATGAGTAAAGTATTAGCCATTGATGACGATTCCATCATCAGAACATTGATGAGCAACAGTCTTAGCAAGGCTGGTTATGAAGTTATTACCGCTGTAGACGGGGAATCGGGACTTCAGAAAGTAATACAGGAAAAGCCTGACCTGGTGGTAACGGACTTTCAGATGCCGGGTATGTCGGGATTGGATGTGATCACTGAAATCCAGCGTATACAGCCCGGGTTACCGGTGATACTTCTGACCGCGCACGGCGACGTTGCCCTCACCATCAAATCGATTCAGGTAGGGGCCTACGACTTTATTGAGAAACCGCTTCAGATGCAGGAATTGCTGGAGGTGATCCGGAACGGGCTTGAGATTTCGTACCCGAGCCAGACCCCGACCGAAACCATTTCCCCTGACATAAGAAAACCCCTCAAAGA
>JABNAD010000596.1_pt1 | contig 19267 bp, 17 predicted proteins | sample 7240381 | NCBI WGS metagenome assembly JABNAD01 (sample SAMN11332834, study PRJNA596920) | anaerobic digester metagenome | biome: digested sludge; isolation source: digested sewage sludge-derived enrichment culture grown on H2/CO2 | place: Germany: Goettingen
AGATCGCGCATCTGGTGGACCGCCCTTTGCACGGTCATCTCGGAGAGCCCGGTCGACCTGGCGATGATGGATGTGGATGAGGCGCCATGACATATCGCTCTGAAAATGTTGAGCCTGTTCTCACTGAAGGTTGGAACATGAAATGTCATCTGTTATCAATTTGGTATTTGTTTTAAATATTATATATCATTTTCATTACACATAAACTCTGTACCGGGTGACCTGCCCGGCCCATGGACGATATGCCCTATATTGGACCCGGTCGGAGTTGCCTCGGTCCTACCTCGTGAGTCAATTATATTATCTGGCATTTCCCTTCGTCATCAGGGTCACATGATTTCTGAGATGCGTCTGCCGTCCGCGGAGAGAGAGGAGGAGCGCAAGGGCGGGCAGGCCTCGCTGCGCGAGCTCCTGGACACCATCAACAAGACCGGCTTCACCGGGTATCTCCGTACCGTGCTGACCCTGGACGGGGATTCGTCCAACGGCGTACTGGTGTTCGATCAGGGGGCGCCGACCGTCGCGCTTTACAGCTTCAAGCCGGCCGGCAACAACAGCGTGGAGATGATGTATCGCGGCGAACGCGCGGCCGAGTTCACCCTCGGCGACTCGATATTCCCCGACACCTCCATTTCCCTGATGAGGGTCGCCGATCGAACCGCGTTGGCCTCGCTCATCGAGGACTACCGTCAGGACCGGGCCCCGGACCTCACCGCCTTCATCATGCACTTCTACCGCGACAACCTGAGGGTGGAGAGCGCCGGGGAGGGCGTAGGCGAGGGCGCCAGCATCCTGGAGCTCAAGCAGGCCATCATGAAATACCATCGCGAGAAGTCGCTGGAGATGGCCGGGAAGCGCGACCTGCGGGACGTGGAGCTGGAGCTGGACGAGGGGGAGAGCTATCTTGTGGAGGAACAGTCCCGGGACTTCTCGCACGGCATATTCGTGAACTATCTCGCCAAGGGCTACTCCGGACTGGCGATATCCCGCACTAATCCGAGGATGCTCCGGAAATCGTATAACGAGATACAGGCGGACCTCATCTGGCTGACGGACCACGAGTCGGAGACGGAACGGACCATCCCCCCTTCCCTGGAGAAGATCGTGGTGGTGCTGGAGGAGTTCATGGAGGGGCGGGAGAAGGTGGTCATACTGATCGACGACCTGCAGTACCTCATCAGCAGCAACTCGTTCGAGGGGGCGCTGCGCTTCATCCGTTCGCTGGTGGACCGCATCAGCGAGCGCCAGGCCCTTTTCCTGTTATCGATAGACCCGGCCAGCCTGAGCGCCCAGGAGCGTTCGATCCTGGAAAGGGAGATGCGTTTGGTCCGGGAGCGCTAGAGCCGCCTGATCTCGTCCTTGAAGTCAGCTAGCAGTTCTAGCGCCAGGTCGTAGCGCTCGCGGTTCATGGCCACCCCGGCGTCCTTGAGGACCTTGACCAAGGTGCGCACGTCCTTCCCCTCCGCCTTGGCGTCCAGAAGCTGGTTCTTCGCCTTGCGCATCTCTCCCCTGGTGGCCTCCGGCAGGGACCTCATGAGCTGCTCCCGCCCCTTGCGGGCCAGGACGCCCATCATCCCCCAGTCGCCGTGGTCCCCGGCGTCCCGGGCCTCGTGCAGCATGCGCTTGGCCTCCCTGGAATCCAGGTAGAACTGGTCACAGATGTCTATCAGCCGGGACAAGGAATCGGCCAGGTCGCTGGCCTCCAGGTACTTTCCCGAGGAGCGTTCCGCAGCCTTGCGTCCCTTGGCCGCCGCCTGCAGAGCGCCCTCCACGTCCCCTTCCTCGCGCAGGCTTCGCAACGCCGAGAGCGATTCCGAGACCTCCTTGGGGTCCACGCCGGAGCGGGAGACCACCGACACCAGCTTCTCCAGGTTCCCCTCCTCCAGGACCAGCCTCTCGTCCAGTGCGGCCTTGATCGAGGAACGTGCTTCCTTGACCATCTGCACCGCGGTGGCCAGGTCCCTCTGCTTTCCGGCCTGCACGGCCTTGTCGATGAGGCGTCGGCCCTCCCCGACCTCCACCTCGTAGTCCTTGGAGATGATCAGCAGCGGTTTCACCTCCGCCACCAGCCTGGGGAACTCCTGGCGCATCTCATCGTTATCGTCCACAAGGCTCTTTCCGCAGGCCGGGCATTCATCGGACTCCAGCGCACAGGCCTCGCCGCAGGACGGGCACTCCAGCATCGGCACCTCCTCGATGACGAACTCCGTGCCGCAGCCCGGGCATTTGTCCGCCTCCCCTACGATGTGCCTGCCGCACTCGGGGCAGTCGAACTCGAAAACCTCTTCCTCGTTATCCTCGTTGCGCTCCCCTGGCATATGACCCACCCTGCTGGCCTCAGATTGTTCTGTGATTATTTCAAGTTGTTTATTAAATGACCTGGCCCAAATGCCGGCGCATGATCTGGGCGTCCTCCATGGGGGAGGTGGATTCGCAGATCACGGTGGCCTCCGTTCCCGATTCGCGCAGGGCGTCGAGGACCATCCGATGGTCCAGTCCCTCCCCGAGCCGCAGATGCTTCCTCTCCCCCGCGGCGGTGAACTCGATGCCGCTGAGATGGCAGTGCAGACGGGGGACCTGGGATAGCGTATCCAACAGGGAACCTAGCATCTGGGGGTCCAAGGCCGGGCCCCTGGCCTGCAGGTGGGCGAAGTCCACCACCGGAAGCACGCCGGGGACCTCGGCCATCACCTCCAGAATCTCCGGGACGGTGCCCCAGGCGGCCTTCTTGCCCATGGTCTCCAGGCCGATGACCGCTCTGAGCGATTCGGCGTCCGCGACCTCCTTGACCCGGTTCAGGGAATCTATGATCATTCCCGTGCATCTGCTGACCTCCTCGCCGTAAATGGCGGCGTGCACCACCACGATCCAGGCGCCGAAGGCTTCCGCGCCCCGCATCGCCCTCAGTATCCAATCCTCGCTCTTGGCCCTGGTCTCCGGCGACGGGGAGTTGAGGTTCACGTAGTAGGGGGCGTGCACGCTCAGCAGCACCCCGTTCTCCTCGGCCACCCAACGGGCCTCTTCCGCCCTGGCCCGGTTGAACAGCACGTTGCGCACGAACTGGACCTCGAGCGCGCTCAGGCCGGCCGCCCCGACCTTGCGGATGGCGTCCGCCGGGGAGCGGGAGCCTTCCGGATAACCGGCCGGGCCGATGCGTATCATGCCCGTAAATCGTATGGCGGGATAAAGTAGATTGCCGCGTCGCACAATGTAAATATCCGGGTGAGGATTGTAAGACTGGGAGGAGAATGAAGCAGTACAACGTTCCGGTGGAGAAGCCTGCCGATGTCAACGTGATAATCGGGCAGTCGCACTTCATCAAGACGGCCGAGGACCTCTACGAGGCCATGGTGAACTCCGTTCCGCAGGCCAAGTTCGGCATCGCCTTCTGCGAGGCCTCCGGCGATCGTTTGGTCAGGGTGGAGGGCAACGACCCCGAGCTGAGGGACTGCGCCCAGCGGAACGCGCTCAAGGTCGGCGCCGGCCACACCTTCTTCGTGGTCATGCGGGACGCTTATCCGGTGAACGTATTGCAGAGGATCAAGCAGGTGCCCGAGGTGTGCTCGATATTCTGCGCCACCGCGAACGAGCTGGAGCTGGTGGTGGCGGAGAGCGCTCTCGGACGCGGGATAATCGGCGTCATCGACGGACAGATGCCCGTGGGAGTTGAGCAGGATGAGGACGTACAGAGAAGAAGAGGATTCCTCCGGAAGATCGGATACAAGCTATGAGGAACCGGACCTCTACGAGGTCCTAGGCAAGTACTACGACGTGTGGTACGAGGACCAGGTGGAGGACACCCAGTTCTACCTGCGCCTGGCGGAGCAGGTGGGCGGGCCGGTCCTGGAGTGCATGTGCGGCACCGGCCGCAGCCTGGTCCCCCTGGTGGAGGAAGGGTATGAAGTATGGGGCTTCGACCGCAGCCATTCCATGCTGGACCGGCTGACGGCCAAGATGGAGCATCTGGACGATGAGGTCCAGGCTCGGGCCAGCGTGCACCACGCCGACATGCGCACCTTCCAGTGCCCGCGCCGATACCGTTTGATCGTCGTACCCTTCAACGCCTTCCTGCATCTGCTGGAGAGGGAGGGGCAGGAGGCCGCCCTGAGGAACGTGGCAGAGCATCTGGAGGAGGGCGGACGTTTCGTCATGAGCATGTTCAACCCGCGCCTGGACCGCCCGGAGGAACTGGTGCGGCACCGTGGAACGAAAACGATGCTCAACGGGGAGATCGTCTCCAAGTTCGAGGCCCAGACGTTCGATCGGCCGAGACAGCGCACCACCGTCCACTACTTCATCGACATATCGCGCCAGGACCGGGAGATGAGACGGGTCACCGCCTGCTTCACCATTCGGTACATGGCCTACCAGGAGGCCGTGGGGCTCATGGAGGCCTGCGGCCTGCAGGTGCTGGAGACCTATGGCGATTGGAACTTCGGCCCCTTCACCAAGAACAGCGACTTGATGGTGTTCGTGGCCAAGCGTGCGCCATGATCCTGGACCTGGACCACACCCTGGGTTGCGGGCAGGTGTTCCGCTGGCGCAAGGTGGGGGAGGAGTGGAGGGGCGTGGTGGAGGGCCGGTCGGTCACCCTGCGCCAGGAGGGCGGCCGGATACGCGCGGCGGGGATGAGCGATCAGAGCATCGCTAAATACTTCCGCCTGGACGACGACCTGGAGGCCATCTATCGCCAGCTGGACTGGGACCCGCATCTCGCTTCCTATTTCCGGGAGTACCGGGGGCTGCGGCTGGTCCGGCAGGACCCCTGGGAATGCATGGCCTCTTACGTTCTCGCGACCAACGCCAACATCCCCCGCATACAGGGGATGATCGAACGGGTGTGCCGCACCTTCGGCACGGAGATGGATGGTTTTTTCACCTTCCCCACGCCCGGGCAGCTGCTGGACCGCTGCGATCGGGCCGAGGGCTGCGGTCTGGGCTACCGGAGCAAGCGCTTCATCGAGCTGGCCCGTATGGCGTACCGGGAGGAGATCGACTTCCCCGGGCTGATGGCGATGGAGTACGAGGACTGCGTGCGGGAGCTGGTGGAACTTCCAGGCATTGGTCCGAAGGTGGCCGACTGCGTGAGCGTGTTCTCGCTCGAGCATCTGGAGGCGTTCCCGGTCGACGTCCGGATCAAGAAGGCCATGGCCGATCTCTACGGCATAGAGGGCAATTATAGAACGGTCAGCCGGATGTCCAGAGAAAGGTTCGGACCCTGGGCGGGCTACGCCCAGGAGTACATCTACTACGCTTACGGAAGATGATCACTCGCACTGCGGGCAGACGCAGGCCGGAGCGCGGAGACCGGTCTGCGTTTCGTAAATGCCGACCAGCATCCCGCTCTTCTTGACCATCTCGCAGATGCGGCAGGTCTCCACGACGATGTCGGAACCGTTGATGATGCGGAGGGCGGAGATCTCCACCTCCCGCTTGAAATCGTCATACCTGCCGCTGTTCTCCAGTTCCTTGTTGGTGCCCCGCTTCGCCTTCAGATACTGGGATATGGCGGCGTCGGTGACACCGAACTTGCGAGCCACTTCCGCCTGGCTCAGATGGTGCTTCTGAACTAGCTCCCTGGCCAACTCGCGCCGTATGGAAGGCAGCACGTACCAGACGATCAGCTCGCACGGTATCTTCATTGCCCAATCATCGGCTTAACAATTCTTAATACTTTGGATGTACTGGACTACTGGAACATGCTTTCGGGAGGGCGCGGGCTCGCCTTGATAACCCCGGTCGTCCGGGGCGTCCTTTCGGCCATTGTATAAATAAAAAAATGCTCTTTACCGTGAACAGTCCGGTGGTTGTTCAAGAGGTTTGTTCATGGAGATCGATGAAGTTCTGGTCACCCGCAAGATAGTGGAGAGGTACACCGAGGAGTTCCTGGAGAACGTGGACGTCGACGTGGTCATCGCCGGCGCGGGGCCTTCCTCGCTCACGGCCGCGCGCTACCTGGCCAAGGCCGGACTCCGGGTGGTCATATTCGAGAGGAAGCTCACCCCCGGCGGAGGCATGTGGGGCGGCGGGATGACCTTCCCGATCATCGTGGTCCAGGAAGGCAGCAAGGACCTGCTCGGGGAGATCGGCGTTCGGCTCAGGGACGCTGGTGACGGCTATTTCACGGCCGATTCCGTGGAGGCCTCGGCCAAGCTCATCGCCGCGGCGGTATCCGCTGGAGCCAGGCTATACAACACCATCTCCGTCGAGGACGTCATGATCCGCCAGGACAGCATCTGCGGCGTGGTCATCAACTCCTCCGCCGTGGAGGTCGCCGGGCTGCACGTCGATCCACTGGCCATTCGCGCCAAGTACGTCATAGACGGCACCGGGCATCCCGCGGAGGTCGTTCATGTGGTGCAGCGCAAGGTCGGCAAGCTGAACACCCCCACCGGCCAGATCGAGGGCGAGAAGTCCATGTGGGCCGAGGTCGGCGAACAGATGACCGTGGAGAACACGGTCGAGGTCTACAACAACCTGTACGTCTGCGGCATGGCCTCCAACGCGGTCATGGGCGCGCCGCGCATGGGACCGATATTCGGGGGCATGCTCCTGTCCGGGAGGAAGGTGGCCGAGATGATCATCGCCCGCGAGAAGAAGAGGAAGAAAAGGAAGTAGTTCAGTCCTCTTCGCCCATCACCTTTCCGAGGAACTCCTGGATCTCCCATTCCGGGATCTCCTTGGAGCTTTTCTCCCGCACCGTCCATCCTAGCTCGGAGACGAAGTCCTTGACCACGGACTTGGCTTCCTTCCCGCCCTGCAGATCGATTATCGTGAGGTCCTTCCCGGCGTGCTTGGAGCGGAAGCATCCGATGACCTGCGGCCCGCGCATGACCAGGCTGCCCATTCCGCCACACTTCTCCCGCACCTCATCGTAGAGGTAATGGGACATGTTGTCGAACTGATAGAGCACCAGCTCGCGGCCCGCCACCTTCTTTTCTATCGTGCCCAGGTCCTCCCGGAGCACCCAATGCACGGCGTCCCCGCCCTTTTCCAGGAACCCCTTGGCCAGGAACCCTTCCTCGGTCAGTTCGGACAGCAGGGAACGCAGCTCGCGCATGGGTATCTCCAGACGCAGGAAGCGGGACAGGTTCTCGGCGGTGAAAACGCCGTAATTCCGGAACAGCAACCGCAGATGCTCCAGCCTGGCCTCCCGGACCGTTAGGCCGGAGGGCGGGACCAGGGTTATCCGGTTGTTGCGGCCGTAGGCCACCACCGTGGCCTTGTTCAGCTCCCGCAGCGCCTCCTGCGTTCTCGACGGTCCCAGAACGGAGCGCTCGAAGAAGGCCCGCCGGGGCATCGGGAGGTTCCTCTCCAGCATGCGCACCATGGCCTTGGCGTCATCGCTCAGCTCCCGCCCCTTGGCGTCCCTGAACAGCGAAGCGTATTGCATGGTGGTGTACATCATCTGCTCCGGAAATCCGGTGACGGAGTACAGCAGACCCTGCTCCACCAGGCGTTTGAGCGGCACCTTGACCCGACAGCGGGCGAAGGCCGCCGGGTCGCCGCGGAAACCGCCGGTGCGCTTGACCCCTTCCATCACGTTCGGGTAGGCCTCCTTCGGCAATAGCCCGGACCGGCGCATGGCGTAGCCCAGCAGGTCCTCCCTGCTGAACTGGCGTTCGACCCCGCCGCGGGTCCACATGCCCTCCATGCGCACGTAACCAGCGTCCTGCAGCGCTTTGGCCGCCTCGCCCTGGACCTCGTCCGCGGGAACCCCCAGGACCTCCTTGACCCGCACCATGTCCAGTCCCTGGGAGGCCTGGAAGGTCAGCAGCTGTTCCAGGGCCTTCAGGGCATGCGGGAGGTGAGAGGGCTCGTCCAGGTCTATGGCGCGCACATCGACGCATCCTCCGGCGTCCCATTTCTCCACCCCTCCGACCACCGCCCCGTCCCGCAGCACCGGGAACACCCAGGCGTCCCCGAAGCGGGCGTTGGTGTCCGCCCAGCGCGGCTGGGCGGTCGGATCGTACAGGCTGACCACGCTCCATTCCTCTTCCGTGGTGCGGAAGGAGCGGAGCAGGTCCAGCTCCTCGGGCATGATCACCATCTCCGCGGCGGTCTCTCCCACGGTGATCCTCTCCGCGTTCAAGCGCTCCAGCGCCTCATCGACATCGTACGGGGACAGGCCGGTGGCCATCCTCACCGCCATGGCCGGCACCGGCCCGTAGGCCCGTACGAAACGGCGCACCAGCTCGTCCACCGGATCCCCCTCGTACTGGGGAACGTCCACGGCCTGGTAGAAGTTCTCCCGGGACCAGTCCTCCCCCTCCTCGTACCTGCGCACGATGTACATGTTGCGGTCCAGGCGGTCCAGGGAGTCCTTGATGGATTCCTTGGCCTCCGGCATGTCCCGGACCAGGTCGCGCATGCTGGCGCCGCCGAGGTCGCGTATCCTCTGCAGCACCCTCCCGTCCAGATCGTTCGGGGCCAGGTTGCGGTAGGCCTTCACGTACAAGGGCGCGTCCTCTTCCAGCACGTAACGCACGCGGCCGCGCACGAAGCGGCCGTTGAGCACCCGGCCGCTCTCCCGCAGGTACCTCCATTCGTCCGGGCTGAAGTTCTCCACTCTCCGCCAGAGGTCGTAGAGCAGCCCGGCCTCCCCGAAGAAGCGCACGCACTCCTCTATGCTGGCGAACTTGCGCTCCAGCTTGGACCTCTGGTAGCCATCGACCGTCCGGTGGTCGAAGACCTCCGAGCCGTGCTTCAGCCGCAGGTGGTCCCTCTTGAGCATGTACTGCTCCCGTTCGCCGACAATGAAGCGGCCTTCTTCCAGCAGCCCCTCCTCGGTCATCTGCTTCAGCGCGCTCGCCACCTCCGCCTCCGGCAGGTGCAGGGCGAACGCGGCCTCGTCAGCGGTGGCCGGGGCCCAGAGGTCCAGGTGCCTTAACAGAGCGGAGTCCACCGCCTTCTGCCTGGGCATCCGTTCTATCTTCCGGGTGCGGTAGGAGAACCGGCCTTTTTCATAGGCCACCCGCCCGACCAGGTTCTTGGATTCCAGGGAACGTAGCAGCTTCCCTACCGTCTCCCGGTCCTTTTCCAGCAGCGCCTCCAGCTCGGCGGAGGTCCTGGCCACGTCCAGAGACGCCAAGGCCGCCGCCTCCTCGTCCTTGACCTCGGCCGGACCGGCCAGAGAGGAGTACTCCGCCAGCTGCTCCGTGACCACGTAGTACACGTCGTCCAGGTACACCGAGGATATCCTGCCCTCGGCCAAAAGCTGGGAGGCCCACTCGTCCACCTGCTCCCGGGCCGGGCGGCAGTAGGGATATACGCTTCTGCCTTTCTCGCGGAAAACGTGCAGCGGGCCGGCCCTGGCGATGAGCCCGAGCAGGTCGCCCTTGTCCTCGGCGATGCCCCGTTTGGAGCGGTAGTGCGCGCTGACCTTCTCCTCCTCGAACTGGAACCTCTGTTCGTCCCCGAGCACCTTCGACAGCACCTTGCGGTGCAGCTCCCGCAGCAGGGACGAGCGGTCCTCCATCATGACGATGTCGGATATCCCGGCCAGGACGATGTTGTGCCCGAACGGCGAGGGCACCGGGGTGTAGGGAATGGTGTTCAGGACCATCTCCCCGGACTCCAGGGAACGGACGATCAGCTCGGCCTTCTGGATGTCCATGACGTCCTCCAGCACCTCGCGGTAGGTCTCCTCGATGACCGGGACGGACTCCAAGGAGGCCAGGTAATCCAGCAGGTACTGCGAGCGCACCTGTTGACGGTTGACCGACACCTCCCGGCCCTTGTAGTTGCGCAAGACCATGAAGGAGCGGGCGGCCACGTGCCGGAAGCGCTGCTTGAAGATCTCCGAGTCCTTGACCGCCCGGCGCAGTACGCCGCGCATCTCCCCGGAACGGATGAGCCCCGGTATCAGGTCCAGATCGATGCGCTTGGGGGCCACCAGCAGGAAGGCGTCGTCGGATATGGAGACGGAGACGTTGCACCCCATGCGCTGGGTGAGCAGGAACGCGTACGTCCGCGATAGAGCGTCGTTCACCCTCCGGCCGAACGGGAAGTGGAAGATGAGGCCGCTGTTGCCCTGGCGGTCCAGGTAGCCTTCCACCAGCAGCCGGCGCTGATTGGGGACCCCGGCCGCGGCCTGCTGCTCCTTGAAGTAGTGCAATAAGGACAGGGCGGAGCCGTGGTCGATGGAGAAGTTGTCCATGAGCCATTGCACCACCTTCTCCTCCGGCTCGCCGAGCTTGGACTCCATCTCCCCGCGGAAGCGGGCGATCTCCATGGAAAGGTCGAAGGAGCGCGGAAGCATCTCGCCGGTCCAGGAGGGGACGGTCGGCTTCCGCCCTGGCGCCGAGCGCACGTACACGCGCATGCCCTTGGCCCGGACGTACTCGTAGGGACGCCCACCAAGAATGAAGACGTCCCTGTTGCTCAGGCGCTCCACGAACTTCTCCGAGAGGTCCCCGACCAGGCCCCCGCGTTCGTTGAAGACCTTGTATGACGCTTCCTCGGGTATCGTCCCCAGGTTCAGGAAGTAGATCATCCGGGCGCCCTTCTTCTTTCCGAAGACGCCCTCCTCCGGGTCGTACCAGAGCTTGGAGTACACGCCCTCGAAGGCGTCCTTGCTGCCCAGGTATCGCAACGTCTGCAGCAGCTCCTCCCGGGACAGGCTGCGATAGCAGTACGAGCCGCGCACCATCTGCAGCGCCTCGTCCACCGTCCAGCGCCTCTCCAGGGACATGCCCACCAACGTCTGCGCCAGAACGTCCAAGGCGTTCTCCGGGATGGAGACGCGGTCGATGTTGCGGCGGTGGGCCGCCCGGCAGAGCACGGCGCACTCCACCAGGTCGTCCAGGTCCAGGACCATCATGCGGCCCTTTGGGGTTTTGCCCACGGAATGCCCGGAGCGCCCGATGCGCTGCAATCCCTTGGCCACGCTCTTTGGCGAGCCGATCTGGCAGACCAGGTCCACCGAGCCGATGTCGATCCCCAGCTCCAGCGAGGTCGATGAGACGACGCAGCGCAGCTCTCCCCGCTTCAGGCGGTCCTCCACGTCCAGACGGGTCTCCTTGGCCAGGGAGCCGTGGTGGGCCTCGATGCTCTCGATGCCCCTTTCCCTCAGCTTGTACACCACCTGCTCCGTTCCGGAACGGGTGTTGGTGAATATCAGCGTGGTCTGGTGCGCGTTGACCATGTCCCGCAGGCCATCATACATGCGGGCGTTCACGATCTCGTAAGGAAGCGCGGTCATGTCCTCGGTCGGGCAGACCACCTCCAGGTCCAGGTTGCGCTTCGTGAGCACCTCGATGAGCTCGACCGGGCGCACGTTGCCGTCCTGGCATCCCACCAGGTATGACGCGATCTCCTCGATCGGGGCCAGGGTGGCCGAGAGACCGATACGGGTTATCGGCCTCCGGCAGAGGTCCTGAAGGCGTTCCAGGGTGATCGAGAGGTGAACGCCGCGCTTGGAGTCGCAGATCTCGTGTATCTCGTCCACGATGATGTACTCGACCTGGGAGAACTTCTCCCGGAACTTCGGGGCGGCCAGGACCAGGGCCAAAGATTCGGGGGTGGTGATGAAGATGTGCGGCGGCTTCCGCAACTGCTTCTGCCTTTCCGACTGGGAGGTGTCTCCGGACCGCACCCCCACCCGGACCTTGGGGAACTCGTAACCTTTCTGCTGGGCCAGCTCGTGCATCTGGGCCAGCGGTTCCTCCAGGTTCTTGTTGATGTCGTTGGCCAGCGCTTTCAGCGGCGACACGTACACGGCGTAGATGCGGTCCTCCAGCTTGCCGTCCTTGGCGTACTTGAACAGCTCGTTGATGATCGAGGTGAACGCGGTGAGCGTCTTCCCGGAGCCGGTCGGCGAGGATACCAGGACGCTCTTCCGCTGGTGGATCAGCGGGATGGCGTAGGATTGCGGCTCAGTAAGACCGTCGAACCGCGAGTCGAACCATTCCGCGATGAGCGGATCGAGCAGGGAGAGCACCTCCTGCTTGCTAGCCTTCCTCTTCACCCTTTGCATGTGCCGACCTTCGAAAAGCGGATTCTATCTATTGCCGGGTTATAATTAACTTACCCTCGGACCATCGAAAATGAGGAAAGGGCACAGGTTTTAAGTCAGCACAGGTGGAAATGAGGTCAGGTGCGTCGATGAGGTGGTTCGTTCAGGATGAGAAGGGGGCCAGGCTGCCCTGGAGGGAATGGGAGAAGGCCGTGGAGGACCCGGAGGACATGCTGGCCAGCATGGCCTTGGGCGAGAAGGCCTACCGCGCATGCATGAGATCGGCCAAGCTGCCTCCGCAGAAGGAGGCCAAGAACACCGTGACCGCCTTCGCCCACCTCCTGCACCACATGCTCGACGAGATCGACGAGGAGCGCCTCCTGGAGCTGCGTTACGTCCTTCAGGAGGGATGGAGGGAGGGCGCGCCGTGGCTTTGGGAACCTCCGACCGAGGTCATATGGCCGATCGGCGAGGACCTGAGAACGGAGCTCCTCTCGCTGCGCCACGGTTTGGAGAGAGCGATCGCCCCTGGTCTGTTCGGGGTCTTCTGGGCAGGGATGACCGCCGCCGGCAGACGCATCCCGGTGAGGTCCGCGGATCTCGGGGACGGCCTTTCCTACTCCTTAGCGATGCTGGACCGGATGCTGGTCGAGGAGGTCCCTTCCTTCCTGGATGATGAGGAGAGGGCGGGCATGGACCATCTTCGCTCCGGGCTGCGCCTTAGCGACAGCATCTCCATCGACGAGCTGGCTGAGTGCTTGTCCGGCCAAGGATACATCGTCCGACGGGAAAGGATCTTCCTGAAAGGTACGACCAGCGGAGGCAGCTGGATGGACCTAATGGAAGTCCGTGACTGGAGAATGAAGGTCTTGCGCTCCTGCTCGCTGCTCATGGCGTTCCGCATAATGTTCCTGGCCTCGGTGACCGGGGAGAGCGGCCCGCTGCGGGTGTCCTACCCTGATTAATGTTAAATCCATGCTTCGACCTTGCACTATCCGCATGCGAAAGCTCCCGGTATTGCTGCTGGCCCTAGCTCTGGTCCTCTGTTCCGCCTACGTCCCGGACAGGGCGTCATCGGCTAGCATCAGCGGGACCGATATCTTCGGACAGGTGGTCAACGAGACCGGGGCTCCTTTCTCTGGCGTGGAGGTCCGGGTCGTCAACACCACCAAGCCCACGACCTCGTTCACGGTGGTCAGCGACCAGAACGGTAACTACACCATGCCCAGCAATTTCCTTCCTGGGACCTACAACGTGACCGCGACCTTCGTCAACTATTCCGCGAACATCAGCTATTCCAACGTGATGGTAAAGAACGGGGAGGCCGCCCGCCTCAACTTCACCATGGTCGAGGTGCTGTGCAAGCTGATCGGAAAGGTCCACAACGGGACCACCCCCATAACCGGGGCCACGGTCACCCTGAAATCGATGGACGGAAAGGTGTTCTATAACGGAACATCGGACGCCTTTGGCGATTATTCCATATCCAAGATCAGGCCGGGGATCTATTCGGCCTACGCCAGCAAGGTAGGGTACTACAAGTCCGACCCGGTGGCCCTGCTGATGGTCCGGGGAACGACCAATACCACCAACTTCTACATGGAGGAGCAGCCGGCGGACCTGGGCGGCAAGGTGGAGTACGATGGGAAGGGCCTGAACGGGGTGACCGTGAAGCTGTCCAGCTCCCTTTTCACTGCCGAGACGGTGACGGACGAGGATGGCAACTATACGTTCTCCCAGGTGCCGTCCGGATCGTACACCATAACCTTCAGCAAGGAATCCTTCCTGAGCAGGTCGCTCAGCGTGGGACTGACGCCCTTCGAGGTTCGGGAGCTGGACGTGGAGATGGAGTACGACAACGCCAACAACACCCAGACCTTCCTTCTGGGCCTGGACCTGGCCCACTCGCTGATGGTCATCGGCCTCTCCGTCTCGATAATGGTCCTCATCGTCGGCATCTACATCAATTACAAGGTCCGCCGCAAGCCGGAGCTGCTGGAGCGGGACGATTCAGAGAAGGACTGATCGTTCTCTCACAACCTCTTCGATTTCTTTGAAGAGCGAACGCCCGTGGGAGTCCATGGCCACCACCAGTGGCCCCAGGTCCCTGGCCCGCAGATGCCAGACCGCCTCCGGCATGCCGAGGTCCTCCCAGTGCACGTCCAGCACCTCCGGCAGCGCCTGGGCGGCCAGCACCGCCGCCCCGCCCGGGAAGGCCAGGTAAGCGCATCCGACCTCCCTCATCGCCTCCAGCGTCTCCGAGGACATGCCGCCCTTGCCGATCAGCAGCCGGGGGCGGCATCTCCTTATCACCTCGGGGGCCAGCCGGTCCAGGCGGGCGCTGGTGGTCGGCCCGGCCGCCACCACCTTCCAGCCGCCGTTGTGCCGCATGATCGGCCCGCAATGGTAAACGGCCATGCCCTCCAGGCGAAAGGGAAGTTCATGCCCTGATCTCAACAGCTCGAGGATGCGCAGGTGGGCCTCGTCCCTGGCGGTGAGCAGCTCCCCGCTCAGGGAGACGATGTCCCCGGCCCTTAGTGAGCGGGCGTCCGCCTCGATGATGGGGCTGGCCATCTTCCTGACCTTCAATCGAACCCCTCCTGTGAGAACCTCACCCGGCCGTCAGGGTAGATCCGGGCGAAGGCCTTGCGGGCCGCCCAGCAGTTCAGCGAGACGGCCACCGGCAGGCTGGCCGTGTGACAGTGCGCCTTCTCCATGAGCACGCCGAGACAGGTGGTGCTTCCGCCCAGACCCATGGGGCCCAGGCCGAGCGAGTTTATCTGCGAGTAGAGCGCCAATTCCATTTCCGCCAGGACCGCGTCCCCGCTCGAAGAGCCCAGCTTCCGGAGCAGGGCCTTCTTGGCCAGAGCGCAGGCCATGTCCGCCGTCCCCCCCATCCCGACCCCGACCACGGTGGGCGGGCAGGGACGGGAGCCCGCCCTGACCACGCAGTCGATGACGAAGCGCCTGACGCCCTCCATCCCCTCGGCGGGATCGAGCATGCGCAGCGCGCTCCAGTTCTCGGAGCCGGCGCCCTTGGGAAGCACCGCTATGTCCAGATGTTCCAGTTCGGCCGGTTCGATATGCACCGGGGGCATTCCCTCCCCGAGGTTGGAGCCAACGTTCACCCGTGACACCGGGTCCACGGTGTTCGGGCGGAGGGGTATCTCCTCGGTGGCCCGGGCCACTCCCTTCCTTATCGCCTCGACCACCCGATGGTCGCCGCGCCCGCGGACGAAGAACACCGGGAGCCCGGTGTCCTGGCAGATGGGCAAGGAACGTTCGGCCGCCCGGTCCACGTTGCTCAGGATGGCCATGAGCTGGGAGCGCGCCAGCTCCTGCTCTTCATCATCAAGCGCCTGGCGCAGGGCGGCGTGGACGTCCGGCGGCAGCCGGCATTCGGAATCGCGCAACAGCCGGACCACGGTCTCCTCGATCAGCGACGATGGGTACATCTCGCCGTCTGGATTGACGCAGGGGCAATTAATCCTTGGCCCGTGCCGTCCTTACCGACCTGTACCGTACGGTCAATAAGGAATTATAGTCCATCGGGAATAATCGCCCGATCCACATGGACGCACCCATCCAGGTCCACGATCTGACCAAAGTGTACGGAGGAGGCTTCAAGGCGGTCGACGCCCTGGAGCTGAACGTTCCCAAACGGTCGTTCATGGGCTTCCTCGGCCCCAACGGGGCGGGGAAGACCACCAGCATCAAGATCATCACCAACATGCTCACCGCCACCTCCGGCGAGGCGTACATAAACGGGGTGAGCGTCATGCAGGACCCCAAGACCGCCCTGGCCGACGTCGGCGCGGTGGTGGAGACGCCGGAGTTCTATCCATACCTGACGCCCATGGAGACGCTGCATTACCTCGGCGCGCTGCGCGGACTGTCCGTATGCGAGAGCACCAACCGGGGAAGGGACCTCCTGGACATGGTCAAGCTGACCGAGTGGAGGGACCAGCGGGTGGGCAAGTTCTCCAAGGGCATGAAGCAGCGCCTGGCCATCGCCCAGGCGCTTCTGCCCCAGCCGTCGGTCATCATCCTGGACGAGCCGACCTCTGGACTTGACCCGAGGGGGATGGTCGAGGTCCGGGACATACTCAAGCAGCTCCGGAAGATGGAGGTGACCGTGCTGATGTCCTCCCACCTCCTGAACGAGGTGCAGGAGGTGTGCACCGACGTATCGCTGATCAACCGCGGAAAACTTCTCCGGTCGGGAAGCGTGGCCGACCTGCTGGACGAGGTCAAGGCAAGGAAGATAGAGGTGCGCACCATGCGGCCGCTGACGCCGGACATGTTCGATCGCCTGCGCTCGGTGCCGGGGGTGAAGGGCTTCGGGGTGACTGGAGATCTATCCTTCGCCATCGATTTCGAGGGGGAGGAGGACGCTCAGGCCCGATTGCTCATCGAGCTGCAGAACCTGGGCCTGATGGTCGTCTCGTTCAAAGAGTCCGGCCTGGCCCTGGAATCGCTGTACATGTCCCTGATCATGGAGTCGAGGTGATAACATGGAGAACGCCAACGTGGTCAACAACCGGGAGAGGCTTCCCTCCGACCTGCAGCAGATCATGACCGTGGCCAAGTACGATGTTCTGAAGCATCTCCGCTCCAGGAGGCTGCTCGGCCTGATGATCCTGGAGGCGCTGCTTCTGGGCCTGACCTTCGGGCTGCCGATCCTCCTCGGGGCGGACGCGGCGGAGGACCCGGCCGACTACATGTCGTCCTTCGTGGGCTGGGCGGACATCCTCATCGTGATTGGCGCGACCATGTTCGCCGGGGACGCCATAGTCTCCGAGTTCCAGTCCCGCACCGGCTACCTGCTTTTCCCTAACCCGGTGAAGCGCTTTTCGATCTTCATCGGGAAGTACCTGTCCACCCTTGGGATCATCGTGCTCATGCTGCTGGTCTACTACGGCATAGCGGCGCTGCTCACCCTGATCATGACCGGCGGCGGCACCGTGCTCGCCTTGTACTCGATGCTCTTCGCCTGCGTCTACGGGGCGGCCGCGGCCGCCCTGGGCTTCCTGATCTCCTCGATCTTCAAGGGCTCCACCGGCTCCCTGGTGCTGACCTTCTTCACCCTGCTGATGATACTGCCGCTGATCTCCCAGCTTCTGCCGATAGGCGACATCAAGCCCTGGTTCATGCTGACCTTCTGCGGTTCCGTGATCAGCTACATAATGATCGAACCCTATCCGATGGACAGCCTGGAATCGATACCGCTGGGCAACGGGGAGTTCATGGAGTACTGGAGCTACTACCCAGAGGTGGGCGTGTCCCTGGCGGTGCTTGCCGTGTACGTGATGGTGTGCCTGGGGCTGGGGATGTTCCTGTTCCGGAGAAGGGAGATGGTCTCCTAAGGTCGAAGGATCAACCTTGCAACGGCAGGAGGAAATACTCCTCGTCCAGCTGGAAGACCTTCACGGTGTCGCCCTTGCGCTCGAACTTCGGCGGCTTCCGCAGATCGAACACCTTGAAGCTGGTGGGATGCATGACCTGCACCTCCCGGTCGGTCTCGGTGACCACCACCATGTCCAGGATGTCCTCCTTGCGCCCTACCACCTTCGCCGAGATCATGTCGCTGTTGCTGACCATGAGGCCTTGGGAGGTCTTCAGGTTGGTCAGCTTGGTGGAGTTGGCCCTTAGCGCTCCTACGAGATGCAGCTTTCCCTCGTAGCGGACGATGTCGCCGAAGCGGTAGGCCGGTAAACGCACTAGAAAAGTGACCCGGTAGAGGTCCTTGCCCTGCTTCTGGGTCACCAGCTTGGCCGTCTCCTTGACCTCGGCCGCGTACTGGTCGGCAAGGTCGTGCGCCATGTTCTTGCCGACCACGGACGACGAGAGAATGACGTCCACCCCGCCCTCCTTGGTGGTGAGCCGGTTGACCTTTGATATGAACAGCTCCCGGTTGTCCTTGGAGTGCTCCTGCATCATCTTGTAGATGCGCTCGATTATCTCCTCGCGCTGGTCTTCGGGCATCTTGCGGTCGCGCGTGCGGATCTGCAGCGTTCCCTCGTAGTAATTGCCCATCAGCTTGTTGCATCTGGGGCATGAGGTGTTCTTGAAGCGGACTATGGTCGTCCTGGCCTCGTGCACCTCCAGGCCTTCCACCCGCATGGAGATGGTCATCCCCACGTGGTAGTTCGCCTCGTCTATCCTCTCGCCGTGCAGGCCCACGTCCGTGGGTTCGGCGTCCTTGGCGATCTGCAGCGCCAGCTCGGTGGCCTTTTCGGACACCTCCTCCCGGGCCTCGATGTCCACCCATTTACCGTCGAGAAGATAATCTCCGCAGTGGCCGCACTGGAAGACGTCCACGTGATCGGGGAGCGAGGTGAACACCTTCCCCTCCAGGAAGCAGGATTCGCACAGCGAGCGGTACGTCGGACCGTCCGCCCCGCACTTGACGCAGAAGGACATCTCAATACCTTACCATCTGGGCATGCGGAACGCCTTCGATGGTCATCACGCACTCCCTGTCGATGTATTCATGCTCGGCGGCGATGCGGCAGACTTCCTCGCCGACCAGGTTGGCCATGGTGGCCATGGCCAACCGGTTCAGCAGCATCTCCTCGCCCCCGCGGTCGCCGCCGTAGAACTCGTCGCTGACCTCCAGGCGAAGCTCCCCTTCCCGGAGCTTGCGACCTACCAGATCGCCGTCGCAGGCCGCGATCAGCACGTCGCCGCCGCGCCTGTGCACCTTCACCCGGATGTCGCTCATGTTCCCTGAGTCCAGGGGCATGATGATAAACCTTTCCTCGGTCCCGCTCAGTTCAGGGATGTCAGCTTGTAATGGCCGGGCTTCGGCTCGTAGATGTCCCCGCTCTGCTTCAGCTTGCTGATGGCCGCCTTCAGTTCCGCCTCGCTCAGGTTGCGGTCGGCGGCCCTCTGGATGAGCGTCACCTCCGCCGCTCCTGAATTGGGGTCGGAATGCTCGTGGATGAGCTGCCTCACCAGCGAGATGCGGTTCCTCTCGTTGCGGGTGGTGCCGGTCATCAGCTTGTCCACGTCGATGTTTCCTTCGTCCGAAGCCATCTTCTTCAGGTAGTGCTCCACGATCTTGATGGCCCGGTCGGCGTCCTCCGCCTCGACCACCGGCGACAATCGTATGCGAGCGGAGGCCTCGGAAAGCCTGATGAAGGCCTCCAGCTGCCTTGCCGTGATGGGCACGGATGAGCCTGCCTTCTCCCCCAGCTTCCTGATGGAGAGGTACTTGTCGATGATCATCTGCCTCGCTTCATCGGTAAGCACCGGCGTGTATCTTTTGGCGTAGGCCACGAACTTGCGCATGAACTCCCGGTCGTATAT
>JABNAD010000598.1_pt1 | contig 19242 bp, 18 predicted proteins | sample 7240381 | NCBI WGS metagenome assembly JABNAD01 (sample SAMN11332834, study PRJNA596920) | anaerobic digester metagenome | biome: digested sludge; isolation source: digested sewage sludge-derived enrichment culture grown on H2/CO2 | place: Germany: Goettingen
TAGTGGTTATCACTAGGCGTTGCCAACGCCTAAACCCGGGTTCGAGTCCCGGTCCGCGCATCTGTTTCTGACTTCTCTCTCATTCGTCATTGTTTGCCGCCTGCCATTTTTTTCGATTCGCGTTCTTGGAATCCATTCGAGCCTTTCAGGGCTCCCTCCTTGTTATCACCCGGTAACGCGAAAACCTGTCTTCACCGAACCGGCGTCACCCCCTACCGCTGCGATTGGATGCCGGCACTATCACCTGCATCACCGTCGACCGACACCTGCCAATCGTACCCGGAACGGGGACGCCGCCTGTCCCTGAAAATTATACCCTGCCGCCTGCTCAATCGTCGGCGCCCTCTCCAGGGTTCACTCCCCGGGGATCTCCTGGAGGGACTCGGTGACGTCGTCGACCTCGTGGGTGCGGAAGTAGACAAGCGCAACAGCGGCGACAATCACCGATCCAACCAGCACGAAGATCATATCGAGCATGGTATCTTCGAGCGAGTTCTGCATTGGTCCGGCAAGCGACCCTCCGAAGACAAGGTCGACCAGGAACTCGTAGATCTCCCAGACTCCGCCGAGGGCCATCCCAAAGGTCACGGTGAAGCTTGCAACGAATAACGGCGTCAGGGCCATCTTCCAGTGTTTGTCCAGGTAGATGACCCCGAGGAATCCCAGAAGGGCGATCGTCGTCCCCGAGACCAGGTGGGCGATCTTGTCATAGTAGGGATAGAGATCGACGTAGAACCCCTGGATGTACCCGGCGACGTGAAACCAGAGGGCGAATGAGATCAAAAAGTAGACGAACCACGGGAATCGGATGTTCTCCCGTGCGGCCACGACGTAGGGCACAACCGAGAGCGCGATCATGAAGGTGGCGGTAAAGGCCTCGGCAAGTTGCCCGGTCACATAGGCGTAGACCCCGTTCAGGACCATCAGGCCCTGGAAGAGATACGCGAGCCACATCCCCCTCTCCGCGAGCATTCACTGCTCGTTTCTGCTGACCCCTCTTATGTTTTCTCTCGAACGGCGGCGTGGAGGAACAGGGATATATATCCCCCGATCGAGATCGATCTGGAGCGGTCCATGCATGGCACCACTGATCGACTTTCTTGACCCCCTCCACCGGGGGACCTGGGAGGTGATCGTGCCGAAGGATGCGGTCACCGAGCCGCTCGAACCGGCCTGGGTCCGGTCCCCCATCAATGTCCCGAGCCCGAAGACGATCGCCAGCTACCGGAGCGGCCAGTATCATGCCCACGAGACCGCTGTCGACTACCGTGTCCACCTCGATCGGTACGACCCTACACGCAATCCGATCATGCACCTGGTCGACGATGCGCCTCTCTTGCTGATGATCTACGAGACGATGGCAACACTGGTCGTCACCGCGCGGGACGCTGAGCAGCGGGATTTGGGGACGCAGCAGCTCGACCTTCGTCTCAACGGTGGGGTCAGGGCAATCCTGGGTCTCCTCCTTCTCTGTCTCGGGGGTCTCCTCCTTCTGATGGCCTTCGGACCACTCGAGCTCGTCTTCGCACTCATCATCCCGGGAGTGGTCTTCGGTGCGGGTGCAGTACTCCTTCTCATCGGAATACGGTCACGCGGAAAAGACCGCAAGAACGTGCTGTACGGCCTCGGTCTGCTGGGAGCTGGCTGGTTCCTGCTCGTGACCTGGGAGCTGTACGTGGTGATCCTCCTCCTGGTGCTTGCCGCCTGGTTCCTCTCGAGCGCCGCGGTCACCATTCGCCGGATCGTCCGTTCACGGGACAACATCCCCCAGGGGCTGCTCTTTACGACCGGACTCGGGATCTCGTCGCTCGCAATGGGCTGGCTCGCGTTCACCAACCCGGTGGACCTCCTGGAAGTGCTCGTCCTCTTCCTTGCCGTGATCATCTCTGGTGCAGGCGGCCTGCTCTTCCTCGACGGCTATGGAATGCGAAACGCTGCCCGGCTTCTTGCCACGGGTCCGGTTTCGGCCTGAAGAATACCTATGTCGCCTCCATGCAGGCGGGCGGCGCAGCCGGGACAGACCATCTTTCGCTTTCGATCGAGCTCGTCGAATGTATGGGGAGCGAACATGACACACTCGTTTTCCGTACAATGGGAGAGTCCAAGAAGGTGACCGATCTCGTGGGCCCCTTCCTTTACCATTCGGTCAACCAGGTCGTCTTCTGATGGCTGTCGGCCGTAGAATTCGTTGGCGAGCCGCGCCGTTGAAAGGACAGCGGTGCCGTGCCCCGGACGCGCGAGGCCGTACACAAACTCCTCACGTGGGGCGAAGATATCATCGGGTATGACCAGGAGGAGGGGGCTGCACTCGTGCCGGCGCCTCTGGACTGCGTCGAGCCTTGAGAGGAGAGCCTCTGCGTTATATTGGCGACGGACGAGATCGAAACCGGTCAGCATCAGGTGGTCCTCTTCGAAGAGCTCGCTCTCGACCCCCAGGATCCCCTCGATGGCTCGCTGGACCGGCCTCTGGAGCCCTTGCGGCGAGCGGTGATCCCAATAGAGGGTAAATCGCATAGCATAGGTACGATGGACGGGGCCATTAAACGTATTGAGCGGGTGGTGGGTCACTACGTCGGGGCCCGGTATCACGATGTGGTGGAAGTCGGGATCGGCCGGAATTTTACCGCGGCAGAGGTGATTGCCTCGAGCGGAGCACAGGTGCGGGCGGTCGACATCCGGGCCACTGGGGACGGCCCGATCTCCGTGGTGTGGGACGACGTCTTCTCCCCCACCCTGTCGCTCTACGAAGGCGCCGACCTGGTGCTGGCGATTCGACCGGGGGTCGAGATGGTTCCACCTCTCATCGCGCTCGCCCGGCGGTGCGACTGCGACCTCCTGGTCTACCACCTCGGAGACGAGGTCTACCTCGACGGAGGTGAAAGGATCCCCATCGAAGGAGCGATCCTCCACCGATATCACCGTGGGGGTCGGCTAGAAGAGGGTTGATTGAGACCGGGACGGCTGCTTTGGCGGTTGCGTCCGCTCCTCTCTCTCCTTCTTCGGGCGTTTCTTAGGCCGCTCCGCTTTCTCGAGTTCCTTTCGCTCCCGGGTGATCCGTCCCACGACCTCCTCAGCCAATGCCCGGTCGGGTAGCATGAAGCCCAGCTCGTCCGGGTCCAGGGAGAGGGCCCGTGCAACAGGCTCGGGGTCGAGCGAGACCAGGTCGGCGACGGCCTGAAGGTAGTACTCGCGCAGCTCGACCCGCGAGACGCCCATCCAGGCTCCCAGCTTTCGGAAAAGAGACGTCCGTGCACCCTTTCTGCGGCGTGCCTGGGCCATGCGGGACCACCGGGCGGGAGGTCCGAGCCGACTCCGTACTCCTGCGCCAGCGGCGGCATTGGCGGTGCCGAGCACGGCGAGCGCGGTTGCGTACCGCCAGAGGGCATAGTGCTGTCGACGGTAGGTCCGCGCGATCGCGAGATCGGCAGCGGCGAGCGGTGGGTAGGCGGCACACCGGTTCTCGACCGGGAGCTGGCCCAGGCTCCCTTCGAGCCACTGGAGGATTGCATCGGGTTTATCGTCGACCTCCCACGCGAGCCGCATCAACTCCTCATCCGGCCGATCGTGCAACACCGCCCCGATGAGCTCGAAGATCGTGGCCCGTTCGTCCTTCTGCGACGTTTGCACCGAGTCCTCGTCGATCTCACTTTGACCGATCGCTGCGGCCTCGAGCATGTTGATGGCCGATCGCAGATCCCCGCTTGCGCTCTCCGCCACGAGGCGCAGGACCTCGTCGCCGCACCTGACCTTTTCCGTGGCGCAGATCTCTCGTAGCCGCGGAACGATCGAGCGGGCCATCAGAGCCCGGAACTGGACTGGCTCGGTCCGGGACTTCAACTCGCCTGCCACTGCGTAGAGGTCGTTGGCGATCAGGAGGACGGGCTGCCGGGCCGTCTTGATCAGGTCGAGAATCGCCTTTGCCCCGCCTCGGTCCGCGTTCCCGTGCAGGTTATCTGCCTCGTCCAGTACAATCAAACGGCGCTCGTCCCCAAAGAGACTGCCGGACATCGCCGACTGACCGGCCACACGGTCGATCTCGGCTCTGGTCCGCTGGTCCGATGCGTTCAGCTCGACCAGCTCCCAGTTCATCTCCCTGGCCAGCGCGTGGGCGGCGGAAGTTTTTCCCGTGCCCGGTTTTCCGTAAAGCAGGAGCGGCCGGGCTCCGGGCCGCCAGTTCTGTGCCCAGTCGACCAGCTGCCGGATCGCGGGACCGTTCCCCACGAGATCACCGATCCGCTGCGGCCGATACTCCTCCGCCCAGTCCATACCTAGAGATCAGGTCGGAAATCAAATAAAATATCAGCGATGAGACACGAAACCTTAAGAAGAAACAGGGAAGTTGGTCAAGTCGTGGAGGGATCGCAGCCGACAGCGTTCATCGCAGAACGGATTCGGGACTACGAGGGGGTCAGGCGAAAGCACGGGATCGGCGAGCTTGTCCAGGCCTTCTCTATGGATGCGCCGGACGTCCTTGCTGACTTCGGCGAGGATGCCGCCGTCATACGGAGCGGGGATCAGGCCCTCCTGCTGGCGGCAGATGGGATATGGTCGAAATTGATGGAGGCGGACCCTTACTGGGCAGGGTATTGTGCCGTGCTCGTGAACGTCCACGACATCGCGGCGATGGGAGGACGCCCGCTCGCCATGGTCGACATCTTCTCCATCGCGGACCGGGAGATCTGCGACCAGGTGATCGCCGGCATGCGCGACGCCTCACGCCAGTTCGGTGTTCCGATTGTCGGCGGCCATCTCCACCCAGACACTCCCTACTCGGTGATCGACGTAGCTATCCTCGGCGTCGCCCGCGTTGACTCGGTGATCTATAGCCACACGGCGATGGAGGGCGACCGGGTGGTCGTGGCCCTTGATCTCGACGGGCGGATCCACCCCTCGTGCATCCTGAACTGGGACTCGGTCACAATGAAGTCGGCGGAGACGGTCCGGGCCCAGATCGACTGTCTCCGCGGTCTCGCCGAAGACCACCTTGTCTCGGCCGGCAAGGACATCTCGAACCCAGGGGTCGTTGGATCGCTTGGGATGCTCCTCGAGGTGAGCAAGAAGGGTGCGGTGATCGACGTGGACCTGGTGCCCCGACCCGATCTCCAGTCCCTGGGAATCAATCTGGACCTCTGGCTCCGTATGTATCCCGGGATGGGTTTCATCCTGACGGTTCCGCCGGCATCGGTCGCTGAAGTCTGCGCCCGGTTTACAGCTGTCGGCATGACTGCAGCGGAGATTGGCAGGGTTGACGCTTCCCGGCGGCTCTCGATCCTCTCTCCCGACGGAGAGGTACCGGTCTTCGATCTTGCTGATGACGGGATCATGCGGCTGGTCACATGCCGGGACGGACGGGCTTGATCCTCGGGATCGGTGTCGCGTCCTCCGACGACCTTCCCGGGATGCGGCGTGCGGTCAAGGTGCTCGGACCGGAAGCGACGGTCCGTCTCTACGGTCCCGAGACGCTCTCCGACGACAATTCACCTGATCTCGATCTCTCTCCTGACCCTGCAGGCGCGCTCGTCGATGACCTCGTTCAACACCGTATCGACGGTGCCGTGCGCGGGACGCTGCCGGCGAGTCAAACCCTCCGCCTCCTCCGGGAAGCCACCGGTGTCGACCATCTCGAACGAGTTGCCCTCCTCGAGACTGCCGGAGGACAGCTCTTCTTCCTCGCCCCTGTCGGGGTCGATGAGGGTTGGACTGTGGCGGAAAAGGTGGCCCTGATCCAGCGAGGGCGTGACCTCGTTCGGTTCTTCGGTCTGCCGAACCGGGTCGGTATTCTCTCCGGGGGCAGGCTCGGGGACCTGGGGCGGCATCCCGCTGTCGACCGTTCGATGGCCGATGCCGAACTCGCCGCCAGGCTGGGAGATGGCGTTCACTGCGAGATTCTGATAGAGGATGCGGTCGAGGAGTGCGGCCTTGTAATCGCACCCGACGGGATCACCGGCAACCTCATCTTTCGCACCCTCGCCTATCTCGGGGGCGGAAACGGGCATGGAGCGCCTGTAACGAATATCGAACCCGTATTTGTCGATACTTCGCGCGCTTCTGATGATTACTCCCAGGCCCTGCGGCTCGCGGCAGCCCTGGTACGAGGTCGATTGGGGCGTTAGTTGGGCCTTATTCTTAAATTCATTCTGTTTATGGTCATATTTTCAGCGCAACCCTGTTTTTCTCGATGATCGGATCAATCAGCAAGAATCCCCCGCCTTTGAGGGAATTACGCGTGATTCTGCCGGATAAACTCGAAATATTTAAATCTCGACCGACACATCTCTTTCTTGAGGTTGAACAGCATCATGGCTGATTTACCAATTGCTGCAGTTGTTCGTATTGCAAAGAAGAGTGGTGCCGAACGTGTCGGGAGCGACGCGGCGGCCGCGATCGTTGCGAAGGCCGAGGCTTATATCGGCAGTCTGACGAAGGAGGCGAACCGTCTCGCACAGCACGCGGGCCGGAAGACCATCAAGGAAGAGGATGTCGAACTCGCGGCCAAGTCCGCATAAACCCCTTTTTTAGAGTATACCCTTGGTGCTCGGGATCGCGATAGACCCTCCGTCCAGTGAAACCGCTGCACGGAGCGCCACCCCGACGGCCTTGAAGATCGCCTCGGCCCGGTGGTGATCGTTGCGCCCGTACGCACGGACATGGAGCGTGATGCCGGCGTGCTGGCAGAGCGACTCGAAGAAGTGTGGCAGGAGGGTTACATCGATGCTTCCAACCGTGTTCCCGTTGAAGGGCGCGTCGAAGACGAGATATGCCCGTCCCCCGCAGTCGAGTGCGACCTCGGCGAGGGCCTCGTCCATCGGCACAGCTGCATGACCAAACCTCCGGATCCCTCGCCCATCCCCAATCGCATGGCCGAGTGCGGTGCCAAGTACGATCCCGATGTCCTCCACCGTGTGATGCGCGTCCACGTCGAGGTCGCCCTTTGCCTCGACCTTCAGGTCAAGATGTCCGTGACGGGCGAACGCGTTCAGCATGTGGTCCAGGAACGGCACACCAGAGTTGATCGAGGTTCGCCCCGTCCCGTCCAGGTCGAGGGCGATCTGGATCTCGGTCTCGGCGGTGCGTCGGTCCTCATCGACCCGTCTCATCGTGATGCCTCCAGTGCTTCCGACAGGCTGATACGCCCTGCGTAGAGGGCCGAGCCGAGGACCGCACCGTCCGCTCCCAGGTCACGAAGGGTCCTGACATCGGATACAGAGGTGATGCCGCCGGCGACCACGACCGGACAGGAAACGATCTCCAGCAGGGCCGTGACAGGTATCGGGTCGATCCCCTGCTGGAGCCCTTCGACCGAGACGTTGGTGTAGAGGAGGGTCCCGGCTCCCATCTCAACGAAGACCTCGGCCCAGCGAAGATAATTCCCTTTTGTCTCCTGCCACCCGGCGACCGCGATCTCGGTGCCGCGAGCGTCGACCCCTGCCATCACGCGTTCGGGGCCGTACTCCCTGGAGAGCCAGCGGAGGGCGTCGGGCTGCTCCACCGCGTAGGTCCCCAGGATCACACGGTTCACCCCCGAGTCGAGCCAACCGGCTGCGTCCTCGAGGGAGCGGATGCCCCCGCCGAGCTCGATGAAAGCACCCGTCTCCCGGATGATGTCCCGGATCAGCCCGGCGTTTGCCTGCGACGCCCCAAAAGCCCCGTCCAGGTTGACGACGTGCAGTCCCTTCGCCCCCTCATCGCACCAGCGCCGAGCACAGGCCAGAGGATCGCCGTACCGCGTCACCCGCTCTCGCTCACCCTGGACGAGCTGGACGCAGTGCCCGTCCATCACATCGACTGCCGGATAGATCTCCATGACCGTTAGCGGATCATACGCTCTATGGACATAACAAGGATGTCTTTTGCGCCGGCGTGCTTGAGCCTGGGGATGAGGCTGTACACCTGGGTCTCGGCGACAACGGCGTGGACCGCGACCAGGTCGTCGTGAGAGGCGACAGGCATGATCGTGGGGCCGCCGAGCCCGGGAAGAACCTCCTCGACCTCGGCGAGATGCGCCCTGTTGACGTTCATCATCAGGTAACACTGACCCCGGGCATGGACCACGCTCTCGAGGGCAAGGACGAGCTCGTCCACTTTCGTCGCCTTCGTGCGGACCGAGTCCGGGTTGCCGATCAGGCGCGTGCTTGACTGGAGCACTTCGGAGACCACACGGAGCCGGTTGGTCCGGAGCGTCGTCCCTGATGACGAGAGGTCCACGATCGCATCAGCGATGCCCAGGTGCGGAGCGAGTTCGCAAGCCCCGGCGACGGGGACGAGAGTGACCGGGACCTTCCGCGCCTCGAAAAACCGGGCCGTGAGGTTCGGAAACTCTGTTGCGATCCGCCGTCCCGCGAGGTCGACCACATCATTAACGAGCGACTCCTCCATCACGGCGAGCACCAGGGTCGCCTCCCCGAAGCGGAGGTCGAGGAGGTCCGTGACCGCCGCCCCTCGTTCGAGGACCATGTCCAGGCCGGTGATGCCGAGGTCCGCCGCACCGTTCGCCACGTACGCGGGGATGTCGATCGGCCGGGCGAAGAGGAGTTCCACACCGGGATCGATCGTTCGGACTATCAGGCGGCGTTCGCCCGTACCGATCGTGTGGAGCCCACTCCGTTCAAGGAGTTCCATGATCGGCTCGGCGATCCGCCCCTTGTTCGGGACCGCGAGGCGGACCCGCTCAGAAGGTGGCGAGTTCTCCACGGATCACCTTCTCGGTGACGCAGGTGATCGTCTCGAGCTGGGCGTCGACGACCTCCTCTATCTGCCGCTGCATGCGCTGGAGGTCGGCGCCGGCTCCGGGCAGGACCTGTACTGAGGCGACGAGGGGGTGGTCGATCGGCATACCGATCTGCGAGAGGAGTCGGACGTAACACTCCTGTATCCCCTCGACCTCCTTCACGCACGCCTCGGCGATCTGGGGGGAAAGGATGTTGTAGATCTTGCCGATGTGATTGATCGGGTTCTTGCCGGAGGTAGCCTCCATCGACATTGGGCGGTTTGGTGTGATCAGCCCGTTTGCCCGGTTGCCACGTCCGACCGAACCGTCATCCCCCATCTCGGCGGAAGTCCCGGTCACGGTCAGGAAGACCGATCCGCTGTCAAGGTCGTCCGCGGTATTCACATGGACGTCGACGGCACGGGTCGTGAACTTCTTGCAGAGGGTCTCGATCTCGTCTTTCATGAACTCCTTGGTGTCCATGTAATCGGCGAGGCCGGAGCAGTAACGGTCCACCATGGCGCACCCGATCGTGAGGGTTATCCGGTCCTCCTGGCGCAGTCCCATCACCTTCACGTCCTGGCCGATCATCGGCCGGCGCCGCGACAGGTCCTGGTCGATAAACCGCGAGACCTCGCGCACGATCGTTTCTGTCTCGGAGAACGGCGCATGCCCGACACCGAACGAGGTGTCGTTTGCCCGGGGGATTGTGGAGTCGCACGGGCGGAAGACGTCGCGGAGGTCGGTCGAACCGACGCCGAGTCGGCAGTCGACGATCAATCCACGGTCCTGGTCGAGGTTCGGGAGCGTCTCACGGAGATACCGGTGTGCAGCCTCGATCGCGATCGCGTCAGTGGGGAACGTGTGCCCCTCGAACTCCTTGGTCGCCCTCCCGTCGATGAGGAGATAGATCGGGCGGATGATGCGGCCCCCACCATACTTCGGTGCGGACTCGCCGGCGACGACCTCGCCCTGGTCAGTGTTGTGGTGGAGGTAGACGCCGACCTCATCCATGTAAGTCTGGCAGAGCGCCCGGCTGATCGACTCCGCGATCCCGTCGGCAATGCTATCGGGGTGGCCGATCCCCTTGCGCTCGACGAGCTCGATCTGCTGGCGCTCCAGCGGAACCTGGTTCAGCGCCTCGACACGTATGTTCCTGCTCATGAAGTCCCTCAAGGACAGCGGGACCGAAAAGCCCCGCTGAATGTATTCATAAGAGCTGTGCATACAAGCGATTAAAAATATGCGGCAGAGTATTAGTCCAGCCGCTTGAACAAAACCCGTCGACCGGAGGCATCACGGGTGTGCCGACCCATCTCGCTCCGGAGGACCACGGGTCCCGGGAAGACCGGCCCATCATGGCAGACGCAGAGGCCGTCCGGGTCGATCGCGCAGGAGCCGCAGAGGCCGACACCGCACTTCATGTACCGGTGGAGCGAGAAGTAGGACCTCTCGAGAGCACCGGCGGTCTCGAGCCGGTCCCGAACATCGACCATCATCAGCTCAGGGCCGCAGACACAGATTGCATCGTAGTCGTCGAGGTCGACCGTCTCCAGCAGGGCCGGGACGAACCCGTGGAGCCCCGCGGTGCCGTCGTCGGTCGCGACTCGAAGATCCGTCAATCGACCCAGTCTTTCCCTGAACGGGAGCTCGGACGCCGTCCTCGCACCGAGCAGGAAGGTGATTGCCCGCCCGCTCGTGGCGAGGGGGAGGAGGGGGGCCGCGCCGATCCCGCCGGCGACCGCCAGGACGCTCGTGTCCGCGGGGAAACCCCGCCCGAGCGGGCCGCGAATGCCGATCCGGGCCCCCGGAGCGAGGGAACAGAGCGCACCCGATGCCTCTCCGACGTGCTGGACCGAGATCGAGCACGCGGAGGAGAGCCCCATCGGGACTTCGTCCACACCGGGGACCCAGACCATCACAAACTGACCGGGCTCGAACGAGAAGGCACGGTCGAAGACGATCGTCCGGACCGACGGGGTCTCGTTGATCACCTCTTCGACCGTCACCACCTCTGGTTCAGGCATGCGCGCACCCCACGATACCGGACGGGTCGAGACCGTCATCTGCGTAGAGGTCCTCAGCGATCGTCGAGAAGACGACGGGATCCCCCAGTGCAGCTGAACCGATCTCGACTGCGGAGGCGCCCGCCATCATCATCTCGAGGACGTCCGCGGCGGTCGAGATCCCTCCGCACCCGATAATCGGCAACGAGCAGGCCTCGTGGAGTTCGTAGACGCACCGGATTGCGATCGGGAAGATAGCGCGACCAGATAGCCCGCCATAGCGGTTGCCGAGCATGGGCCGGCGAAGACCAGTCGAGATCCGCATCGCCCTCACGGTATTGATCGCGACGAGGGCATCCGCTCCGCCCCGTTCTGCCGCCCGGCCGATGGCGGCGATGTCAGTGACGTTCGGGGTCAACTTGACCCAGACCGGGACGCCGAGACGGACCACAGCACGGGTGCAGTCCTCGACCATGCCTGGATCGGAGCCGAGGGCGGCTCCGTACCCCTCGGCGTGGGGGCAGGAGAGGTTCAGCTCGAGCCCGCAAGCCCTGCCGACGAACCAGCTGCCAACCTCGGCGAACTCCTCGGGCGAACCCCCGAAGATCGAGACGACGACGGGCTCGTTCTCAACTGCGGCGAGTTCTTCGACAAACCCCGAGGACGGGTTGGGGAGCCCCATCGCGTTCAGGATCCCGTTCTCGAACGGGACGAGGCAGGGGCCGGCATGGCCGGGAAGGGGGACAGGTCCGATCGATTTGGTGACGACTCCCCCTGCGCCGTTCCGGAGCTGGCGGGCGAGCGAGGCGCCGGTCGTTCCGAGGACACCGGCCGCGAGGACCAGGTGATTCCGGAGTCGGACGCCGCCGACCTCGACCGGACCTGGCCTGAGCGTGAGCATGCCGATCATCTCGTCCTGGTGGATGATGAGCGTTGCGGGGCAGGAACGGGCGACTTGAAGATCCCCCGGTTTCGCGCACCGATAGAGTTGCATTCTATTAGGTGCGCCGCGAATAGTACCCACAATGACCAGGCTATGCGTGATGGGAGCCGGCCGTATCGGCGGCGAGGTGGCATTTTTAGCGGCGGCGACCGGGCTCGCGGACGAACTCGTCCTCCACGACGCGATCGCCCCTTTCCTTCACGCCCAGGTGCTCGATCTTATGCACACGGGCCTCGATATCACGATCTCAACTGACCTTACGGACGCAGCTGACGCCGATATCGGGGTCTTTGCCGCCGGGTCTCCCCGGAACCCCAATATCAAGTCCCGGGCAGACCTTCTCGCGGCGAACCTGCCCGTCGCCGACGAGTGCATCCAGGCACTGAAAAGGTTCTCTGGTGTCCTGGTTGCAATTACGAACCCGTCGGACGCGAACGCGTATTATATCTCCCGGAAGTCCGGTTTCGACCGGTCGCGGGTGATCGGGTTCGGGGGGCAGCTCGACTCTGCACGTTTCGCTCTCGCCCTCCGGGAGCGCGGACTGGGGAAGACCGGGACCGTGCTCGGCGAGCACGGCGACCACCAGGTTCCGATCTTTTCGCGAGCAGCCCCGGACGTTCCCGACGTGCTCAGGGAGGAGATCCTGGCTGGTCTCCGAACTGCATCGATGCAGGTGTTGCAGGGCAAAGGGGGGACGGTCTTCGGGCCAGCGGTCCACATCGTTTCTCTGCTCCGATCGGTTGTCGAAGACCGGCGCCTCCTCCTCCCCTGTGCGGTTGCCCTGGAAGGCGAGTACGGGATCGAAGGCTGTTCCATGGCGGTACCTGCCGAGGTTGGCCGGGAGGGTGCACGGCGAATCGAGGAGTGGGACCTCGACCCGTGGGAGACAGCGCGTATGCAGGAGGCTGGGGACTTCCTCCGCGGGCTCTGTGCCGGGCTGCCTCTCTGAAACGATGACCGCCGAAGGTACATCAATCGAGTGCGCCATCACCCAGGTCGAGTACTCGGCTGGACCGGTCGGCACCACGGTCCATGTCTTCGGCCGCGACCCTGACCGCAACCCGGTTCACCTCCAGGTGACAGGGTTCCGACCGTACTTCTACGTACCGGAGGACCAGGCAGGAGCCGCCGCCCAGACGGGGATGGTTATCCTCGAGGAGGGGACCACGTACCGGTCGATCAGGGGAGAGAGCCTCCGTCGGCTCTATGCACTCCGGCCCGGGGACGTCCGGGACGTTCGTTCAGGCTACGACCATTTCGAAGCCGACATCCCGTTCACGACACGTTTCCTGATCGATACCGGTCTCCGTGCAGGCTGTCGAGCCCCGTCGGCAGAGCCCGACGTGAGCGAGGTCGAACCGTCGCGCCTCGACATCCCGGCCCGTGTCTGCCTGATCGACATCGAGTGTGAGGACGAGCATGGGTTCCCCGACCCGAACAGGGACCGGGTGATCTGCATCACCTGCCACGACTCGTACGAGGACCACTACACCACCTTTCTGCTCCGGCCGAAAGAGACGGCGATCGACCCCGAGAAGCTTGCGAAAGGCCTGAATAACGCGTGTGTCCAGTCGGACGGGCATACACTCTGCGTGTACGACTCGGAGACCGGTCTCTTTGCCGGCCTCTCGGAGTACGTGCAGCGCACCGATCCCGACGTGGTCTCGGGCTGGAACGTGGCTGAGTTCGACGTCCCGTACATCTTTGACCGGATGGTCCGGCTCGGACTTCGTCCGTCGGACGCTCTCGCGCGGCTCCCAGGATCGAGCGATCGTAATCCGCTCCGGGGACGAGTGATCTTCGATCTCCTCGAGGCGTATAAGAAGGTCCACCTCCAGAAGCGGGAGTCCTATCGACTCGACGCCATCGCCCAGCTCGAGCTGGGGGAGACCAAGGTCCGGTACACGGGAACGATCGCGGGACTCTGGCGCGAGGACCCGCGCCTCCTGGTGGAATACAACATAAAGGACGTCGAGCTCTGCGTCGGGATCAACCGGAAAGACAGCATCATCGAATTCTACCGAGAGATCGCCCGGTATGTCGGTTGCCCGCTCGATCGGTCCATCAACTCCTCGCAGGTGGTGGACGTCTACATCCTCCGGAAATCCTTCGGCCGTTTTGTCCTCCCTTCGAAGGGATCCATCGTTGCCGAGGAGTTCGAGGGCGCGACCGTCTTCGACCCGTCGCGGGGTGTGCGGGAGAACGTGGTCGTGCTCGATCTGAAGTCCCTTTACCCGATGGCGATGATGACCATCAACGCCTCCCCCGAGACCAAGGATCCGCAGGGCGAACTGGTTGCACCGAACGGTGTCCGGTTTCGGACACAGCCCGATGGGCTGACGCGTTCGATCATCGCTGAGCTCCTCGAAGAACGCGACGAAAGGAAACGACTCCGGAACACCCACCCTTTCGGCTCGCAGGAGTATCACCTCCTCGATCTCCAGCAGAACGTGATCAAGGTGATCATGAACTCCTACTACGGGGTCTCGGGGTACGTCAGGTTCCGGCTCTACGACCGCGAGATCGGTTCTGCCGTCACCTCGGTTGGCCGGGCAATCATCGAGCACACCCGAAAGGTGATCGAATCGCTCGGCTACACGGTCCTCTACGGCGACACGGACTCGTGCATGATCGGTCTTCCGGTGATGGAGAAGGAGGAGACGATCGCGGCAGCACGAGCGATCGAGGCGGCGCTCAATGCCTCGTACGGGGACTTCTCCCGCGCGACGCTCAATGCGGACCAGCACTACTTCTCGATCAAGTTCGAGAAGATATACCGGCGATTCTTCCAGGCAGGGCGGAAGAAGCGGTACGCTGGGCACCTGGTCTGGAAGGAGGGTGCAGACGTCGACGAGGTGGACGTGGTCGGGTTCGAGCTCCGCCGCTCTGACTCCCCGGCGATCACGAAAGAGGTCCAGGGGCGAGTGATGGAGATGATCCTGAAGGGAGCGGGATATGATGCGATCAAGGACTATCTGGGCGACGTGATCAGGACTTACCGTGCCGGTGGATACCCGCTCGATATGGTCGGAATACCGGGTGGGATCGGAAAAGCACTCGACGCGTACGAGAACGACGACGCTCATATCCGCGGGGCGAAGTACGCGAACCAGCATTTCGGAACCTCGTTCGGCCGGGGCTCGAAACCAAAGCGGCTCTATATCAAGAACGTCACCGCGAAGTATCCCAAGACGGACGTGATCGCCTTCGAGTACCCCGACCAGGTTCCGCCCGAGTTCGTCGTCGACTGGGAGACCATGCTCGAGAAGACGATCCGGCAGCCGATCTCGCGTATCATCGAGGCCCTCGGGTGGGAATGGGCCGACGTGGACCCCTCTCGAACGAACCTGTCCCAGTGGGGGTTCTGAACCGGGGTGGGCGGGCGGTCTGACCGTTCCCTGGTCCGGCAGGAAAAATCCCGTTTCGGGCCCGGTGCCGGCAGGTTCGGCAGGCTTTATTGCCGAGCCTTGTGAAAGCTTGTTGTGATTGCCTGTGACGGCCGGCCGGCGCGACCCCGTTCTCTTCGCCTGCCGCTCGCCCTTCTCGTTATCGTGCTCTCGATCACGTTCGGTCCGGGCCCTGTCTCCGCGTTCGACTGGCAGACCGAGACGGTGGACACGAACGGACGGGTCGGGCTCTTTACTTCGCTTGCGCTGGACAGCGCCGGTGAGCCGCGGATCAGCTATTACGATGATACGAACGCCGACCTGAAGTACGCCTGGCGCGATGGGACGCGCTGGAACTCCGAGACGGTCGACTCCGGCGGACAGGTCGGCTGGTACTCCTCGCTTGCGCTGGACAGCGCCGGTAACCCGCGGATCAGCTACTACGACTCCACGAACGGCGACCTCAAGTTCGCCCAGCGGACCGCCTCAGGCTGGAGTACCGAGGTCGTGGACTCCTCCGGGAATGTCGGGGGCTACTCCTCCCTCGCGCTGGACGGTTACGGGAACCCTCGAATCAGCTACTTCGACTATACGAATACCGACCTGAAGTACGCCTCGCGGGACGGTACAGGCTGGCATATCGAGGTGGTGGATGCGAAAGGTATCGTTGGCTGGTACACCTCGATCGCCCTCGATGGTGCCGGTAATCCCCGTATCAGCTACCTCTTCGAATGGTCCGATGACCTGAAGTACGCGTGGCGCGACGGCGCTGGTTGGCATACGGAGACCGTCGACGCGGAGGGGTACGTGGGTAAGTGCTCGTCGCTCAAGCTGGACGCTGCCGCCCGCCCGCATATCAGCTACTTCGACGACTCGGACGATACCAGGGACGACCTGAAGTACGCGTGGCGCGACGGAACGGGGTGGCACACCGAGGTCGTGGACGCGGACGGATGGGTCGGGTTCTTCTCGTCGCTCGCGCTGGACGGCAGTGGCAACCCGCGTATCAGTTACTTCGACGACTCGAACGACGACCTGAAGTTCGCGTGGCGAGATGCCTCAGGCTGGCACTGCGAACCGGTAGACACTGAGGGCAACGTCGGTATGTGGACGTCGCTTGCGCTCGACGCCGCCGGGATGCCGCGGATCAGTTACCTGGACGACGAGAAGGGTGACCTGCGGTACGCCTGGGCGGAGGTACAACCCTCCGTGGCGCGTGTTCCCGGTGCTCAGGGAAACCCGACCGACCCGGACGAGGACGGCACGTACGACGACCTGAACGGAAACGGCCGAAGGGACTTCGTTGACGTGATCCTGTTCTTCAACCAGATGGCCTGGATAGAGGCGAACCAGCCGACGGCGGCGTTCGACTACAACGGCAACGGCCGTATCGACTTCGCCGACGTGATCTGGCTCTTCAATTCCCTGGGCAACCCGGTCTCGACCCCTGCACCGACGGGCTCTCCAACCGTGGTTCCGGCATCCCCCACCCAGGTCACCCCGTCTCCTGTTGCGACCGATCCGTCTCCGTCTCCCACCGAACCGACGCCGACCATCACCGGGCCGTCGACCGACACGATCACCGCGGGCTTCTCTGCCACTCCCCGGTCAGGCCCGGCCCCGCTCGTTGTCCGGTTTAACTCCACCTCCACCGGGCCGTACGATTCGCTGGACTGGACCGTCATCCTCGACGATGACGTGATCGATACGCTGTCCGGAGAGTCGCCGATCTACGTTTTCATCGAGCCCAGGACGTATACCCTCGTTCTCGAGGCATCGAACTTTTCCACGCACGAGACATCGACCGTCGAGCAGACGATCGTGGTCACGAATGGAACGTCCCAGCCGACGGGCACACCAATCGCGTCATTCACGGTCACGCCGACGGTCACACCCGGGGTGACCACGACGCCCGCGATTGGGAGTAGTGTACCCTATCCTGCGGCGCACCACCTCCCCGGTATCGTCCAGGCCGAAGACTACGATGTGGGTGCGTACAGGGATGTCACCTCGGCGAACGAGGGGGGCGCCTATCGTTTCGATGCGGTTGACATCGAGATGATCGGGACCAACTACAACGTTGGCTGGATCCGGCCTGGAGAGTTCCTGAACTATTCGGTCGATGCCCCCATCGCCGGCAATCTCACCCTTGCGGTACGCGTCGCAAACCCCGAGCCGGTGACGAAGACGATCACCGTCCTGCTCGACGGTGCTCGTTCTGGCCAGGTCCGGGTCGACCCGACGGGTGGCTGGCTCAACTACCAGGAGTATGCGGCATCGACCCCGTTGCGACTGACACCTGGTCGCCATGTCGTGACCATCTCGTTCGAGGGGGTCAACCGCCTGAACTTCGACCTAATGCGGTTCTCAACTGCACCCGTGTAGGTGTTCCGAGGAACACCTCCCGGTCCATCCGGTTTCGGTGGGCAGCGGGCGTCCCTGCCGATCATCCCGCTGCCGGTTACCAGCGGAGGTCGGATCAGCCCCATCCTCCGGGGGTGACCGCCCGGTGTGCCCGGGGATTGAACGGGTGGTTGAGAGTCGATGCCGGCTGGAACCTGCCCGGGAACGGATCCGCCGCACGCCTGGGCGGGAAGAGGCCTGGCCTGGCCCGGTCGATCGGGCTGGCCGATCCCTGGTGGGCGGCCCTGCGATGGGGAGTGGAACCAGAAAGGCTAAATGAAAGAGAAACGTCCAACTCCTGTTGAATTCTACCTGGAGATGATCCACCATGTTCCTGATCGATGACCTACGATTTGCCATGAGTATCGCCAGGATGGCCCTGCTCGGTATCGGCCTTCTGCTCCTGATTATCACCGGGGTCGGTCTTGTCCTCCTTGTCCTGGTGGGCCGACGGGCTTTCGTCATGTACCAGGAAGGGGGATGTCCAATCAAGTCCCGTCCCTGGTCTGATGTTGATCTTCAGAAAAAAAAGGAAGAGATTGCTGCGTACGGCAGGAGGTTCATGCCCCGGTCCCGGTCCGAGATTGAACCGCCGGTCTGAAACTCTGGCCGGTTGGCGTTCCGGGCTCCCCCTTGACCTCAGGGTCGCCACGGTCGACCCTCTTCGTTCGTGTCCCCTCCCGGGAACGGGAGGCGAAACCCGCTCTTCCCTTCCCCTTTCATTTTACCAGAAATGACGTGATTCAGCCATCCCCCGCTCGACAGGACCCGACCCTCTCCGTCCTTTTCTCTCGCCTCCCTGACTGTCGAAAAATGTCTCTCGGGGTATGTGTGAACCTACACGACATGGCAGACTCGTCCACATCCTCTATGTCGACGACGAGCCGGCTCTCTGCCCTGTCAGCGCGTTTCCTGGTGGAGAGGGGGGCCATCGTGGTTTCCACCGCGGGACCTGGGGTGGGGGAGGCTCGTCCTCCCTGACATCACTGTATGGCCATCCGAGAGACAGGTGAGCCGGACAGGGGTGCCCGGTTCGAGCTGCTGGTCCCAGCAGGAGCATTCCGATGGGAGACCAGGACCTCGTGTGCCCCGGCGTCACGCCATCACTCCCTGAAAGCATGATGACGACCACCGCGACACCCCCAGGAGATCATCATGGACCGGTTCTGATCGGTCCCAGGATTTCAATACTCTCCTGGGGCTGGATCGATGGGTGGTGTTCCGGTATTCCTCTCCTCACCGTCGTGGTGTGGTCGATAGTCCATCGTTGTCAGGCACCGGAGATCGAAAAAGAATTCGAAGGGATCGCTCCGCATTCAGGCGGACGGGACCTGGATCACAGGTGGTCCCGGGCCTGGAGTTCTCCCCCCTCCCGGGGGAGCAGGTTTACCGGTTCCACCTGGACCAGGTAGGATACGATCGACTGAAACTGCCGTGTGAGCGAGTGTTCTCCGGGACCGGTTCGATCACGGGACCTGCCGAAGGGGTTGTGATCCCGACCGGTTGCCGGCTCCATACATACCCAGCCCACCCAGTGGTCCGCCGGCTGCCAAACTGGTTAAACGGGCTTACCGGTGCGATCGTGGGAGTGGGCTCAACAGCGATCCCGTCTGTCGGGGCTGTCAGCGTTGGTTCGGGGTCATGCGTTGTCGCCGATGGCACGGGGGTCAACGACTGCTGAGGGGTTGCGGGGGTCGGTGTCACGGTCACGGTCATCTCCGTCGGCACCCCTCCGGGGGTGGTGGGCGATTCGGGGAGATGGGTGGGTGTCGGGGTCAGCACTGGCCAGTGCGGGGC
>JABNAD010000600.1_pt1 | contig 19220 bp, 19 predicted proteins | sample 7240381 | NCBI WGS metagenome assembly JABNAD01 (sample SAMN11332834, study PRJNA596920) | anaerobic digester metagenome | biome: digested sludge; isolation source: digested sewage sludge-derived enrichment culture grown on H2/CO2 | place: Germany: Goettingen
CTCAGGCCTTTTTTATAAAGGCTTTATTCGGTCAATTAAGCTGGGAAAGTTGAGTCGTTGATAATACCTTTGCCACCCCATATTTATTCAAACCACTGGAACACGGTGCTAACGTCGTCGTGCATTCAGCGACCAAATTTATTGGCGGTCACGGAACATCCATCGGCGGAATTATTGTTGATGGCGGCAACTTTGACTGGACCAGTGGAAAATTCCCGGATTTCACCACTCCGGACAAAAGCTACAATGGCATCAAATTTGCAGATTTGGGCCCGATTGCCTATGCAGTTAAGATTCGCGCTCAATTGTTGAGAGATACCGGAGCCTCATTATCGCCATTCAATTCCTTCCTGTTTTTACAGGGGCTGGAGTCTTTATCCTTAAGAGTTCAAAAGCATGTTGATAATACTAAAAAAATTGTCGAATTCCTGGAAAATCATCCCAAGGTCAAAAAAGTAAATTATCCTGGACTCAAATCAAATAAGTATTACGAGCTGGGTCAAAAATATCTGCCATTGGGAGCCGGTTCCATCTTTACATTTTCCATTGATGGTACGATTGATCAAGCCAAAAAGTTCATTGACAGTCTGGAAATCTTCTCGCTATTGGCCAATGTCGCCGATGCGAAATCCCTGGTTATTCATCCGTCATCCACTACTCACCAGCAGTTAAGTCCTGAAGAACAGGCAGCGGTTGGATTTGCTCCGGATGTGATCCGTCTATCTATTGGTGTTGAGGATGTTGATGATTTGATTTACGATATTGAACAGGCTTTGGAAAAAGCGCTGCAATAATAATTCCCCATCAAAAAAAATGATTTTAAAACTGTAAGAATGGACATCTGCTGTTATTGCCAAGGCAGCAGATGTTTTCTTTTCGGGCTGATTAGGTTTTCAAATATTTACAAAGAATCCTTAACGATAAATGAATTGAGGTGTCACTATGCCAATTTGTGTAAAAGAAGGTTTACCGGCCATTGAGACCCTTGCCAGGGAAGATATTTTTATCATGACTGAGAAAAGGGCGACGCATCAGGATATTCGGGTGCTTAATCTATTGATTGTCAACCTCATGCCAACAGTGATTGCAACCGAAACTCAACTGCTTCGTTTGCTCAGCAACACCGCACTCCAGTTGAATGTCGAATTCTTAAAAATTTCTGACCAGCTGACTGGCGATAAAACTGTAGATCATTTTAAACAGTTTTATCACAGTTTTGAAGAAATAAAAAATAACCACTACGACGGTATCATAATTACAGGGGCACCGGTTGAAAAACAAGAGTTCGAAGCAGTTGCTTACTGGCAGGAGTTGTGTGACGTGTTGGAATGGGCTAAAACGCATGTTTTTTCTTCACTCTATATTTGCTGGGGGGCTCAGGCGGCACTCTATTATCATTATGGTATCAAAAAGTCTGTCCCGTCGGCTAAGATTTCCGGAGTTTGTGCGCATGATGTAAATAATCGTCGACATCCCATTGTCAGGGGATTTGATGATTTCTTTTATGCTCCGCATTCCCATTATACTGCGATCGCCCGGGAAGATGTACTGACTATACCACAGCTGGAAATACTGGCTGAATCGTCGGAAGCAGGTGTCTATTTGATTTCCGATATTACGAATCGGCAATTGTTTGTTACCGGTCACTGTGAGTATGATCGGGTAACTTTAAAAAATGAATACATACGGGATTATTTACAGGGTTTAAAACCAGATGTACCTAAAAATTATCAGCTGAAAGGCGAATTGGGGATATCGGATCAGACGACCTGGAGTAGCCATGCTACCCTATTGTTTGCCAATTGGCTGAATTATTACGTTTATCAGCAAACACCCTATCATTTAAAGGAGTTGAGTTTTTGACACATAAAGAGATAATACTTGCAGGGATAGCCCTTAAGAAGACCCCGCGGCTTCCTGCTATGATCCTTTCGAGCGGGGTTTGGACAGATTATCGCAATGGTTTGACCCTTCAGGATGTGATGATCGGACAACCGCAAAAAATTGCCCAGACGATTATTGATGACAACAAAAAAGTTGGCTCAGATGTAGTTTGGGTTGCTGCTGATTGTAGCAATGTGATTGTCAAAGCTCTTGGGGGAAAATGCACCTTTAATCTGCTGGGAGAAGCTTCTACTATCGATGAGCCCCTGATTACCCGACCCGAAGATGTTGATCAGTTAAGGGTAGAGGATTTGGAGAATTCCCGGGAGATTGCTAACCTGCTGGAAACAGCCAGAATTGTTGTTGGTGAAATTGGTGACGAGTACCTGGTGGCAGTCAGTCAATGGGGTGCATTTACCTTGGCTGGGCAGCTGCTGGGGATGGATAATATGATGAAGACAGCCTTAAAGGATAAACCGGGACTAAACCATATCATGGAATTTACGGAGAGACTCCTGTTAAAATACTGGAATTTGTTCATAGATGCCGGAGTCGAAATGGTCAATCAGGCTGAGCCGCTATCATCCGGTGATGTCATTTCAGCAAAGCTATTCAGAGAAGCATCCTTTCCCCGTATTAAGTCGGCCAATCAGGCTATCAAACGCATCAGCACCCGATCTCTGCACATCTGTGGCAATACGACAAAGGTTCTTGACTTAATTCCCGAGACCGGAGCCAATTTATTTTCGATGGACTACAAGGTCAATTTAAACGTAGCCAGAGAAAAACTGTCCGGAAAAATGGCCTTTGGCGGTCAGTTGGATCCAATTCGGGTGCTGCTGGAGGGGACCCCGGAAGAAATTGAAGCGGAGTCACTAAGCTGCATCAGAGATGGTGGAGCAACAGGATTTGTGTTGATTCCGGGTTGCGATATTGCACCGCAAACCAAACTTGAAAATGTTCAGACAATGATTCAGACGGCGCATCATTTTGATGTGACAGAAATATATTAAAAAGTTTGAAGGAGACAAGCATGAGTAAGTATAGTAATTTAAATTCACAGTTGATCCACGGCGGTATTGATGGAGATGAAAAAACCGGAGCCGTAAATGTGCCTATTTTTCAGACATCAACCTATAAGCAGGATGGACTGGGAAAAGATCGGGGTTACGAATATTCCCGATCGGGTAATCCCACCCGGGAGGCTCTGGAAGCTCTGATTGCCGAATTGGAGGGGGGAATCGCCGGCTTTGCCTTTGCCTCTGGCATGGCAGCCACCACGGCGGTACTCAGTCTTTTTAAAACTGGTGACAAAGTAATCATTTCGAGTAATGTCTATGGTGGTACCTTTCGGGTGCTCGACAAAGTTTTCAAAAACTTTGGACTAACCTATGATATTGTTGAAACAGCGGATCTTAAGCTGCTTGAAGACAGTTTGACCGAAGACGTCAAAGCAATTTTTATCGAAAGTCCGGCCAATCCACTCCTTACCATTACCGATATTGCGGCGGTAGCAGAAATTGCCAGAAAGCGTGGCGTGTTAAGTATTGTCGACAATACTTTTATGACCCCCTATCTTCAAAGACCGATTGCCTTGGGGGTTGATATTGTTGTTCATAGTGCTACAAAATATCTGGGTGGTCATAGTGACTTAATTGCCGGTCTGGCTGTTGTCAATGACAAAGCTCTGGCAGAGCGGCTCTGGTTTATTCAAAATGCCACTGGTGGTGTATTGCAGCCCTTTGATTCGTTTTTGTTGATACGGGGGATTAAAACTTTGGGTGTGCGAATGGATCGTCAGATTGAGAATGCCACATTCATTGCCGAGGCTTTGCAAAAAACGCCTGGGGTTAAGGCCATTTACTATCCCGGATTACCGCATGGTCAGGGGTATGCGATCAATAAAAAACAGGCTGACGGACCAGGTGGGATGCTCTCCTTTGAGCTGGATGAAAAGTATAATATCTATAAATTTGTGGAGTCGCTGAAGTTAATAACCTTGGCCGAAAGTCTGGGCGGCGTCGAATCCCTGGTTTGCCATCCTTCCAGTATGACCCATGCATCGATTCCCTATGAAATCCGGCAAAAAGTTGGTATTGTTGAAAATTTGATCCGCATCTCGGTTGGAATTGAGGATAAACAAGATATTTTAGCGGATTTGGAACAGGCATTTGCTAAAAGTTTAGAGGAATAAGATGGCGTATTATAATGATATCAGAGAATTGATTGGCAATACGCCAATGGTGAAGCTTAACCAGTTTCAGGTCAAAAAAGGGGTGAATATTTTTGCCAAACTGGAACTCTGGAATCCTGGCGGCAGCGTCAAAGATCGGATTGGGGTAGCGATGATTGAAGATGCCGAAAAAAAAGGGTTACTTAAACCAGGTGGCACAATCATTGAAGGCACCGCCGGGAACACGGGTCTCGGCGTGGCCCTGGCCGCCATCAATCGCGGTTATCGGGTAATCTTTGTGGTGCCAACTAAATTTTCAGTGGAAAAACAGACACTGATGCGGGCCTATGGCGGAGAAATTGTGAACACACCCCGGGAACTGGGAATGCAAGGAGCTACGAATAAGGCCCGGGAGTTGCTGAAGTCAATTCCCGATGCTATTTCGCTACAGCAGTTTGAAAATTCATCTAATCCAGGTATTCATTACGACACCACGGGGCCGGAAATTTTTAATGATCTCGACGGAAACATTGATTATCTGGTGGCTGGTGCTGGCAGTGGCGGCACCTATTCCGGGGTGGTGCGTTATTTGAAAGAAAAAAATCCCAACATCAAAGGGATTTTAGCAGATCCCTACGGTTCAATCATGGGCGGCGGGACAGCCGGTTGCTATGATATTGAAGGGATAGGCAACGACTTTATTGCCAACACAATGGATATGACCCTGGTTGACGAGGTTATCAAAGTGGATGATCGAACCGCCTTCGATTTGGTGCGATTACTGGCAAAAAAAGAGGGCATTATTGCCGGAACTTCATCTGGCGCAGCACTCTACGGGGCACTCAAACTGACAGAAAAAATTGAGCAAGGCAATATTGTTGTGATCTTTCCTGATCGTGGCGACCGTTATTTCAGTAAGAATTTGTATGAGTAGGGAATCAAGATAAAAAAAGTGATTTTAGCTTTAATTTATAAAGCTTCGGTTAGATGATTCGAACCGAAGCTTTTTGTACTCCTAAGTTGTTTGTTAATGATGCAACGGCTGTGATTGGGATAAATGGTTAGGGCATCCCTGACAGGTAGTTTTCTGGCAATGGTCGGCAAGAATTTTCTGTAGAGCGCAGGCACTACTGCTGTGGGAACGGACAATTGCAGCCCCGGTTTTTTCGCCGCTTTTGATAGCATTGTGAATCATCTTGTGCGATACCGTATTGGTAAAAAGTACGAGTAGGTCGGGGCTGCCAATGACATTTTTCATATCTGCTGGCATTTGGGTAAAAACCTTAACCTTATATTGATAGCTTTTGCATATTTCTTTATATTTGCATACCATTCGGTCATGCCCTCCAATAATAACAATCCCCATAATTCAAACCTCATCATATTATTCATATAAATATTATATGAATAATATGATATCATAAATCGGACAGCTGTTCAAGGATTTATCGATAATTGTTAAAAATTAGTTAACAACAATTATTAAAAAAACAGCGTCGCAATTTAGCACATCAAGTATTTAAATCAAGTGTTTAGTTGTCAAGGCGATCATCTTCACAGACAAATGAAAAGGAGCCAAGTTCATGGATACTCGGATCTTGACCGCATAATGAACAGCTTGGATCTTTTTTAAAACTAAAAAGATCAAATGAGGTTGCCAGGGTGTCAATCATTAAAAGACGTCCGGTTAAATTGGGAGTGAGACCAAGCAATTGTTTTATGGCTTCAACGGCCTGGAGTACCCCAATCACCCCGGGCACCGGGCCTAACACACCGGTTTCAGAGCAACTGCCAGCAGTCTGACCATCAGTTTGAGGAAACAGACAGCGAAAACAAGGGCCATCATCAGGAATCAAGGCGGTTACCTGGCCGTAATATGACAAGGCACCAGCTTCAATCAGCGGCTTATTTTCCAGATAACAGGCATCATTGAGCAGATAACGGGTTGGTAAATTATCCAGACCGTCAATGACCAAATCATGCTGGCTAATTAAAGCCCGGGCATTTTCAGTACTGAGAGCTTCGGGATAAAGCGTTATATTCAGCTTGGGATTAATTGACTTAAGGGCGATCCGGGCCGATTCAACTTTTAACAGGCCGATTCGGGAGCTGGAATGGAGGATCTGGCGATTCAGATTACTGATTTCAACCTGGTCAAAATCGATCAGGCTCAGGTGAGCAAGTCCAGCCATGGCGAGAACCAGATTGGCCGGACAGCCCAGGCCTCCGGCGCCGACGGTTAAAACTCGGGCAGATCTAAGCTTGTTCATATCAATCGTTTGTGATAAATCCGTGGGCGGACAAGGAGTCTGACTGGTGGTAAACTGATTATCAAAAATTAGGCTGATCAAGTCATAATAAAAGCCTGCTGTCTGCTGTTCGCCGATGTTTAGACAGGCTTTAGCCAATTCGATTGGCAGCAGGGTGCCTGAAAAGGCGGCACTGAGATCAGATCCAAGCATATTTAATTCATGAGTTATGGCCTGATGATCGGAAAAACCTTTATTCTGCAGGGTGTCTAGAAATAGCTTCATGGCGGCCTTATCGTGACAATAGTTAAAGCATCCCTGCCAGGTTTCACAAACAGACATCAGGGTCGGTGTAAAGGCTGTGGTGAGAGAAGCGCTGAGAAGCAACGCAACCAGTTTGTGGCAAAAGTCGCTGTTTCCATGAATCAGGTTAAAATCGGCAGGCGTCGTGACGGTTTTAACCAACTGCAGAGTGACATCCGGGTTTAGATCCCGCAAGTTTTCACAAACGGGTTCCCAATTGTCCGAGTTACTAAGAAAGCAGTCGATCTGACCAATACCCATGGCAACCAGGTAACGAAGCAGCAAGTCAGCACTCTTGAGATCAGGAGCACAAACCAGTATTTTTGTCGTCAGCAGTTTTTTTTGGCCAGCGCCACCGATGTCTGGCATAATGATCTGGCGCAGATAGCGCTTCATCTGGGCAGGGTCGGTTAATCCTTCGGTTGGAGCCTGATTCCCGTTGGGGGCAGCGTCCTGATCAGTCGCTTCGATCCTCTTGATTGCTGCTTCTTGCTGCTGATAGTTTTGAATGGCATCATGGAGGGCATCGGCGGCGATGTTCGAGCACAGTAGCTTTTCAGGTGGCAAACCGCCAAGTGCAGTCGCGACATCGGCATTGGTAATTTGAAGGGCTGCGGCAAGGGTTTTTCCGTTGGCCATTACGGTAAGCATGCTACTGGCGGCAATGGCTGCACCGCAACCGAAGGTTTTAAAACGCACTCCTGTCAATCGCTGATTTGCAACTTTTATATAGATTGTAATTTTATCACCATCAATTGGGTTACCGGCGTGACCCACGCCATCTGGTGTGGCAAAATCGCCAACATTACGGGGATTGGAAAAATGATCGAGTACTATCTCGTTGTACATGGGATACCTCCTCTACTTATATCATAATTATACTATGGAATTAATATGATATACAACTGAATTGATTAATCTTAAGAAAAAAGAAAAATTCCATTGATGGGCTTTATTGATATGATAGAATAGACATAGTGAATCATCTTGACATTAACAGGCGAATCGGTTAGTATTTACTAAACATACTTAATCACTATGAATTGATATAAGAATGGAGAATGATATGGATTTTGAAACATTATGCATCCATGGTAACAATAATAAATTCGATAACACTGGGGCCATTAGTGTCCCGATTTTTCAGACAGCTACCTTTGCCCATCCTGGGGTTGGCGAGAGTACTGGTTATGATTATACCAGACAACAAAACCCCACCCGGGAGCATCTCGAAAATATCCTGACCCGGATGGAAGAAGGCGTTGATGCGATGGCTTTTTCATCGGGGATGGCAGCCATCAGCGCAGTGATGGAACTTTTTTCCCCGGGGGATCACATCATCGCCTCGGACGATCTTTACGGTGGTTCCCATCGGCTTTTTCATCACATTTCGATTAAGAATGGAATCAGCTTTGATCTGGTTGACACTACCGATCTTTCGTTAATAGAGCCGCTGATCAGACCCAATACCAGAGCTTTATTTATTGAAACGCCGACCAACCCGATGATGCAGGTCACCGATCTGGCAGGTGTAGCCGAAATTGCCCGCAAACATCAGTTGCTGTTAATGGTTGACAACACCTTTCTGACTCCATATTTTCAGAAACCGCTGAAATTAGGTGCCGACATTGTTATTCATAGCGGCACCAAATATTTAGGGGGTCATAATGATACCATTGCCGGTTTTGTAGTCACCCGGGATAAAACCTTGGCTGACAAGCTGCGCTTTATTTTTAAAACGACCGGTGCAGGGTTAGCACCGTTTGACAGCTGGTTATTAATTCGGGGAATCAAGACCTTACCGATTCGGATGGATCGACAACAGCAAAATGCTGGTGTGATTGCCAGGTGGTTATGTCAACAGGAACGCATTAAGGCAGTCCATTATGTAGGTCTTGAAAGCCATCCCAGCTATGAGATTTCGAAACGTCAGGCGACGGGTTTTGGCGGGATGATCTCTTTTGAAGTGGACAGTGAAAAAACGGCTCACCATATTCTGGAAGGAGTAAAACTGATTCAGTATGCTGAAAGTCTGGGCGGAGTTGAGAGCTTAATCACCTATCCGATGTTGCAGACCCACGGCGATATTCCAGAAGAGCAGCGGGAAGCCAAGGGGATTAACAATCGCCTGCTGCGCTTATCGGTTGGAATTGAAAGTGTAAATGACCTGATCGATGAGCTTGACCGGGTCCTAAAGGAGGCTGTCCATTGAAGTATAACTTTGACGAAATTATCACCCGAGATAATACCAATTCCATCAAGTATGACTTTGCCCATCGGCGTGGCATGCCGGAGGGGCTTTTGCCACTCTGGGTAGCTGATATGGATTTTAAGACCCCAGCCCCGGTTGTCGAGGCTCTGGTTGAAAAGAGCATGCATGGTATTTTTGGATATTCAGAAAGCGGCCAGGATTATTTCTTTATCTTGAAGGAATGGTTTAAAAGCCGGTTTGGCTGGAATATTCAGCCGGATTGGCTGGTGACCACCCCCGGAGTGGTTTACGCCATTGCTACTGCCATCCGGGCGCTGACTAATGCAGGTGACAGCATCATTATTCAGCAACCTGTTTATTATCCTTTTGCCGAAATGATCACAATCAATGAGCGGAATCTGGTGGTGAACCAGTTAGTTTATGAGGAAGGCCGCTACCGCATTGATTTTGACGACTTTGAAAAGAAGATCTTAGAGAATAAGGTCAAGTTATTTATACTCTGCAATCCCCATAACCCTGTGGGGCGAGTGTGGACCCAGGCAGAGCTGACCCGCCTGGGCGATATCTGTTTAAAACATGGGGTCATCGTCATTGCTGATGAAATTCATCAGGATTTTGTCTACCCGGGCTTTAAACATCTGGTTTTTGCTAGTTTAAAGCCGGAATACTTAAGTAACACGATTACCTGCACCGCCCCCAGCAAGACTTTTAATCTGGCTGGGCTTCAGGTTTCCAATATTTTCATCGAGAACCGGGAGATCCGCAAAAAGTTTAGAAAAGAAATGCATAAAGGCGGTTATAATGAGATCAGTATTATGGGCATTGTCGCCTGTGCGGCCGCCTATTCAAAGGGGCAGAAATGGCTGGAGGAATTAAAGGCTTATTTATTTGATAACTTAAGCTTTGTCAGAACGTACCTGGCAGAGCGGCTGCCCCAGGTAAAGCTGATTGAACCAGAAGGAACCTATCTGATCTGGCTGGATTTTAGTGAACTGGGCCTTAGCAATCAAGAACTGGAAGATTTAATTATCAATCGGGCAGGACTCTGGCTGGATGCCGGAACGATGTTTGGCGCCGGTGGCGATGGCTTTCAGCGTATCAATATGGCGGCACCCCGGTTGATTCTGGAGCAGGCCCTGAATCAGCTGGAAAAGGCCATCAAAAATGACGTGTAAAGCCAAATAAATAGCGAAATAAAAAGGCAGAGACTTCTAAAAAGAATGTCTCTGCCATTTTTGTTTAAGATCGGCCAAACGGTTCAGCGCCTCATAGAGGGTTGCTTCTTTTTTGGCAAAATGCAGGCGGATCAGGTGATTGACATCTTCCCTGAAAAAAGTAGAGCCGGGGACGGCCCCAACGCCGACATGTTCGGCTAACCAGGTGCAAAAAGCCAGATCATCATCGGCTTTATAGGGGGATACATCAATCATCACATAATAGGCACCCTGGGGTGTACTGTAGCCAAGGCCGATATCATCAAGACCGTTTAAAAAGAGCTGCCTTTTGGCAGTATAGTGTTTGCGCAAATCAAGATAATAGTCATCACCAAATTGCAGCCCAACGGTGGCGGCTTCCTGGAGCGGTGCCGCGGCACCGACGGTTAAGAAATCATGAACCTTTTTAGCGACATCAATAATCGGTTCCGGAGCGATAATATAGCCTAACCGCCAGCCGGTGATGGAATAGGTTTTTGATAAAGAACTGCAGGAAATGGTGCGTTCAAACATCCCCGGTAGCGAAGCCAGATAAATATGTTCATGGGGTTGATAAACAATATGCTCATAGACTTCATCGGTAATCACATAGGTATCATATTTTTTAGCTAAATCAGCAATAATCGTCAGTTCCTCCCGGTTAAACACCTTGCCGGTGGGGTTGGAAGGGTTGCACAGAATCAGCGCTTTGGGATCTTGTTTAAAGGCGGCTTCCAATTCATCGGTATTGAAGTTAAACGCAGGTGGATGAAGGGGGACATAGATCGGAACAGCACCGGATAAAATGGTATCCGCTCCATAGTTCTCATAGAAAGGTGAGAAAACGATGACCTTATCACCGGGATTGGCGACAGTCATCATGGCGGCCATCATTGCCTCGGTGCTCCCGCAGGTCACGACAATTTCGGTTTCGGGATTAATTGATCGGCCCATTAACCGGGACTGTTTTTGTGCCAGGGCTTCCCGGAAATTTTGCGCCCCGCAGGTAATTGAATATTGATGAGGCCCCTGATGGGAAGCTTTTTCCAGCGCTTCAAGAATTGGTTTCGGTGGATCAAAGTCAGGGAATCCCTGAGACAGGTTGATCGCATTATACTGATTGGAAATACGGGTCATCCGTCGGATTACAGAATCGGTAAAGTCAGCAGTTCGGTTACTCAGTGGTTTCATTATGCACCTTCTTTAAATTTCATAGATTAAGGTTCGCTCATCGATTAAGCGTTTTGCCTTATGTGTCGCCCGCTCCAAATCACCATCGTTTAAGATCGTGACATCACCAGGTTTTACGCCTAAACGGGTTTTAAGCGCAGCGGCCACCCGTTCTTTTAAAAGGTCATCCGGTTCATTGTTATCATCTGATTTTTCGATTTCAAGCCGATATTTAACCGAGTGATTCTGCTCGTATAAACGAATCAGGTATTCGCCGGTAATTCCTTCAGTTCCCCGGATGACAAACTCAATATCACTGGGGAAGATGTTAACCCCGGAGACGATAAACATATCATCGAGGCGACCGTGAATTTTAATGCGGGCATGGGTCCGGCCGCAACTGCAGGGTTTGCGGTTGACTGAGCCAATATCACCGGTTTTGAAACGGATCAGTGGTCGGGCTTTTTTACGCAGGGTGGTGTAGACGAGTTCACCCCGTTCACCATCGGGTAAGGGTGCTCCGGTTTTTACATCCAGGACTTCAACCAGAATGTGATCTTCAGCGATATGGAGGCCATTCTTGGCTTCGCACATCCCGGCGCAGGCCCCGAATATATCTGATAATCCAAAAAAGTCATATAGCTCGGCATTCCAGACTTTTTCGATGGTTTCCCGGGTGGTTCCAATCGAGCCACCGGGCTCGCCGGCTACAATGATAGTACGAATGGCCAAATCCTTGGCCGGGTCAATGCCCATTTTAAGGGCTGTTTCGCCAAGATACAAAGCATAAGATGGAGTTGTCCAGATAATCGTCGGTTGGAATTCTTTTAAAATAAAAAGCAGCCGTTCTGATGGTACAGTTCCGGCCCAGATACAAAGAGCTCCCAAATTTTGGGCCCCAATAACATCCGGTCCGCCGACAAAAAGTGAAAAGTTCAGGGCATGAACATAACGGTCATGTTTGCGCATCCCGGCACTATAAAACAGGCGGCTCTCGACATCCTGCCATTCGTCAAAATCTTGTTTGGTAAAGGGGCTGAGGGTCGGCACCCCGGTTGACCCGCTGGAAGCCGACACAAAAACCACATCATCTTCACTAACGGCAATCATATCGCCTAAAAGACCGCCCTTGGCCTGCCGTTCCCGTTGGGTGGCCTTATTGGTAAACGGGAATTTCTGAAGATCATCGAGCTGATTAAAATCAGCTGGGGTCAGTCCGGCCGCATCAAAGGCTTCTTTATAATAAGCAGAATTGCTATAGGCAAATTCCAGCATTTCCTTTAATTCGCGACGCTGCAATTCTTCCAGTTCTGCTCGTGGCAGGGTCTCGATTTTTTCATCCCAATATTTTTTCTCGCTCATAATTCCTCCTTGGTGGTATTCCAATTTTTTTGTATCGCTGCCCACTTGGCATCCCGCTGTGCTGCCAGTATTTCAATGTCTGCATCGTCTAAATGTTTAAAGCGACCTTGTGATAGCAGATAATCTTTAATTGATGAAAAGTCGCGGGGGTTTTTATTAATCTTAAACTGTCCGTTTTCATATTCGGCCAGGTACCACAAACCGCAATCCATCATTTTTCTGGCGATCTCAATGGTTTCATTGACGGGTATGCCCCAACCAATGGGGCAGGGGGCGACAACATGGATATAGGCTGTGCCCTTTATTTTCGAAGCTTTTTCAATCTTATTTATAAAATCGGGAAGATTCCCGATACTGGCGGTGGCAGCGTAGGAAATATTATGGGCTGCCACAATCTCAAAGAGATTTTTCTTGGGTCGGAGATTACCGTGAATGTTTTCACCGCTGGGGGTCGTAGTTGTCTTGGCGCCAAAAGGAGTTAAACCGCTCTTTTGGATGCCGGTATTCATATAAGCTTCATTATCGTAGCAGATATAGAGAATATCATCGTTGCGGTCAATGGCCCCAGATAAGGCCTGGATGCCGATATCGGCAGTTCCGCCATCTCCGGCCAACCCAACCGCTTTGAAATTCTTAATCCCAACCGCCCGGGCGCCAGCTTCCACACCGGTTAGCATTGAAGCGGTTCCGGCGAAGGTGGAAATGATCGAATTATTGCTAAAGCATAAATGTGGATAATTAAAACCAACTGCGGACATACAGCCAGCCGGGAGCACCGAGATGGCCCCAGCGCCCAGAACTTTAAGGGCGATCCGCACAGCCAGACTACCACCACAACCAGCGCAGGCCTTATGGCCATAAAAAAATTCACTGTCCGTGATCGTTTTTGCGGTTATTTGATTACTCATTAATGGTCACCCCCAGTCCGATAAAATTAATGTGTTGGCCACCGGTTTGCAGATGGCGAAAGATTGCGGTGATGTTTTCCCGGCTGATATCACGGCCGCCGAGACCGGCAATGAAATTATAAGTTTCCAGACGTAAGCCATTCTTTGCAATAACCGAGTTAACATTGGTATAGACGGTGCCTTCATAACCAAAGGAAATGTCTTTTTCCAATACCCCGATGGCTTTAGCCGATTTTAATGCCACAACCAGATCTTCCTGGGGAAAGGGTCTTAAAAAACGGAGCTTGAGCAGGCCAACCTTCTCACCACGTTCACGCAGTTCATCTACCACCTCACGGCAAAGACCAGTAATGCTGCCCAGGGTAATTAAAATATAGTCAGCATCGTCAATACGGTAACCCTGGGTCAATCCACCGTAGCTGCGACCAAAAATTTCAGCGAATTTTGCATCGGTTTCCTCAATAACTCGTTTGCTATCCAATAGTGCTTTGTGCTGGAGGTATTTAAATTCCATATTATTGTCGGGACCAACACTAAAAGCCAGGTTTTTCGGGTTATCCAGACTCATTTTATTTTCAGTTTGAAAGGGTGGCAAAAAGCGGTCAGCAGCTGCCTGATCTGGAATTTCTACGGTTTCGTAGGTATGGGTCAGGACAAAGCCATCCAAATTGACCATAACCGGGGTTGATACCAAAGGGTTTTCGGCAATATGGTAACTTTGCAGGGCCATGTCCAGGCTTTCCTGGGCATCTTCCACATACACCTGGATCCAGCCGCTGTCAAGCAGCGAGAGGGAATCCCGCTGGTCGCCATAAATATTCCAGGGTAAGGCAGTGGAGCGGTTGGCATTCATCATCACGATCGGAAAGCGGCCGCCGCTGGCATAGTGCAGACATTCCGCCATGTATAACAGACCCTGGGAAGAGGTTGCCGTAAAGGTGCGGGCGCCCATGGCACTGGCACCAATGGCACAGGATAGAGCGGAATGTTCTGATTCAACATGGATCAGTTCGCTTTTTAAACTGCTGTCTTCCACCATTTCAGAAAGCCTTTCGACCACTGTTGTCTGCGGGGTGATCGGGTAAATCGAAATAACCTGGGGGCGGGCCAACCGAACCCCTTCGGCAAAGGCATCATTGCCTGATAAAAATGTTTTAGTCATTTGTTTCTACCTCCATTTTAATGGCTTGCTTGGGACAGACTTTTTCACAGATGCCGCAACCCTTGCAAAAGTCGTAGTCAATATCCAACCCATCAGCTGTTTTAAAAATAACGCCGTCGGGACAGTAAAGATAACATTGCAGGCAGTTGATGCATTCAGTCGTAACGATAATCGGACGTTCATTTCGCCAGCCGCAATTTTTGGTAACCAGATAGCCGGCTTCACTGGCAGTGCCTAAGGGATAATCTGACAATTTTTGGGGTTTCTGATAATGTCGTAAATAAGGCTTGCTCATTTAGTGAACCTCCTTAAAATGATCATAGGATTCTTTTAGAATCAACTGATTTTTGGCCGCGTGGGTTGCCGACAAATACTGATTACTGGCCTGCTGCAATGATGACAGCGAAACGTCGTCAGAGATACTTGCCAGGGCTCCGAGCATTGCTGTGTTGCTGAGGGGCTTTTTGATTATGTTAAGGGCAATCAGATTTGCATCAATTGTCTGGATCTGTGAAAAATCACGAAACTTTTCTGGGTTTGCGGTGTTAATCAGAGCGATGCCATCGTCTTTCAGATCGTCTAAATAATCAGAAGAGAACAAACTGTCATCCAGAAAGATTAAATAATTGCAGGTTTTAATTTCACTTCGATCGATAATTGCCTGCGTATCAATTTTATTAAAGGCCTGAATTGGCGCACCGCGGCGTTCGGGGCCAAAAGAAGGAAAAGCCAGCGAAAATTTATTGTCGATTAATGAAGCGGCCCCCAAAATTTTAGCAGCGGTAAAGGCCCCTTGCCCGCCGCGTCCATGCCAACGTATTTCAATCATAATGTTTCCTCGATTCTTAAGTAGTGATTTATTTGCTGGTTTTATCCAGTTTTTTTGCGGATGAATCCCCAATAACCTGAAAGATCTGTACCAGCAGCACCAGAATGATCACACAGATAAACATCACTTCGGGTTCATAGCGCTGATAGCCGTATCGGATGGCCAGATCACCAATTCCGCCGCCGCCAACGGTTCCGGCCATAGCCGAAAAACCGATTAATGACACCGCAGTGACGGTAATGTTCTTAATCAGCGATGGTAAGGCTTCCGGCAGCAGAATCTTCAGTACAATCGACAATTTACTGGCCCCAGAAGCAATGGCGGCTTCCAACACGCCATTATCTACATCGGAAAAAGAGGCTTCAGACAGTCGGCCAAAAAAGGCAATGGCCGCTACTGCCAGGGGAATGACCACAGCATTGGGACCGATCGATGTATGCACGATCGCTTTTGATACGGGAATCATCAATACCAGCAAGATCAGAAAGGGGATTGAACGGGTGATATTAATAATGACGCCGACAATTTGATTGATGACCCGATTTTTGAGAAAAAGTGTGTTCGATGTTAAAAATAATAGCAGGCCAATACTGCCACCAATGATGATGGCGGCCAACAGGGACGAAATGACCATTTGCATGGTTTGACCAAAGGTCAGGATCAGTGCTGCTTTTAAATCAAAGTCCATGATTGATTACCTCCAAATCAGCCGTATTTGCGGCAAGAAATTCGATTGCCAGTTTTAGTGGCTCAGTTTCGCCAATTAGCTGAACATATAGTATCCCAAGCGGTAAATCGTTGATGTATTCAACCTTTCCCAATAAAATATTAAAACCAATCTGAAAGGTATTGGCAGCGTAATAAAGAATCGGGTTGTTGGCATTGTCCCCCTTAAAAGTGAGACGGATAATTGGACCTTGCATCTTGTCAATAATTTGCTCCGGCAAATTAAAATGACTGGTGTGACTTAATAACTGTCGGGTGAAGTCTTCCCGGGGTTTGGTGAAAATATCATAGACATCGCCAATTTCGACGACCGATCCCTTGTTCATTACCGCACATCGGGTACAGATGCTTTTAATGACATCCAGTTCATGGGTGATGATGACAATGGTGATACCAAATTTTTTATTCAGGTCTTTTAATAAGCTTAAAATGGATGAGGTGGTTTCCAGATCAAGAGCGGATGTGGGCTCATCACAGAGCAGAATTTTGGCATCATTGGCCAGTGCCCGGGCAATCGCAACCCGCTGTTTTTCACCACCCGAAAGGTTGGCGGGGTAGGAATTGGACTTCTCCGATAAATTGACCAGATCCAGTAATTCATTGACCCGGGTTTCAGTTTCCACTTTTGATTTCCCGGCTGCCTTTAAAACAAAGGCAATATTCTGATAGACGGTTAGATTTCGGGCCAGATTAAAGTGTTGAAAAATCATCCCGATATTGCGACGGAGTATTCGCAACTGTGTTCTCCGATAATTGGTGATATTTTCGCCGTCTACCAATATTTCACCGGAGGAAACAGTCTGTAATAAATTGATGGTACGAAGCAGGGTGCTTTTGCCGGCACCACTTGAACCGGCGATACCAAAGATCTCACCCTTTTCAATTTTAAAATGGGCATCATTGACAGCCTCAAAAATCTGTTTGTGCTGTTTAAAGCTGACAGAGACATGCTTGAATTCAATCATAATTGTTACCTTTTTCTATAGGATTTAAGGCAAAAGCTCAGTTCTTTAAATTAACTGAGCTTTTGTTAAAATTTTAATAGTCAGATGGTCTTTGGAAAGAAACATATTGTTTGGTCGGATCCTCGATTACTTTTTTAAAGGCATCGGATTCGATTGCGGCAATGACATCTTTCGCAAAATCGGAATCTTTATCTTCGGTTCGGACAGCGACACCATTGATGTAGCCCTCAGACAGTTTTTCATTATAAAGGGCATCAGAAAGGTTGAGTCCTGAACTGAGTGCATAATTACCGTTAATCACGGCAATGCCGACACTGTCAAGACTTCTTGGTAATTGAGGCGCTTCGATTTCGACAAACTGTAAATTTTTAGGATTGCTGGAAAGGGTGTTTTGAGTGGCTGTTTTAGGATCGACAGCTGGGTCGATGGTGATAATATTGGTTTGCGCCAAGACTCGAATAGCCCGGGATAAGTTAGTCGCATCATTTGGAATCGCTACGGTAGCGCCGTCTTCGATATCATTAATGGTTTTATATTTTTCGGAAAAAATTCCCATCGCAGCAGTGGGAACTTCTTTGATAAAGGTTAGGTCTAAGTTATTTTCCTTTGAGAAGTTAGCCAGGTAAGTAGAATGCTGAAACAGGTTGAGATCAATTTCATCGGCAGCTAAAGCTTTGTTTGGTTGAACATAATCTGAGAATTCGACGATTTCAACGGTATAGCCTTTTTCTTCCAAGGATGGTTGAATGGCTTCAGTGAACATATCTCCATATGGTCCGGCACACACGCCAACTTTCAAAACCTTTGCTGGTTCGGTTGTGGCAGCACTTGAAGAAGAACAACCCGTGAGAGCAATAAGCAAAATGCTTATAATTGCAATAAATCCGATAATTCGTTTAGTTTTCATTTGAGATCCTCTCTTTTCTAATCATAAAATTTTTAATTTTTTTTAGTTTATCTACTACATGTAATTACTACATCAGACAACACATGGATTTAGTCATGAGGTCACCACCTTTCATATCATAGTAAATTTATATGATTAATGTGGTTTATTATAACAGGAACCATTTGTTTTTGCAAGAATAAAACATATAAAAATAATATGAATAATATTATCTATTTCATCAGCCATTTCTATTGACAATTAGCTCGTTATTATATATAATTTAATACATATAGGAAAAGTATGAAACGACTGTTGTTTGAAGGAGGAACTATTATGAAAAAACTGCTCATTATAAAGACCGGATCATCGGATCAACATGTGATCAACAAATGTGGCGACTGTGATGTCCGCATTGCCCAGTGTATAGGGATACCATATGATGATGTCCGGGTAATTTCAGTCTATAAAAATGCCGTACCAATTTTACCTGATGATATTGCTGGGATTATTATTACTGGTTCCCCTTCAATGGTAACGGATTTGGAACCCTGGGGGGTAGCAACCGCGCAATGGTTAAAACAGGTTGTTAAAAAGAACATTCCTATTTTGGGTATCTGTTTTGGACATCAATTGCTTGCCCATACCTTTGGTGGTTCGGTTGACTATCATGAACAGGGTGAAGAAAAAGGCGAGGTTGAGATTCATCTTACTGAAGATGGCAAGAAAGATCCATTGCTGGGGGTATTACCAGCCCGTTTTAGTGCATATTCGTCCCACTTTCAGACCGTTACCAAAATACCACCTGATACCGTGATATTGGCAGAAAATGATTTTGAGACGACTCATGCACTTCGATATAAGGAAAACGTCTGGGGCGTTCAATTTCATCCAGAATGTGTAGGCGATGTATTTTGTAATACTATTGAACATAAAACATATGGTAAAGCCTTATTAAGGCGCTTTTATGATTTAGCTGTGACAGCACAAAATGATGAAAAAACAATGCGTTGGCACAATAGCTAGTTAGATTAGAATATGATAAAAGAGACGACAAAAAACAGGATTACTAAATCAAAGAGTCTAGCAATCCTGTTTTTTTATAGCGTCTCGTTCATGCTGCCGGTTCGATAGCCTTTTAAATCAAGGCTGATATAAGTGAAGCCAATGGTTTTAAAACGATCATGAATTTTACTGC
>JABNAD010000601.1_pt1 | contig 19162 bp, 16 predicted proteins | sample 7240381 | NCBI WGS metagenome assembly JABNAD01 (sample SAMN11332834, study PRJNA596920) | anaerobic digester metagenome | biome: digested sludge; isolation source: digested sewage sludge-derived enrichment culture grown on H2/CO2 | place: Germany: Goettingen
CCACGGGTATGACCGATGAGGACCTGGCGGCGCTCCACGCCCTGGTCCAGGACCTGGTGATCGCCGAATCGGGCTCGTCGGTCACCCTCGAGCCCCGGGTGGTCTTCGAAGTCGGCTACTCCGAGATCCAGGCGAGCCCCACCTACGCGAGCGGGTACGCCCTCCGCTTCCCACGATTCGTCCGGGTCCGCGAGGACAAGGGGGTCGAGGAGGTCGAGACCCTGGAGAGCCTGGAGGACCGGTACCGGGCGCAGGCGACCCGGAACGGGAACGGTGAGCCGCGGGTCGACTCGCTCCAATGATGCCTTCTCTCGAGCCGGACGGACTCGGGGACCTCGTCTCCCGGCACCTGGCCACCGTCGCCGCCATCGGCGAGCGGCCGACGGGCTCTGGGGCGAACCGCCAGGCAGAGGCGTACGTCGAAGAAGCCCTCCGCGCTGCCGGGTGCCGGGTCGAACGCCTCGTCTTCTCCTGCGCGGACTGGCGGGCGGGCCGGGTCACCTGCCGGTGCGGCGGGGACGATCTCTTCGGGGTGGCGAACCCGTACAGCCCGCCCTGCGCCGTCGAGGCAGGGATCGTGGCGGCCTCCACGGACGTGGGGCTCGCGGCCCTCGACGCGGCCGGGAGGATCGTCGTACTCCACGGCGCCCTCACGGCCGCACCCTGGATGCCGGAAGAGTTCCCGTTCTACACGGACGAGGTGGCACAGGCCCGGGTCCGCCTGCTCAGGGCAATGGGTCCCGCTGCCGTTATCACGGTCTCGTCCCGAGAGGACTTCCCCGTGCCCGTGATCATTGACGGATCGTTCGGCATCCCTTCGTGCACCGTCGGACCGGTGGCGGGGGGCTGCCTCCTCGCCCACAGCGGCGGACCAGCCCGGCTCGTCATCGAGACCGTTACCAGACCGGTCAAAGCGGCGGACGTGATCGGACGGATCGGCGGCGACGAGCCGTGCATCGTGCTCTCGGCCCACCTCGACACCAAGCACTTCACCCCTGGTGCGCTTGACAACGCGACGGGGCTCGCGGTCCTGCTCGCCCTCGCCGCCCGCCTTGCTGCCGACCCACCCTGTCCCCTGGAGCTCGTCTGCTTCAACGGCGAGGAGCAGTATGCGGCGCCGGGCGAAGTCGCTTACATCGAGGCCGGCCGGCTCGACCCTGGGAGGGTCCGGCTCGCGATCAACCTGGACGGCATCGGCCTTGCGGGATATCCCGCCAGCCTCGCGTTCTTCGCGTGCCCGCCGCCCCTCGAATCCGGGGCCAGAGAGGTCCTCGCCAGCTTTTCCGACCTGGTGGAGGTCGATCCCTGGCCCGCGGGCGACCACATGGTCTTCTGCATGGGGGGTGTGCCGAGCATGGCCGTCTCGAGCGCGGTTCCTCCCGACGCGCTCGATGCCGTGCTCCACACCCCGGTCGACACCCTCGACCAGGTCGACGTGGCGCTCGTCGCACGGACGGCCCGCGCGGTCGAGGCCCTCGTCCGGACAGCGGCGCCCTTGCTCGGCCTCTCCGCGTCCCGCCCCTCCCGGCCTGGACAGCGAGACAGACCCGAGTAGATCCCCCGATGTCCTGGGAAGCCTTATTCTTTCACCCGTCAACCGGCGCAGCATGCCACGCACCCACGGGGCCCTCGTCCTGGTCTTGCTCGTCCTGCTCCTCGCCCCGATTGCTTCTGCTGACCCGTCGATCGCGCTCCTCTCTGTCCCGTCTCCGGGGAGCACCCAGGACTGGGTCGCGGGGGTGGTCGAGGGCGCGGTTCCCGCCGACTGGTGCGTCGTCCTCTACATCCAGGTGGATGGTCTGTGGTGGGGTCCGAAACCGACATGGGCGGAGCCCCTCACCCCGATCCGGTCCGACGGGTTCTGGAACGCCACCTTCGCCACGGGCGGCAACGACCTGGCGGCCACCCGTTTTACCGCCTACCTCGTCCCCCTGAACGCCGTCGAGGAGTCAGTCCCCCCGGCGCTCGCGGGGGCTCCCTCCCTCCCGGCTGCTCTCGACGCGTTCCCATGCGACGAGCGTGCCCGGGCGACGCCGGTGTACCGGGCAGCCCCCTCCTTTGCCAGGAACGGGACCGACCTCGTGGGGCTCTGTGTCGGGCCGTACCTCGATGGTGAACGCCCCGGCGTGACCATCCTCTCCACCGCCACCCTCCACGACCGGCTCGCAGTTGTTGCACCCCGTGCCACCTGGCTCCGGTCCTACGGCGTCGACGGTGGCCTCGAAAGGTTCGGGTCGATAGTGCATGCCCTCGGCCGGAAGGCGGCGGTCGGGGCCTGGCTCACCACAGACCCCACGGCGAACCGGCGCGCCCTCCTGGCCCTCGTCGAGTGCGGACGGGCGGGGGACGCGGACCTGTTGATCGTCGGGAGCGAGTGCCTGATCCGGGGCGACCTCTCGGAGCGGGACCTGGCCGCCTGCCTCGAGTGGGTCCGGCGCGAGGTCCCCGGGGTGCCTGTGGCGACCGCGGACGGGTACGCGGAGCTCCTGGCCCACCCGGCGGTGGTCGAGGCCTCGGATATCCTCGTCGTCCACGTCTACCCGTTCTGGGAAGGGGTCGATGTCGCGGCGGCGCCGGCCCGGACGGTGACCGCCTGGGAGTCGGTGACCGCTCTGGCTGGCGGGCGGACCGTCGTGATCGGTGAGCTCGGCTGGCCGGATGCGGGCGGACCACGTGACCAGGCGGTCCCCTCGGCAGAGAACGCGAAGCGGTACCTCCACGAGACTATGGCCCTCCTTGAAGCCCGCGGGGTGCCCTATTTCTACTTTGCCGCGTTCGACGAGGCCTGGAAGACCGCGGAGCCCGGCGGGGTGGGGCCCCACTGGGGGCTCTGGACGGGGGACCTCGTGCTCAAGCCGGGCCGGCTCCCACCACCCTCCTCCCTCCTCCAACTCCCTGGCGGCATGGACCGTCCCAATGACCTGGACGGGGACGGCCTCGTCGAGGACGTGAACGGCAATCAAAGGACCGACTTCGCGGACGTGGTCCTCTTCTTTAACCAGATGGACTGGATCACCGGCAACGAGCCGGTCGGCGCCTTCGATTGGAACGGCAACGGCCGGATCGACTTTGCGGACATCGTCCGCCTCTTCGTGGTGCTCTAGTCCTCGCGCCGCATCAGGTAGAAGACGTAGCCGTATGCGGTCCGATGGGCTGCGGAGAGACGCATCTCCTCCTCCACCTCCCGGACCAGGTCCTCCTCTCTGGCGGACAGCGCCCGGTTCTTCCACTCGGCGAGCCGCTCCCGCTGCGGCACGTAGAAGGCCTCCCAGGCCTCGTCGGGGAGGAGGACCGACCCGAGCCACCGATACCCCGCAGCCCGGATGGCGGCCTCGTTCTCCGCGACCGACCGCATCCCCGGGTATGCGGTCCGCCAGTACTCCCAGGCCTCTGCAGGGGGATCATCGACGAGCCAGGACATCTCCGAGACGACCACGTACCCTTCCGGCACGAGCAGGTCGCGCCAGACGGTGAGCCCCCGGTCGAACCCGATGGTGTAGAGCGCGCCTTCGGACCAGATTAGGTCGAACGGTCCGACATCTGCCGGGACCGCGTCCATCGATACCGCCATCGTCCTCACCCGGTCGGAGAGTCCCTCGCGCTCGGCCCGCCGGGCGAGCCGCTGGAGGAACTCCGGAACCAGGTCGACCGCCGTGACGTCCGCCCCCAGCCGTGCCAGGACGAGCGTGGCGGCTCCGCTCCCGGAGCCCATATCAGCGACTCGTGGGGAGGGGGGGAGAGCGAGCAGGGCATAGAGGTGTTCCGTGTACCGGTCGTCCCCCGGCCCCTCGCGGGGAAGGCCGAGCATGAAGGAAACGATGGTCTCGAGATACGAAGTCATGGAGGGGAGCCGGGTGTCCACAACGATTAACTCCATCACCAGCGGCCGCGCCGCCGGACCGCGGTCGTCTCCACCGGGTCCGACGGCCCGAGACCGAGCGCTGCCCGGGTACCGGCGACCACCAGGCGCATGCCGGTCGAGACCAGGTCCTGGTGGCGGTGGAGCCCCTTGCGCCAGGAGGGTGGGATCCCCTGGTGGCCGTAGCATGCGCCGGCGAGCTGCCCTGCGACCGCGCCGGCGGTGTCCGCGTCCTCGCCCAGGTTGACGGCCGCGAGGACGACCTCCTCGAACGACCTCCCGCGGGAGAACGCCCAGAGCGCAGCCTCGAGGCAGTCGACGGCGCCGCCCCCGGCCCGGACCTCGGGAGGCTCACGCGTGAGAAACGAGCCCGCTGCCACCCGGGCGATGGCGGGGCAGAGCGGCTCGGCGTCCCAGAACCCGGGCGCCGGCGAGAAGTGCGGCACGACGAGCTCCTCGCGCCGGGCTCCGTGAATTGCGCTCACCAGGAGGGCGGCGAAGTAGCGGCAGGCGTCCACCGACTCCGGGGCCGCGTGGGTGGTCCGGCTCATATCGGCGGCCGCTTCAACCGCCCCGACCGGGTCCATCGCCCAGAAGATCGGGACCGGGGCCAGGCGCATCAGCGACCCGTTTCCGGGGGTGAGCCCCACCGCCGGCCCCGCGACTGTCGCCCCGGTCCGGAGAAAGGTCTCGAGGGCGCGTCGCGTCGTGGTACCGATGTCGAGGCAGACCCCGGTCGGGGCCTGGTATCCTTCTCGCCAGTAACGGACGTATCGCCGGAGCTGGTCGGCCGGGTCCATCCTGCCGCACGCGATCAGGCTCTCGGCAACGCAGAGGGAGAGGGCCGTGTCGTCCGTCCAGTATCCCTGGGACAGGTTCATCACTCCGCCCGATCGGTACCCAGTGATCGGTTCGAACGTACCCGGCTTCAGGAACTCGACCGGCGCACCGAGGGCGTCTCCAACCGCGAGCCCCACCAGGGTGCCGAGGGCCGCGTCGTGGACGTCGATCGCCATGGCAGAGCGTGCGTCATGGTCAACAAAAAAGTCGTCGAAACGATCCGGCCCCTCGAGCCCGCCGAGGGGCGTCCCGATCTCTCTCTCGAGGGGCCGGGCAGGGGGGTCGTATCGCGGGGTACACCCCGGGGGCGAGTTATCCGGCCGCTGGAGGTGGGTCTGAAGCGTCGCCCGGTGGTTTCCTGGCCGGGAGAGGGCCGCCCGGAGCGGTTCCGTTCGACCATGCCCCCCCTGGCTCACCTTCAAGCGGGGTGCCGTTCGGCCGCACGCCGTCCGTCGGTCCGCCGGCGGGTGGCGTTCCGTTGGGATGGAACCCGGAGGGGGGTGCGCCGCCGGGCCGTGTCCCGTTCGGGGCCAGGCCCTGCTCCCGGTTCTCCCCTGGCGCGTATATCTCAGTCCTGTTTCCGGGTGACGAAGGGTCGTCTGTCGTCGGTGTCGAACCCTGGGGGGCCGCCGTCCCGGGATTCGCCTCTCCGGACGGGCTCTCCGAGCAGCCGGCGATACAGATGCAGCAGGCGAGCAGTCCCGCGACTGCGATGGCCAGCAGGGAAGCTCGCCTTCTCTTTTCGTGTGTCGGCGTGGTGGTATTCATCTCATCTCTCCCGGCTCTCCGCACGGTGAACGAGGGCCGTTGCCCTCCCTCACCTCTCTTCCGGTCGTCCCGGTCACTCTTCTCCATCGTCTCTCTCCTTTCCGTGTCCACGCTCCTCTCCTTCGCCGTGTCACCCCCTCCATGGGCACCATGGCCTCCGGGGAGAACGAACCCGCACTCCCCAAGTTTTCTGGGTGATAATGTAAGATAAACTTTACTTTTTGTCAGGTTATTTTGACTGACTCTCGCCTGGATCTCACCATCTCGTGCCGGTTATCCGGTCGTACGGCCGATCAGAAAAAGTCGCTGAGTGTCCTTTCGGCTCGCATCCGGGGCAATAGGGTCGACTTCGCCCGCCACGAGGCGTCCCCGTAGCGACGGTCGAGAGCCGCCGCCCCTTCGACGAGCGTCGCGTACCGCTCCGGTGGCGTGCGCATTGCCGCGAGAGCCGCCTCTCGGACGACCCAGGTGCCGAGTGGAGCCCAGTACTCACCGGTCACCGAGCGAAGCACCAGGGCCCGGGCCTGCCGGCGGATCGAGGACAGGTAGCCTGTCACGGCGAGACGCGCCGAGTAATAGGCGCCTGCGATCGGCGAGTACCCGGACTTGGTCTTCCCCTCGCCATCTACCGTCACGGAGTCGAAGTCGTGGGTCCAGAGGCTATGGGCTCGCCAACACTCGATCATCTCGTACTGCCATCCCCCCGGGGCGAGGAGGACGGCGACCGTGTTGCCGTAGAGGGTGTGAGAGAAGACGAGCACCTCCTCAATCGACGGATACCGGGCGATCTCCTTCTTCTGGGCCTTCCCGAGCGTGTCGTCGACCGCGGTGATCGCCCAGCGGGTGGGCACCACCCGGGGGCGCTTGCCGAGGACGCCGGCGGAGAGCAGGTTGGTAAGGTGGTAGACGTCCACGTCGGCCCGGTAGAGCTCGGCAAGCCCCTCGGAGGCAGGGAGGTCCGAATCGGACGTTACCCGGTCGACCGCGCGGGGCACGACCGGGTTGTCCAGGACGTCGAGGGCCCGGACAGGCCCGGATCGCCCCACCGGGGTGAGGACGCCGTCGAACCGGAGGTCGAAGTCGACCGGGCGTTCAAAGGCGACCTCGACGTCGACCGGCCGTGCCGAGAGGGCGACCTCGGCCATCGCGTCCTGCACCCGTGTGACCGGGGCCCTCGCCGCGATCGTGGCAGCCCGGAGGTTCACCACCTCGTCGATCGAGAGGCCCCGGGCAAGCCAGGCCGGTGGCCGGTCCTCGTCGCCGAGCAGGAGGGGGCCGCCCTGGACTGCAGGGTAACCGTACGAGCCGACGAAGACCGAGGGCGCCGCGCCCATGTAGGAACTGACCGGACGGGTGCCAACCCGCGCCAGGAAACGGGCTGTGATCGGGCAGCGCGGCAGACCACAGAGCCCCTTTCCCTTGCAGCTCGCGCAGAGCATCCCGCCGTCCGTCATCCGATCACCCGCACCCGGTCCCCGAGGTACCCGAGGAGCTCGGCGACGAACCGGTCCCATTCGACCGGTCCGCCGTCCAGGCGTACGGCGAGCTCGCCTCCAAGGTCGTCGTCGCGCTCACTGATCGCCCGGACCACGACCGATCCGGGCGCCCCCTTTCCAGCGACCAGGCCGTCCCCATCCCCATCGGTGACCCCGAAGACCGGGAGGTCCAGGTGGACCCCGAGATGGAGCAGGGCCGCCGTCGTATCGTCGCCGATGGCGAGGACCCCGCAGACATGCTCGTCAAGCGCCCGGTAGAGGCCGATCGCATCGTGGTCCAGGACGAGAACGCGCCCGGTCCTCGAACGCCCGGATGCACTCCGGGGCGTGGCATCCCGCAGCGTGCCGGCCGTGCACCAGGCGCCGGCAAGGCGGATCGGCCCACGCCGCCTGAGCTTCTCGACACCGTGGCGCCGGACGACGCAGCCGGCCTCGGCGGTGATCACCTCTCCACCCGAGGTGAGCCGCACCTCAGGGGCGGTCGCTCTCCCAATCACGAGACCGTCCACCATCACGGGGTCCCCAGGGCGGCACCCCCGGATCGTCCGCCGGTTCCCGGTCGCCGCCGCCGGTTCGGCCCGGCACTGTTCGAGGGGCCACCCGAGGCGTTGGGCGATAGGCCAGCCGTCGGCTCCATCCCAGGCGATCACGACCCGGTCGGCGCATTCGAGGTGGACGAGCGGCCGACCGAGCCTGCAGGCGACCTCTTCGCCGAAGACCCGGCCCGAGATTGAGTCACGGCCCCGGTTCAGAAGCACAGCCGCCCGATCCCTGGCGAGTGCTGCCGACGGCCGCTCCCCGGTCCAGCAGGCGGCAAGGCCGTGCTCTTCCGCTGCGCACCGGGCCATCACCCCGGCCACTGTGACCCGTACCGGCCGCAGGCGGGCGACAAGGTCTGCCATCTCGCCCGAGTCGATCACCGCTGGCCCGTGGACCACGAGGCTACAGCCGAACTCGCCAGCCGACATCGTACCGGGCCCCGCACTCGGGGCAGCAGAGGACGGCGGGACGGTCATCCGCGTCGCCGGCAAGGAGCGTGACATGGAACCCACGGGTATAGCCGCAGTCGGGGCAGACACGGACTTCGCCCTCGGGGGCGAGGGAACGAACTGGTCGGACATCGTCCATGAGTCCTGTTGGGCCCTTTTCCCTCTTCAATCCGCTTATCGCGGCGCGGAGACCTCGAGGGTGACATCGAGCGCCCGTGCCGAGTGCGTGAGGGCCCCGACGCTGATGATGTCGACCCCGAGGGCGGCATAAGCCCCCACCGTCTCCTCGGTGATCCCGCCCGAGGCCTCGACCGTGACCCGGTCCCGGAGCCCTGCCGCTTCGAGCGCGGCAAGGGCCTCTTTCACGCCGTCCGGGGTCATGTTGTCGAGCATCACGACCCCGGCGCCGGCCCGTGCTGCGCGGACCGCCTCGTCCGCCGTCTCCGCCTCCACCTCGATCACCCGGTAGGCCGAGACGGCCCGCGCCCGGCCGACCGCCTCCTCGATCCCGACGAGCGCCAGGTGGTTGTCCTTCAGGAGGACCGCGTCCGAGAGGGTGTACCGGTGGGGGTCGCCGCCGCCCAGGACGACGGCCCGTTTGTCGAGCAGCCGGAGGCCCGGCGCGGTCTTGCGGGTGGCCGCCACCCGGACCCCGGGACGGGCTTCCCGGGCGCGTGCGGCGAACCCGGCGGTCGCGGTCGCGATCCCGGCCATCCTGCCGACCAGGTTGAGCGCGGTGCGCTCGACGAGGAGGACGGCGCGGACCGGTCCATCGAGCCGGAGCACCACGGCTCCGGCCTCGACCCGGTCTCCGTCGGCGGCGAGCCGCGTCACCGTGACGCCGTGGTACCAGAAGAGCGCGGACGCCTCGGCGAGTCCGGCGGCCACCCCCGCCTCGCGGAAGCGGAGCTGTGCCTCGCAGGTCTCGTCGCCGAGCACGGCCTCCGTGGTCGCGTCCCCGAAAGGTGCGTCCTCTTCGATGAAGGCGAGGAGCCGCGAGAGTGGGACTGCAGTCACGTCCCCACCTTGATCGGCTCGGCGAGGTCGCGGAGCAGGACCAGGATGGAGAGGGCGGCGAGGTACGAGGTGGCCGGGTTGTCCGGGCTCGGCACGTTCCGGATCCGGATGTAGGCGTCCCCGAAGGCCCCCTCGGCGACGATCTCGTGGACGTTCCGGTCGACGGCGGGGTCCGCCCAGAGCTCCACCTGCACCTCCTGTCCCGCCGCCAGGGCGATCGCGGCGGAGACGTTGATGTTCTTCGGGAAGGCCTGGACGCACTCGTCCGCCCGCCCCTGGAAGACGAGGGTCCTCTCTGCGATCGAGAGGCCGAGGGAGGTCGGGTTCTTGGTGGTCCTGAGGACGACCCGGTCGATCCCCCCGATCCGGCCGACCTTCAGGTTGTCGAGGCCCATCACGGCCCCGCTCGGGATGTAGACCCGCCGGCGGGCGGCGACCGCTGCCGCGCGGAGGCGCTCGAGGAACGAAGGCTCGGCGAGCGCGCCGACCGACATCACGACGAAATCCTTGCCGGCCTCCAGCACGGCCTCTCCGTGGGCCCGGACGGCCCGGACCGAGGCGGCCTCGACGACCAGGTCCACGTCGGCGGCGGCGAAGGCCTCGAACGAGTCGTATGCAGTCCCCCCCGTCGCCGTGGCGAGTTCGCGGGCGCGATCGATATCCTGGTCGTAGAGGGCCGCGATCTCGAAGCGTTCCGCGTGCGACGCGATCAGGTGGCCGATGTTGCCGCAGCCGAGGAGCCCGACCCGCATCATGGATACAGTGTGGTCCTCTCCCGGGATAAAGCAGGCGGGGATGGTTCCGTCTGTCCTTCTCGCGGACGAGAAGCCTGATGTCCGGGGCCGCTGATCGATCTGGGATGACCATCGACGAGATCGACCGCGGCTTCGCCGCCCTGGAGACGCTGATCCGCATGAACGCCGATACTATCGGCGAAGAGTCCGGGCGGGTGCGGCAGGACGAAGCAGCCCTGCTCGCCCGGATGGGGGAGACCGCGGCCCAGATCGTACCCCTTGCCGGGCTCGAAGTGATGGCCCGCGGAAAGGTTAACGCCTCAGGGGAGCTCTTCGACCAGGCGTTCTTCCCGGAGAAGATGCTCCTTCTCGCCCGCGGCGATCCGATGCCCTTCCGGCCCGATGACGCGGGCAAGTCGGTCACCGACCAGTTCTGCGTGCTTCGGCACGACGGAACCTTCGCCGAGCTGATGTACTCGAACGACACCGTCCTGATCGACAGCTACCTCGCCTCGCTCTCGGCAGAGGACGCGCTCGGCATCTACGGTCCAGAGCTCCTCCTGATGCTCTACCGTGCGCTCAGGCAGTACCTGGAGGGGCAGGACGCGCTCCTATCCGCCCTCCGGACCACCCTCGAGTTCGTCCACGGGTAACTGAAACGTCCTTTGATGGGGCTGGGATTACTTCCAGCGAAAGAGGGCGAAGGAGGGGCGGAGCAGGTCCCCCGTGGAGTGGAGGGCTGAGATCACCATGCTCCGCCTGAACTCCTGGCCCTGTCCGTTCCGGTATGTGACGATCGCCTTCACCTCGGCCACCTGCTCGGCGAGCGGCACCGGGTGCATTGCATCGGGCGCGAGGGACGGGACATCGGCCTCGACACCTATCGGGACAAGCGAGAGGTGGATACCGTGTGCCGGGGCGTTTCCCTTGTTCTCCACGATGACTGCGCGCGCGTCCTCGGAGAACTCGACCTGCAGGTCGGGCAGGTCGTGCGTGTCGCTGCCGATCTTCTGGACCATCAACACCACCCCGACGATGATCAGGGCAATCAGCGATAGATACGGCGATATCAGGGCAAGCCCTGCTGCGGCCACGACGCCGATCGCGAGGACGACAAGGAATGAACGCTCCATGAGAAGTGGTTGCAGGGGAATGAATAAAAACAAGACGCGAATGGGCCCGATGAGATTCGAACTCATGGCCTCCCGGTTATCAGCCGGGCGCACCACCTGGCTATGCTACGGGCCCGCAGGGGTTACCCTACAAGATGACTCTTCTGAGTTCTTATAGATTTTTGATGGCCGCTCGACAGACGGCTTTGTATCCTCCCCGGATAAATAGACATGGACGGGCCGCGCCGGCGTCTCCAGGCCCTGGCGCGCGGTCGGCCCGACGCGGGAGTGGTTCATGCCGAGACAATATCTGCTGGGCAACGAGGCGATCGCCCACGCCGCCCTGGAGGGCGGGGTGGGCTTCGTGGCCGGGTACCCGGGCACGCCCTCGTCCGAGGTGATCGACCTGCTCCGGGCCCGAAGGCCCGAGGGGGTCCATGTCGAGTGGTCGACCAACGAGAAGGTCGCGTTCGAGAACGCGCTTGCCGCCGCCTGGTGCGGCGTCCGCGCCCTCTTCACGACCAAGCACGTCGGCCTGAACGTCGCCGCCGACCCCCTTATGACCTCGGCGTACACCGGCGTGACCGGAGGCTTCGTCGTCCTCTCCGCCGACGACCCGTTCGCGCACTCGTCCCAGAACGAGCAGGACAGCCGGCTCTATGCCGCGATGGCAGGCCTCCCCTGCCTCGACCCGGGCACGATCGAGGAGGCGCATGCCATGCTCCGCGACGCTTTCGCCCTCTCGGAGGAGTTTGGCCTCCCGGTCCTCTTCCGGCCCACCACCCGTGTCTGCCACTCGAAGGCCGACGTCGAGCTCGGCCCGGTCTCGTCCGAGTGCCGGGAGCCGGCCTTTGTCCGCGACCCCCGGCAGTACGTCGTGATCCCGGCTCACACGCGGGTGCTCCACCGGCGGCTGAACGAGAAGCAGGCCGGCATCCGGGCGCGCCTCGTGGAGCTCGGCTACAACACGGGCGAGGTCCGGGGCCGCCGGGCGGTGGTCGCAGGTGGCGTAGCGGCAGCGTACGTGCGTGAGGTTCTCCCCGTGGACGTCTCTCTCCTGGTGATCCGGGCCTACCCGGTCGATCCCGAGCAGCTTCGCTGCTTCTGCCTCGAGCACGAGGAGGTGCTCGTCGTCGAGGAGGGGGCGCCCGTGATCGAGGACGACGTGAAGAAGGCGGCCGGCTGCGTCGCCGTGCTCGGCAAGAGGTCGGGTCACGTCCCGAGCGAGGGCGAGCTCTCGCCGACCCTCGTCCGAGCAGCGCTGGCCGGCGCGGGGTTCATCGACGAAGCACCCCCGGCACCCCCTCTGGCCGTGGAGGGCCTCCCTCCCCGGCCCCCGATCCTCTGCGCCGGTTGCATGCACCGGGCCGTCTTTTATGCGATGAAGAAGGTCTTCAAGCAGGGGATCTTTCCCTCGGACATCGGTTGTTACACCCTTGGGCTCCAGCTCGGGGCCGTCGATACCACGATCTGCATGGGTGCATCGATCACGGTCGGATCGGGGATCGCCCAGACCGTCGGTGGGGACGTCGTCTCGACGATCGGTGACTCGACCTTCCTCCACACAGGCCTGCCGGGCCTCGTGAATGCGGTCTACAACGGTGCCGACCAGGTCGTCGTGATCCTGGATAACCGGGTGACAGCGATGACCGGTCACCAGCCGAACCCGACGACCGGGGTGAGGGCGACCGGCGAGGAGAGCCCGAAGGTCTCGCTCGAGGCCCTGTGCCGGGCCTGCGGGGTGGAATGGGTCGAGACCGTGGACCCATATGACATGACCGGCCTGATCGCGACCCTCCGCGAAGCGCGGACGAGAAAGGGCGTCCGGGTGGTGATCGCCAAGAAGCCCTGCGTCATTGTTGAGCGCCGGGCGAGGGTGAAACGGCCCAGGTTCGAGGTCGACCCGTCAGCCTGTTCGGGCTGCCGGACCTGCCTCCGCTTCGGCTGCCCGGCCATCGCGTTCGAGGACGGGAAGGCCTCGATCTCGGACCTCTGCTCGGGCTGCGGGGTCTGTGCCTCGCTCTGCCCCGAAGGAGCGATCGGAAAGGAGGCCCGCCCGCCTGTGAAGGGGACCACCCCGGGAGGTGCCGCATGAGCTTCGATCTCCTGATCGTCGGGGTCGGGGGGCAGGGCACGATCCTCGCCTCCAACATCCTCGGCCGGGCCTCGCTCGAGGAGGGCCGGTCTGTTCGCGGGGCCGAGACCCACGGTATGGCCCAGCGCGGCGGATCGGTCGAGTGCCATGTCCGGATCGACGGCCAGTTCGGCCCCATGGTCGACCCGGGGACGGCCGACCTCCTCATCGCCTTCGACTTGCTCGAGGCGGTCCGCTATCTTCACTTCCTCCGGCCGGGGGGGCGGGTGGTCACCAGCACCGGGGTGATCACCCCGACCTCGGTCTTCTCCCAGCGCCTGCCGATGCCGACGCCTGACGAGTGCCTGGCCCGGCTCGCGCCCTTCTCCCCGCTCGCGATCGACACGGCCGCCCTCGCTTGCGAGGCGGGATCCGAGCTCGCCCAGAACGTGGTGCTGATCGGGGCCGCCTCCCACCTCCTCCCCCTCGAGGAGGCTTCGCTCCTCGCGGCGATCGAACGATCCGTCCCCCCGAAGACGGTCGAGGTGAACCGCCGGGCCTTCGAGCTTGGCCGGGCTGCCGGCGCACCCTCTTCCTGAGGGGCTCCTCCCGCACCTCTCCGCGCGTCGCCGCCCCGGTCCTGCCGTCAGAATAACGTTTATCTTTTGACCGGGATGATGCAGATCATCTGGTGACCGCCATGGTACGCACCTCGTTCTTCCTCGTCCTCCTTGTCCTCGTCACCGCCCTCCCGGTGGCGAGCGCCCTCGAGATCGGCACAAAACCGGGGGCGACCTACGCCGGGCAGTGGGGCTCGTTCGGCAGCTACAGCGGACAGTTCTCCAGCCCCCAGGGTATCGCTGTGGGTCCCGACGGCACCGTCTATGTCCTCGACACGGGCAACCACCGCGTCCAGGTCTTCAACGCCACGGGGGCGTTTATCCGGAAGTGGGGCTCGTACGGCCAGGTGGAGGGGCAGTTCAACGCTCCTCTGGGCATTGCCGTCGACGCCGTGTCGAACGTTTATATCGCGGACACGCAGAACCACCGGGTCCAGAAGTTCAGGTCCAGCGGCGAGTTCGTTACCAGCTGGGGGAGCATCGGCCTCGGGGAGGGACGGTTTCAGTGCCCCTCGGGTATCGCGGTGAACGCCTCAGGCACGGTCTTCGTGACCGACCGCAACAATAAGCGGGTGCAGGCCTTCTCCCCGTCCGGGTCCTTTCTCACGAAGATTGGCAGCCCGGGCACGGACGAAGGCCAGTTCGCCGGCCCCACCGGCATTGCGGTGGACGACCGGAACGACGGCTTCCTGGTGACCGACCCGTCCAGGAACCGTATCCTCCAGTTCACGTTTGACGGAGAGTTCATCGGTTCGTGGGGGACCAGAGGGTCGGGCGACCGACAGTTTTCCGGTCCGATCGGGGTTGCAGTCGCGAGCGATGGCACCATCTTTGTCTGCGACTCGTCCAACCAGCGGGTCCAGGGGTTCGCTCCGGACGGGAGGTACCTGCTCCAGTGGGGCTCCGAGGGGACCGGGATGGGGGAGTTCTCCCAGTCGACCGGAATCGCCGTCGCGCGAGATGGCCAGGTCTATGTCATTGACCAGATCAACCGCGTCCAGCGGTTCGTGCCCCGCTCCATACCCACCGACACCCTCATCGCCGCCTTCGGGGCATCGGTCCAGCGAGGGCGGGCACCGCTCACGGTCCAGTTCCTCGATGAGTCGAACGGTGCGACGGCCTGGTCCTGGTCGTTCGGGGACGGGACCCGGTCCGAGGACCACGAACCCGTTCACACCTACACTTCGAACGGGCTCTACGAGGTCTCACTCACCGTGACCGGCCGGTCGGGCGAGAAGTCGACCGCCGTCAAGTCCCGGTTCGTGTACGTCTCTGGCATCGACATCCTCCGTCCGTCGATCCCGGTTGCTGACTTCGAGGCGAACCGGACTGTGGGCTCTGCGCCGTTCGCGGTAGAGTTCTCGGACGCGTCCACCGGCTCGCCCGGGTTCTGGTGGTGGCAGTTTGGCGACGGAACCGGCAGCATCGAGCAGAACCCGGCTCACGTCTACCAGCGTCCGGGTATGTACGACATCACCCTGACCATCTTCGGCGAGGGCGGATCGGATGCCGTCACCAGGAGTGGGCTCGTCACAGTCCTCGACGACCCCCGCGTACCGGTCGCGAACTTCTCAATGAGCCGCGACACGGGCCCGGCTCCCCTCTATGTCCGGTTCACGGACCGGTCGACGGGCGCGACCTCCTGGCGATGGGAGTTCGGGGGGATGGCCTGGACCACCGCGAAGGATCCATCGGTCGTCTTTCGCCGGCCCGGCACCTACACGATCCGCCTGGTCGCAACGAACATCTTCGGGTCCTCGTCTGCGACGCGCACCCTTTCCGTGACCGGCCCCGGCGTGGGTGCCGGTCGATCGACCTCCGGGCCGCCCATCCAGGTGGTGGGGTAGGACTTCTGCTCCCACTCTCTCCTGCGGCAACCGATCGGCAGGTTCAACCGGGATCCTGTCGAGTCTCTCTCCACGAACCCCCCGGGTGAGTCCTTCGCATGCCCCGCCTCCCGTTTTTCCTCCTGGCGCTCCTCATCTGCGCAACCGTTGTCCCGGCTTTTGCCGTGGACCCGACCGAGAACCTCAGCTCCCCCGGCTCTCCCGGCGCGGTTCCCCCGCCCGCCCTCTTTAAAGAGGGTGCCCGGGCGAAGCTCTCGACCGACCTGGTCCAGCTCGTCGATCCGGCAGCCCGCCTTTCCGGCCAGACCCGGGCGTCGGTGGTCCGGGGGATCCGCGACCGGGGCGCGCTCCGCGGGACTCCTGGCACCCGTGGTCCCGGGGCAGAGGAGATCTTCGTCTACGTCTCGGTAATCGACGGGTCCCGTACGGGAGAGGTCGATCCACTAGTCAGACGGGTCGCGAACCGCGACGAGGAGCACGGAGTCGTGGCGGCGTGGGTCGCGACCGACCGCCTCATCGACCTCGCCTCCCAGCCCTTCGTCCGGTCGGTCCGGACGGTCGATCCCCCGCAGGTCAACGCCGGATCGGTCACGACGGAGGGGGATGCCCTCATCCTGGCGGAACGGCTCCGGTCCACGCTTGGCCATGCCGGCCAGGGAGTCCGGATAGGGGTCATCTCGGACGGGGTCGACTCCTGGCGGGAGGCGCTTGATACGGGCGACCTGCCGGGAGACCTTCATGTCCTCTCGAACCGACAGGGCGGCGACGAAGGGACCGCGATGCTCGAGATCGTCCACGACATCGCCCCCGAAGCCGATCTCTACTTCCATGACATGAGCAACAACCAGATCGGTTTCAACGAGGGAATCACGGCCCTGGTGAACGCGGGCTGCCGGGTGATCGTCGACGACATCTCGTACCTGGCGGAACCCGCCTTCGAGGACGGCCTGATTGCCTCTCACGTGGATCATCTCGTCGCGGAACGGGGGATCCTCTACGTTTCGAGCGCCGCCAACTTTGCGAACGCCCACTACCAGGGTCGGTTCCGGCCCGAGCCCGGCACCAACATCCACGACTTCTCGGTCGGTTCGGAGACGGAATTCCGGCGGCTCTACCTCTCCCTGCCGGCCAGCTCGGGGGCGTACGCGATCGTGATCCTCCACTGGGACGACCCCTGGGGGGCCTCGTCCAACGACTACGACCTGGCAATCCATCGCCGGGGCGACCCGCTCGCCCTGCTCGCCGTCTCGGACAACGCCCAGTTGGGGAACGGGAACCCGATCGAGTTCGCCGTCGTCTACGCGGAGGCCGACGAGGAGATGGTGGTCGAGGTGAACGTGACCCGTTTCTCCGGCGAACCCCGAACCCTCGAGGTCTTTGTCGTGCAGCGGGGTGCCCAGAGCCTCGTCCCGGTCAACCTGGTCGAGGCGGACTCGATCTTCGGCCACCCGGCCGCTCACGGGGCGATCGCGGTGGCGGCGGCAGACGTTGCGACCCCCTGGACGCTCGAGCCCTATTCCTCGCGGGGCCCGGTCACGATCCGCTGGCCGGCCCCGGAGGTTCGGCAGAAGCCCGAGATCGCCGGCCCCGACGGCAACCTGATCTCGGGGGCCGGCGGCTGGGGGTTCCGGGACGGGGCCCACTACCGGTTCTACGGTACCTCCTCGTCGGCACCGCACGTCGCCGCGCTCGCTGCACTCGCCTGGAGCGGACGGCCGACAGCGACCGCGGCGGAGGTCCGGAGCGCCCTCCTCTCGACAGCGCAGGACAGGGGCCCGGCCGGGTTCGACTACGGCTGGGGTCACGGGTGGCCCGATGCGCTCGCCTTAGCGCGGGCTCTCGGCCTCGAGCGGCTCAGCGGGCCGGGTGGGGGAGCCCCGAGGGCGGCCTTCGGAGTGACGACCCAGTCGGGACCGGCACCCCTCGCTCTCCGGTTTCTCGACTACTCGTCAGGCGCGGTCACCTGGCACTGGGACTTCGGCGACGGCACGAGCACGGCTGAACACGAGCCCCTCCATACCTACGCTCTTCCCGGCCGGTACACGGTCTCTCTCACGGTGACAGGGAGCGACGGGACGACCAGCACGGCGACCCGGTACGACTGCGTGGTGGCGACCGGCCCTGGTCCGACCCCGTCCCCCACTGTCTCGGCCCACTTCACGGCGAACGAGACCGGTGGCCCGGCACCGCTCGAGGTTCAGTTTTCAGACGCTTCGACCGGGTCGCCGGTCCACTGGTGGTGGCAGTTCGGTGACGGGGCCTCCTCCACGGAGAAGGACCCCGTTCACACGTACACGATCGCCGGGACTTACACCGTGAACCTGACCGTATGGTCCGGGAACGGTTCGGCGACTGCCTCTCGTCCGGGGTATGTCACGGTCGGGCCCGACCCGCGGGCGCCGGTGGCCCACTTCAACCTGAGCCGGGAGTTTGGGCCGGCCCCACTCTATGTCCGGTTTTCGGACGCATCGGAGAACGCGACCTCCTGGCGGTGGGACTTCGGGGGACTTGCCTGGACCACGGCCCCGAACCCCTCCGTCGTCTTCCGCCGGCCCGGGACCTACGAGGTCTCGCTCACCGCGAAGAACCGGTGGGGTGCCTCGGTCTCCACTTCGACCGTGACGGTCACCGGCGAGGCGGTAGCGCGGGCAAATGAACCACCGATCGTGGTCGTCGCCTGACTGGTCACCTTTTTTTCCGGCAGGTGAACCGATCTCGCGATAAGAACGGAGACCAGGGGGAATGGGCAGTCCCTGCTCACCGGAGTTTCCCGGATTTCGACCCACGCATGCGTTCCTATCTCGATCTGGGGTTGAATAGTGGTCGAATGCCGGATAAAGTGACGATTCGGCGCGGGATTCTCTCCTCCTCCTCAGAGCGTGACCCGATCGGTTTCGGCTCCGCCGGCGGACCGGGTCGTCGGTGCCGTGCCGTCCCCGCCCCTCCGGAACCGTCCGAAACCCGCTCTTCGCCCCTGCCGCCCCATGATTTCCGGCGAAGGAGGGGGGACCAGGAGAAGAAGGAGATGATGGAACTAAGGAGGGCCGGCGTCCATGCCGGCTTCTTTCATCGCGGCGGGGGGGCTCGTCGTGGAGACTGAACCGCTTGCGGACTGGGTTATCGCCACCCTCGCGGTCGCCGGGGCCTTACGGATCGGCACCGAGCTCGGGCCCCGGTGGGCTACAGCCCTCGCCGGGGTGGTGCGAACCTGTGCCGAGGAAGCGGCCGCCTGGCGGGACGCGAAGGAGGACGGCGAGATCACGGACGAGGAGGCCCGCGCCCTGGCCAGTGCGGTCGACCGGTTCTTTTCCCGGGTCGCCGCCCTGAGCGCGGACCTGATCGAGGAGGGGCGGCGATGAGCCGGGTCGTGATCGCGGCCCGCGACTCGTCGCCGGTTCTTTTCAGACCGTGATGAAACATCGACATCGGAATATCCAATGCTCCACGATCTGCCATCGCTCAAAAACGGTTCATCGGATGATCATCGGCACCCGGGAGACCAGTCTCAAGGCTATCACCGATCCCGCTGCGCCGGGAGTCGACACCGCCGGGGCTCCATGATTCGAGTTCTCCTGGTTCCGTAGTGATTCTGGATCGAGGGACACACCACACAACAGAACGTTCGCAACGCCCCCACCGACGATGTGCGAACGGTGCGATTTTATTGTCGGATATTCGTCCGATCTCCCCTCCGCCGGGGGCGATCGCCCCAGGGCAGCCCGTGGAGCATGACCTGGCTGGCCACGGAGGGATGACTCTCCGTTCCCGAACCGGGAATTTATTGCGGACGGTGCACAGATCGTACC
>JABNAD010000602.1_pt1 | contig 19161 bp, 16 predicted proteins | sample 7240381 | NCBI WGS metagenome assembly JABNAD01 (sample SAMN11332834, study PRJNA596920) | anaerobic digester metagenome | biome: digested sludge; isolation source: digested sewage sludge-derived enrichment culture grown on H2/CO2 | place: Germany: Goettingen
CAAGCGGGGGCTCTACTAGCCCGGGACCGGCGGCGTCGGACTGGAGGATATGGGTAATTTTCTCGAACTTGAGAAGAATTACGGATTACTATGCAATAGTTCAGACTACGACCAAGCACGAAATACTGCAGTTGGTTTACTAAAGGACCGCGAAAGCAAGGACACGTGGCGCCGCAAGTGTCAGCAGGTATTGATGGAAAAGATTGATGTCACCGGTTTTCTTCTCTGGTTCGTTGAGCGATATCCGGAAAGCATGAACGACGCGGTGTACGAGGATATGCAGTGCAGGTATGCAAACCAGTCGGAGGTTCCGTTTCCGGATCCATCCAGATGACATCAAACGCATTCGCATTGACCACCCATTTCCTGACCGCTCAGGAGATCGTCGCAGCCTACCCGATGATGAAAAAAAGAACGAGTCTCGATCTCCTGCCCGTACGTTCAGTCCGTAATCATATAGACCATGTCAAAGAAAAGACTCAAGAAGTGTCATGGAAAAGAGAACAACGGTCGGCGGTCAGTTTTCATGATTCCTTCCGGTCTGGTTGAACGCAGATGACTGGAAGTGAAACCGTCGTCGGTCGATCAGACTTTCGATATCGTTAAGAGGATCATCGTGGGTGGCAATGACGATGAATTCCTTGTGAAAAAAGGCTCCGACTTTCCTAACCGAGGGAGACCGGTCGAAAAGCGGAGAGTATTTTTACCAAGATAATTGGAGCATTTTTTCAGTCAAATGTTCTATAAAAGAGTCAGGATGCAGAAATTTTCAAAAGGATGGGGGCAAACGAGCACCCAACCATCATATCCAATATCCCAAGGATACGCTTCAATTTTCTCTTCTCGCTATTCTTTCGGTAGTTTTGTGAAAGTTCGATAAATTGTATACATAACGATCATGCCTCACATTTTTAGACGAATTGCTGAATGGTCTCGATCGGTCGGCAGCCGCAATTCCAACATTCGAGACGAAGGTACCTGGTATTGTGGACTCGAGCCATCGATCGAGGAGCGTCTGCAGTGCATCGACGGATTTCGAAGAACCTCTCCCAGAACGCAGTGCGGAAGAACTCGCCCAGGATAGTTCAATTGAACCGCCTGATAGAACCGCTGTTCTAGAGGGATCGGACCTTCGGGCGTCCATCTTCGGTCACATTGAGGGCGAGATGGAGTTCGTAGGACTGGAATGCCCGCTCACAAAACACCGTACTATGGTCCATACGGACTGCCTGGATTGTGATTCCTCGGTTGAAGCAGAACGGAAGGACGTCTTTCAAGAGGAGGGGAACCATGGTTTCCGGAAGCTTCCCGGTATGGAGGAACCGGAAGGCGTATGATACGAAGGGATCCTACACCACATGGAGACAGACCACCCGATCCCTCGAGAAGCCCGCCATATAAGTTATGGGTCCTGGCTCAACACTACACCATGGCAGGCCGATTTGACGTGCCGCTCCCCGAAGCAGGCACCTGCCTTCTCGATCAGGGCGACCTGATCGGCCGAGAGGTCAATGGGGTTCTTGCAGTGCCGTTCTTCCCGTTTGAGCAGACGGTCGTGCCGGGTGCCCCTCCTCTTGTCCGCGACGGTCTTTTACACGGGGACGTGGTTGTCCCGGATCCCGTCTCGCGCCATCAACTCCGCGATCCGGTTGCGCCCCCAAGCAGGATGAACCCGGCTCAACCGGTGGGATCCGATCGACAACTTCGGGCGGTGGGGTCTGAGGATGCGAGTGGTATGCGGCCGACAGGTCCCCGTACTCCCGGGAAACCGTACGTCTGAAACCAATTCTTCCATTCGTAGAGACGGTCCCGGTCCATCTCCTCTCCACGGCACGCCTCCGAGTTATTCTCCTGGACTTCGACCAGTTGCAGGACCGAGAAACGGTGATGGACCAGTGTCTTGCGTCTCTCTGGTCATCACGCGAGACGTGCTCAGGGCCCTCGGCAACTGATGAAACGGTGGGAGACAGCTTGATTTAGAGTATATATGATGATAGGGAATTGGGCAGTAAATATGTCAATGAGAGGGGAATAACTCAATGGAAGTCAGCGAACTTCGTCTATGGAGAAGTGAGGAAAGAATCCGAGGGTGACTGGTCCTTAAAACATCGTTTTCTCTAGGTTCAATCCTATGCTTTCAGTGGATTCTTCTGTGATTACGTCGGAAATGGGCAGTAGCCGATCAAACTGGGGCTCGTTTTTTTCGGTTCCCTCATCGGGGACGAAAAGATCCGAACCCAAGAGGTGAAGCAGGAGGCGGACGGATCGCTCCTTTTCAACGATTGAAACGTGTTCGATCCAGCATGGACGGTCGAAACTGGCAACAACCATGCAGGAAAAAAGACTGCAGATTGGACATGCGATCATGGTGCAAATCTTAGGAGATACCGAACGTATGGCGGTGCACCCTTCGATGAGCTTGAAACCCTCAAGTCTGATCTCGATAAGATCTCCTTCGAGAACGACCTCGATCGTATCTGCGATTTCAAGTGCTTCCTCTCCCACCTCGCGCATCGAGGTCCTAAGACCTTCGAAATTCTCCGAGACGATCAGGCTATACTCCTTGACAAGCCAATCATAAAGCGAACGGCCTGTCGGTAACAAGCACACACCACCGCCGTACTCCTTCGAGATGTACGAGTAATCATCAGCAGGGCGAACAGACGGCGATTTCTCTCCGACCGGGACAACCTGTACGATCCCCTTGCTTCCAGGATAAAAGTGGGCGTTGCCCTGAACGCCCAAATCGGCGCAAAGACGTGCCAAGTCGATTACCGATCCGGCAGATGCAAGGCCGGCAACCCAGGTGAACAGGGATTCTCCCCGGTGTTGGGTGATGAGGAGGACTCCTGCAATGAAACTGCCAACACCGACGAGGACCAGTGTTGCGCTGGTTATGTCACCTCGCCCCGTCAGGAAGCCCACGATGAGTAACAGAGCGGAAGAACCTATCAACGTAATCCCAGCGACTACCTTGTTATCAAGATCAGTCATGCCCTGTCACCCCACGATAAACGACGATTAAGTCTGGATTCGTAGAATATTAAAAAAAGGGCGAACCCGACTAAAACACTGATCATGACCATCAGTGGAGCAGTCATATATTTGAAGAGGAGAACTCCGGCGGAGAATACCGTCATCGTTACCCCCCCGATAACTAGTGACTTCCGGTCATCTCTGCATGCTATACCAGCTATAACCGGTTGGAATGCGATGCCGAGCAAAGGAACATGAGCTCCAAGACCGACCGCGTAGGCTTCCCCGATGCAGATAAGAAGGTAACGTCCGCCGTATCCACTAATAATTGCTCCAGCGGTAATGAAACCGAGGAGCAGCAGGAGCGCGGTCACTTCTATCTTCCCATCTGGCAATAAGAGAGACACTCCAGCCGTTGCCGCAACCGCACAGAGAGCCGCGAGATCTGCCCGCCTCATCAGATCAACTCCACGACAGGATAGGGGCTTAACCAGGAGACAAAACCCCCTAATGATCTTGGTAACCGAATAACGAGTCGACTCTTCCGACGGCGTGCAGCTTCAGAGATGAGGTTTAGATGGCTTACTTCATTGGAAGAGGCGGTGTAGACGATGACGCCTTGTTGTTCTGAACCTCTCAGGGCGAGGTCGATCTCCTCTTCAAAGAGGAATCGCTTTCGCAAAGAGAGGTTGGTATGCATAGCGGCTGCATAACGCTGTGAAAAGAATAGCTTTTCATTCTCGGCTGAGCGGAGCATTGACCGGAGGACCGAAGACTCTCGAAGACGGTAGAGAGGTTGGAACGATTCGTGCACCTGGAGTCCGAGGAGTTGATACAGTACCCTAGAGTCACGTTCATGGCGGCGAAAATCAATTGCATCACCACCTGAGATGAGAAGAAGGCTGCACCGACCCTGCTCCCGAACCATGCGACCCATCGCTTCACTGGCAGACAAGATTACTACAGTGGCTTCAGGGGAACCGCGGACCGGAAGATCGACAACGAGAAGGGGCGCACCTCCAGCTGCTGCCGTCGGTTCGCGGACGTATGGTTTTCTGTGCTTTGCGGTGAGTTTCCAGTCGATCAGTGTGAGTTCATCTCCCTGCCTGAACGGATGGAACCCGGATACTCCTTCTCCTCGTGGAATTCCCAGCCGGTTCAGTTCCTTTGTGCTCTGTATACCCCCAAACAAAGACTCTGCCGCATCTCCTTCCCGTGAAATTACGGAGATCTTATCTCCGACATAACGCGGTGCCGTGCAGGTCAGCGTCGTTGAAAAGAAGCGATTCGCGGTCATTAATTTTAAGCCACGGAATCTGGTCACTCCAGGCACCAGGAAACGGGCGACGTAGATCCCCTGGCCGTCCACAAGAGATGTCCGGCCTGGGTCGTATACTACCGATGAAGGGGGAAGATCGGTAATACGAACCAGGAGCCCCTCTGCCGCAGGTGGGTCCACCCGGACCTCAACCTCGACCGATGTCCCCACTGCAACAGGTCGTCTCATTATTACTCGTCTGACCGTGATGAGATCCACATATCGAGAGGTCCGATAGAGAAACAGCGCAGCCTGGCTGCAGAGTAGTGAGACAAGTCCGACTGCCCCAATAGTGGCTGCTTGACTGTCAAGGAACAGTCCGATAATGCCGAGAACGACGGCGATCATCGCGCATCCCATGGCCCAAGAAGTCGGTTGCACCAGCTTACGCCACCTCGACACTCTCAAGGATCTCAGCGATCACACGATCGACCGAAGCCCTGTCAAACTCAGATTCTCGCTCAAGGATCAACCTGTGGCCCATTACGGGTGCAGCCACTCTCTTTACATCATCGGGGATCACGTAGGTTCGACCATCGAGTGCTGCTGCGGCCCGTGCTCCTCTGAGAAAGGCGAGGGCACCACGACTACTGCATCCCAGACGGACATCGTCATGTTTCCGACTGGCGATAATGATGTCACTGATATATGTGAGAATCCGATCGCTGACGATGATGCTTCCGATATGCCGACCCAAGATATGCACCCGCTCGATCGAGAGGACTGGTGTTATCTTTCGCCAGAAATCGTCCCATTGAAGTTCTCCGTCACGGTCACGACGAAGAATCTCGAATTCACTCTCTCGGTCGAGGTAACGGAGGACTACGCTGAAGGTAAAACGGTCACGTTGCGCTTCGATCAACGGAAAGGTTCCCTCGAACTCCTGTGAGTTTTGTGTGGCAACCACAAAGAATGGGTCTTCAAGAGGATAGTTGATCCCATCTATAGTGACCTGATGCTCAGCCATCGCCTCGATAAAGGCGGATTGCGTCTTGGGCGTGAGACGGTTAATCTCATCAATTAACATAAAGTTAGTAAAGATCGGCCCATTCTGGAGAATAAACTGATTTGATTCAGAATGGTAGACCCGGACACCAAGGATGTCAGCAGGTTGAACATCAACCACACCCTGGACACGGTTGAATTGAAATCCTATCAAACGGGCCAGAATTTTACTGATCGTCGTCTTTGCCGTTCCAGGAGTCCCGTCGATCAGGATATGCCCGCCGATGAGGACGCCCATCATCAGAAGGTCGATTATTTCCTGATTCCCTACCACATAGGTCCCAACTGCCTCACGGATTAAGCGGTGAGCTTCCGCGATCTCCTTGATTTCCATCTCGAGTGTGTCTTTGTCCATCGCTGAACCTATCTTCTCCGCCTGTTGAACGACCACGCAAGCCCCCCCAGAATAATCGCCGTGACCACTACAACGAGTGATGGTGTCTTTCTCACCTTTAAAAATGTACTGATCGGTCCTTCAGCAGTCTTTGTCTTGCTCAGAATTTGATCCACGAGGGTAGTTCTCTGAGTGAGGCGCTCGAGAAACAGTGCGTTATCACAATCGGGGAGCCCCTGCATTGCATTGATGAAGAGGCTCGCATCACCGATAACAATCAGTCTACCTTCCCCAAGATTCTCCTCTGCAGCGAGTGTAAATCTATTCAGGGGTTCTGAGCGGTTGATAAGTCGGTTCCCGTCCTTATCAATCCACGAGAGTGGAGTGGTATTTAGAAGAGGGGTTCCACCGGACAAGGCAACAGGATGGTTAAACACGATCTTCGAAAGATCTGAGACCAGATTATCATCAGCCGCTGGATACCCGATTGGCGCACTCGCCACCTCGAACTCTCGCTCGAGGCTCAGGAGATTTCCGCGTTCGAATCGGATCGACGAGCTAAGAGTTTGGAGAAGGTCGTTCCCTGAATTGAAATCATCTGCAATGATCAGGGTATTACCAGCGTTGAGAAAAGAACGATATGCCGCTTCTTCTTCACGAGTCGGCCTCCGACCGGGAGCGATGACGAGCAGCGTCGTGTCTTTTTTCCCGATCAATTCGCCAGATTCTTCAATCATTTCCGCCGCACGACCCTCGAGTGCCTCGAAGAACATGGATGTACCATTCCATTGCTGGTTGTACCGGCTGAATTCCGCATCGGTGGTGGTAAGGTGGATGAAGAGTGTCATCACACCGATGATAAGAATTAAACCAACCAACGCATCAATTGCCCGCGAAGAATCGGATCCAATTACCATGAATTATCTCCACCTATCCGGTTTTTTCCGTACACCCCATCGAATCGATTTGATAAGTCTGTGGAAAACGCATGAAGATCGAATAATACAACTTATCCGACTCATCAGGTCACAAAACTGTATGTCACTTATCGTCCGAGCGGGGGCAGAAAAGGGATAGCAATCAACACTGTTGTTCATCGTTTTACAAACCGGCATTACTCGAGATCGGTTGTAACTCCACCATTCTCATCTGGCAGAAGCGTGGCAACACCGAAGCTCCGATAATGAGGGGTGATGTTGGATAGGTCGGTCGGTTTTTTTTCCCGAATGGTACTCTCCAGAACGCCCCTCGTTCGTATGCCATTCAGGCCATTTTCTGGAGGTGATGGGCAGCAGAGAAATTCGATGTGTTTCAATAAAGAACAAAAGGAGCTTAATGATCACCTCCCTCCATGAGGACGGCGATAAAAGCCTCCCGTGCTGCTCGAAGGTCTTCGTCTGTTGCATCGTTCTCCGCGTACTGGACCTTCTCATGGATACCGACAAGTATCGCAAGTTGTTCACCGAAAAGCCGATCGGCAAATGTCTTGGCGATAATTCGCGGAGTCTCGGCCCGAAGATGGAGATCAGGATTTCTTGCTTCCATCTCCCATACGAGTCGACGGTACGTTTCATTGATCGTCTTGCGCCCATCGATAAGCCCTCCGATTGTCACCATGACATCGTCTGCCATTTTATTTGCCTCTTCGATAGACGGAATTGGAGGTTTTTCGACTGTGTGTTCCGTGACAACTGTATTGATCACTGGTGTTGACGGATCTTCATTAGGACGCTTCTTGCGCAGGAAGAACACTGAGCCAATCACCGCACCGCCAACTCCCAATAGATAGACCATCGAGGTAATCCAGCCCAGACTTGACGGTATCTCGACTGTCACTGAAGTTGATTCGGAACCATTGAGAGGAAACTCATCCGATTCGAACCACGCATTAAGCGTTCGATTCCCGGCGAGAATCTTCCCGGCGGAGATTGTGAACTCCCCATCCTCTCCGGTGATTCCGGTCTCCCACGACGTTCGGCCGTCGACATCGAGGTACACCCGTGCTCCCCGGATAGGGGTACCCTCCTCCGTAAGCAGGTGTCCCATTCCAACTGCCGTCCAAGTCCCGTTCTCCATGACTGGCCTGGCCTCAAGGGAGATCGATGTGTTCACCTTGGTGACAGTAAAGTTGACGACCTTGGTTAACAGCGTATCGAGAGATCCATAGGCAGTATGGGTTCCAGCCCTGCCTTTTTCTATGCGATAGGGAAGTGAGAAACGTCTGGATTCATCGGATTTCACACTGCCGATGAAGCGGCCGTCAACGAATATTTTGATACCAGTTCCTGACGTGGCAAGGACGGTCCCATTCATGTAAATCGTGTCGCCGTAGGAGCCATGTGGAGGTTGGACTGCCATTGTGATGGCGGATGGCGGCAGGCACAGACCTGGCCGAGAGGCGCACCATTCGTATTGGATCTCTTGTATCGTCTTGGGAATCGTCGACTGGCGTCTGTCCTGCTCGACACCGATTTCGGCCAGAATGGCAGCAAAATCCAGGATTGATCGTTCGAACACAGCGGTATCCAGTCCGAACCTCCTCGAAATATTGATGATGTCGACTGAGTGTTCGGCATAATCCTGATAATTCCATCGGATCCCGGAACGAATCTCCTCCCCACGGAGGTCCACGGACATCAGGCCTGAAGCGTCTTTTCTGTTCTGTGAGAGCACCAGTTCATCTTTGAGATCTTCATAGGCACCGATCTGGTCCACGAGTTCGTCAAGTGACCACGCTACGGCATTGTTATCATCAAGGAACGTCCCGATGTCAGTGTCTTTGAGGCCGAGCTGGGTCACGAGATCGTTGAGTGCTTGCGCAGAACGAGTGAACTGTTGAATCCCTTCATCAGCAGTTACGAGGTCTCGATTTTTAACATTTTTAACGATTGGACCAGTGAGATTCAGGCAGGTGGTCCATTCCTTGAGAATGAGCGCGGCGTCCGTACGCGTCAGGTTACCGGTCGCTAGCAGATCCTGATGGAAATCGGTCACTGAGGAGTCCCGTTCGGTGTATAGGATCGAGTCGTCTGCGCTCGAGATGGAAACCAGGAACGTCCCTACGAGAAGGCAGGTTATTACCAGAAGGCCTTTTTCAATCGCTGATTTTCGAAATATTTCCGACCAAGGTGTCATTGTGAGATCAACCCGATGATTCGGTTGGCCACGATGTAGCCGAAGATCAGTATTCCCCCAACCGCGAGATACTTCATCCGCCGAATGTAATCCGGTTGGATTGACGAGGGATCGATCAGCATGATGAGGAAAAGGAGACCGATCAGCGCAAGAACAAAGTAGATCTCGATGTCGAGCGTTCCGCGAACCAACATCAAAGCTACAATTACCATCAACCAGATGATGAACGCTACCGACGCGATGTCTCTTTTCCTGCTCATCCGTGTGTGATAGATGCCCCTCCTAATTCTTATCAATTACTGTCGAAGATCAACCAGTCTAAGTGTATTCTCCTCGGTCCTGCCGTGTCTGAGTCATTCGCTAAGGATCTGCAATGGCGTGGTCGACTCGAGGGGGCTCCTTTCAGCACCTCACTGATTTTCGCCGCACTCGAAAACCATGCTATCTCCCACCGTTTCATCAGTTGCCGAGGACCCCGAACACGTCTCGCGTGATGACCAGAGAGACGCAAGACACTGGTCCAACACCGTCTCTCGGTCCTGCAGCTGGTCGAAGTTCTGGAGAATAACTCGGAGGCGTGCCGTGGGGAAGAGATGGACCGGGACTGTCTCTACGAGTGGAAGTTTCGGTTTCAGACGTAGGTTATCGCGGGAGTACGGGGACCTGTCGGCCGCATACCACGCGCATCCTCAGACCCCACCGCCCGAAGTTGTCGATCGGATCCCTCAGGCTCATTAGATCGCGATTTTGTCCAGGTCCGCATGTATTTCAGTTCGATGATTAGAGGAGAAAACTGCAGATCTCTTCACGTGGAAGGCTGCTTCTAATGGTTCCTCAACCCAGAGGCAGTACCTGCACCCAAGTTTCGTCTGTGCGACCGAATGAATGCTACGATTGGTGCGATCAACCTCAGTACTCTGCTAGAACGGAGTCCGTGTGAAACCTCACTGAGGTATCACCTCGCCAAGCTCTCCATGGCTGACCTGGAAGCCGTGAATACGGCAATTCTGGGCCACAATCTCTCCTCTGTCCTGATATCAGGGAAGGCGTACACCTTTGCCATCGATTACACGAATGACCCGTACTATGGGTCGGCTGTCCCGGAGAACGAGAGGTATGTCATCCGGAGCCAGCTGAAGAAATCGACCAACGATTTCTACTCGTATGTCACCGTCTACGCGATCACCCGAAACCGCCAGGTGACGCTGGCGGTCTATCCTGTCACGAAGGGTACCTCCAAGGTCGCATATATCGCCCGGTGCCTGGACGCAATTGCGAAGGCTGGCCTAAAAATCCAGGCTGTCTGTCTCGATCGAGAGTTCTATGCGTACGATGTCATCGAGTTCCTGACGACTGCTCAGGTTCCGTTGATCCTGCCCGTTCGGAAACACAGCCAGGCAATGAAAGAGCTCCTGATAGGAACACAATCGCGATTCGGAGACTATTTTATGCATGGAATCAAGCCGCTCAAACTGAAGATAGCCATCGCGGTGAAGTACGCGAAAGGGAAACGGGAGAAGCATGGATCCGAGAATCTCGGCTATGTTGTCAACGGCATCGACTGGGATCCCCAGAAGATCCACGAACGATACCGATCACGGTTCGCGATCGAGTCGTCATACCGGATGCGTAACCTGGTGAAACCACGGACATCCACCCGTAACCCGGTGATCCGGTATCTCTTTGCGATCATCTCGTTTCTTCTCCGGAACCTCTGGATGGCCGTCCTCTGGACCCGGTTTTCACCGGTGAAACCCGGGCCACGGACGATTGATATGCGCGCGTTCCGGTTTGATCAGTTCCGGTTGATGATCTGGGAGGCTGTGCGATCGACCTTGAAGATCGTGACCATGATTCACGCCCTCAGAAACCCGGGATAGCCGAAGAGAACAGGAAGCGCGAACGAATAAAAAAAGTTTGGAAGGAAATTGGCAAAGTACTGAACCTTGAAATTCGTGTGGAATATTTCGCTTTCAGAGGGGCACCATTGCGAAAGTGTGCAAATAACGTGAACGATTGAAAAATGATCTGGAGAAAAATTGGCGAAGATCTGCTCTCATTAAGACGATAACCATAAGGGGAGATGGTAGTGTAGCGAAAGTTCTGTAAAAGTGAATGAGGCCCTGGATCCAACCAGGAATTGCACAAGGAGAATCAGGGCCATGATCCCGTTATCGTGTATCGAAGATTATCTTTCCGACCAGAACGAAGGGATGCGATCGCTCATCACGTGGTTTCTGAACCTGGTGATGCAGCTGGAAGCCCTTCAGCAGGCCGGGGCTGAAGCGTATGAACGCACCGACACTAGGACGTGTCATCGGAACGGTTCCAAGGACCGTTCACTCGTCACGCGGTTCGGCGAGATCTCGTTGAAGAAACCTCAGTTTCGTGAGAAATCGTTCGAGACCCAGGTCTTCGGGAAGTATGCTCGGGTCGAGAAGGCCCTGGTGAACGCGATCGCTGAGTCATATCTTCAGGGCGTCTCGACCCGGAAGGTCCAGGAGATTGTTGCTCATTTGGGTATCGATCAGCTCTCCCCCTCCACGGTCTCCCGAATCTCCCGGGACCTCGACGATCAAGTGATGGCATTTCTTGACCGTCCGATCGAGCACGCGTTCCCGTATCTCTTCGTGGATGCCTCGTACTACAAGGTTCGTGATGGTCCCCGGTATGTCTCGAAAGCTCTTCTCATCATTGCCGGTGTCCGGCAGGATGGGTATCGCGAGGTGCTCGGAGCTCGGATTGCCGCGTGTGAGAATGAAGCCTTCTGGTCCGGTCTCTTCGACGAGTTGAAGGAACGAGGCCTGACCGGCGTGCAGCTCGTCATCTCGGACGGTCATCAGGGGATCCAGGCCGCGGCAACGACGGCGTTCCTCGGGGCCTCGTGGCAGATGTGTCAGGTCCATGCAACACGAGCCGTTCTGAGAAACGTTCCCCAGAACCGGCAGCGAGAAGTCGTCGACCAGTTACGGGAGGCCTATGGCAACGAACAGCGATTGCAAACGCTCGCCGATGACCTTAACAAACGAGGATATCGCAAAGCGGCGAACACGATCGAACGGTTTCTTCCCGGATTGCTCAGTTATTCGGCGTTCCCGAAATCGCACCAGAAACGGATCCGAACCACCAATGGCATGGAACGGATCAACAAGGAGCTGAAACGAAGAACGAAGGTTGTCGGGGCGTTCCCCAACGAGGCATCCTTCCTCCGGCTCGCTGGAGCGATCCTCATGGATATCAACGAGGAATGGATCACCGGCAGAAGGTATTTGCCAATGGAGGAGGAATGATCAACCAAGGAGACAGGGCGTACCAATTTTACAGAAAAGTCGAGACGCTACCGGGGAGATGGCTAATTACTCATATGAATAGTAGAACGTGATCATCGGCACTATTTATATTCGTTAATCAATACTGAGACTGTTGGGTTCTAACGATTCTATTTATTAATTAGAGGTTGAGCGTACCACCTACTGAAAAATTTTTATATGATATCCCGCCGGGAAAAATAAATCTCAGTTCGATGGAATATATGCCGACGTGGAAGAAGAATAAAAACGAATGTTTATAATTATTTTAACCTCACAACGGTATTACAATCAAGAATTCAGGCAAGACTCCTATGATGAACGTGTTATTTTACCCTCTAAATGACTTCGTCAATCGTATGGAAGGACTAGAGAATGAAAGAGACGTGCCTGGCAATACTGCGCCGTCGTCCTTGCCAATAAGGGAAAATAGGAGCCGAATTAACCGTACACCCCCATTCGAAAGATTGAGCGGGCTCAGACCTGGACCTGCTGAAGAATCCCTCAGTTTTCTTCCTTTCGCGCTCCGTCATCCCAATTTGCGTTGAACTGATATGAATCCAGAATCAGAACTTGCGATAATTATTCCGACGAAAAACGACGAAATGACCATCGGGAGCCTCGTCCTTCTCGCTCGTCAGATGGTCAATACCGTGATCGTCGTCGACGACTTGTCACAGGACCGGACGGTCGAGATCGCGAGGAGCGCCGGTATAAATGTTCTCTCTGTCGATTCCTATGGCGGGAGTGGTCGTGTCTTTTCAATCCTTGTGGGGTGCAGACGGGCCCTTGAACTTGGTTGCAGCGCCGTTGTGTTGATCGACGCCCAGAGTGAACCCCTGATCCATGAGATCTTCCGAGTTTCTTCACCCGTCCTATCCGGTATGGCGGATCTAGTCATTGGTTCTCGAGAATTTTTTGGGAGAAAGGCCATACCGCCCTACTCTCCTGATGGACTAGTCAATCGCGGAGAAATACTGAGTGAGGACTATACCTTCCGAAGTACCGATCCGGACTCGCGGTTCCGGGCACTGAGTATTGAGGGCATCAGCCTTCTAGATCTTCTCCCGAACTCAGATGAATTCGAGTCCATGATGATCACCCTTTTTTCCAACCGGGGCCTCAAGATACGAGAGATTCCGATTCCGTTAAAATACGAACGACCGAGAAGAGGAAATGAATACATCTCCCTGTACCGTGATCACCGTGTCGCAGTCGTCGTACCTGCTTTCAACGAGGAACTATTAATCGGGGAAACCCTGTCGGGCATTCCCGATTTTGTGGCAAATGTGTATGTCGTTAATGATTGCTCCGATGATCGAACGGGTAAGATCGCCGACTATTACGCCTCGCAGGATCCCTCTATCTTTCCAATCCATCACGAGATGAACCAGGGTGTCGGAGCCGCAATCGTTTCAGGATATCGTCGGGCACTGGAGGATGGCATGCAGGTCATCGCGGTCATGGCAGGGGACAATCAGATGGACCCCGAGTTCTTACCAGACCTCCTTGATCCTATCATAAATGGACGATGTGACTATACCATGGGAAACCGCCTCATCAACCCGATCTATCGTAAAAGTATGAGTTTGTGGAGATTCAGCGGGAATGTGATCCTGACTCTGCTCACCAAGATCGCTTCTGGATACTGGCAGATGGTCGATCCCCAGAACGGGTACACAGCCATTTCCGCCCGGGCACTCGAACGGATAGACTTGGATAACGTCTATCCAAAGTACGGCTACTGCAACGATCTGCTCGTCTGGTTGAACATTTATGGCTTCCGTATTATGAACGTCCCCCATCCAGCTCGATACGGGCTCGAGAAGAGCAAGATCAAGTACCATACCTACATAATTCGGGTATCCGGTCTGCTCCTCAAAGGTTTCCTCAGGCGACTCGAGATGAAATACATTATTCTCAGTTTCCACCCCCTCGTCTTCTTTTTCTGTATCGGGTTGGGTTTTATCCTGATCGGAATGATCGGCGTCCTCTATGCGCTATATTTTTCGTTCTTCCGTGGTCAATCGATGTTCGTCCCTGGCTTCAGCTCACTGATCCTGTTTGCTATCGGGATACAGTGTCTCCTATTTGCACTCCTCTTCGATATGCAGCAGGAGAACAAGGAAAACGCATGGTACTAATTTTTCCTGGGTGATGAGGACGCGAAGATCTGCCAATGCTCGTTACACACTCGATCCACTCTTCTTTACAGAGTTAACCGGCGTGAAACCGTCGGGTTGGACTGCAGATCTCGTTGGATCGCGTTCGCTTGACAGGTAAGCGTATGTTTTACATGAGGTTATCGAGACCTCAGGGTTATCAAAGGGAGAATGCTGGTAAATGCTTGGACCCCAGGGATCCCCGAATGGTTATGTTAATGACGTCGTATCTTCATCGGCACTTTTCAGTTGCACGCTGCCCCAGAAAGGATGTTAGCCATTGGATTCGCGCGGATAGGTGCGTCAGTGAAGGAGCAGAAAATTGGACGTTTTTCCCTCATGCACGAGCGGAAATAAAATCAATCATTCGCGACGTGTTAAATCGATGTACATCGATCCGTGTCTCTTCCCTTTCATCAACTGGGGAAAGATCCCATATCTTCATACAGTCAAACATAGTCTTGAATAACATCGATGCATGACGCCTCGACTCATCGAGAGTCGGTTGGAAATAATGGCCGAATGGATGGTCTCCCCATGTCATTTCTTGAGGGAACGGGTCCCTAACAAGGGTCAACCTATTGGCATTCTCAAGTTTGCTCAAGCATCGGATTTCTGGGAAGAGGGTCTATGCAAGGAAAACCACATGTGTTGTGCTCCGAGATCCGATCTCAGTCCACAGCACCAACTGATCTCGTCAAGTCGATTCCGTCGTACCAAGATGGGTGCGATTCCTGGACAAATCCTGCCCCCTCCCGAGTCGTGACGGCAGCGGAGAGGGAGGTGTCAGAAATATTTCGAGAACTCCGGAAATAATGCATGTCTCCACCTGAATTGAGGATTCTGAACCCGGACGAGTTCCTCCTATGGGACAACCTGGTGGAAATCACTCCGAATGCTACTTACTTCCAGCGTTCGGAATGGTTGAATTCGACCAGCCGAATCCTGGGCGTGAAACCGAGGATTTATGGGTATTTCGTCGATGATGCCCTCGTAGGGGGCTGCTCCCTGCACCTTCAAAGCTTGTGGCCAGGGATTGTCTCAGCTTCTTCAGTGAGTGAATGCAGTCCGCACGGCGGACTTGTTGTCGACCTCTCCCATGAGAAGTCCTTTCTACACAGCGAAAGACGCCTTCATGCGCTCATGAAAGCGTTATTAGAGGCGTTCAAACAGGATGGCTTCGACCAGGTTATCATCCAGAATCCTCCAGGACTCAACGATATCCGCATCTTTAACTGGAACAATTGGCGATGTCGGGTTCTCTATACGTATCGACTATCCACCTCGCAACCGTCCTACTCCAGGACGGCCCGGAAGCACATCGCGCTCGCTATCCGCCAGGGAGTGGTGGTCGAAAGATCCTGGGAAATCGGCGTCTTCACCGAGCTCCTTAAGGCAATGTATGCATCCAAAGGTGTCAACCCATTCTATGATATCGACCGGCTCAGACCGATCTTCGAGGCCCTCGTTCGATCAGGGGATGGAGAGATCTGGTTGGCCCGGGATTCCGATGGAACCGTATTTTCCGCAGACCTCATCATCAGTGACTCAAAACAAGCGTACCGCTGGAGCGCTGCGAGTCGTCCCGAGCGGAAGTTGTATGGCTCGGTGTTTCTTCAACTCGCCACGATCGTCGAGTCTCTCCAATCGCGTTCGATCCCGACTTTCGTGATGATGACCGCGAACGTTCCCGAACTCGCTGAGTTCACCGCGAAGTTCAATCCCGAGCTCGTTCCATACTTTCACTCCGAGTTCCGGTCGAAACGATTCAGATGGCACAAGAATATCCGAGGGCTCCTTTCGATCTGTAAATCCATGGGATAAACGACCTTTTCACGTGCTGGAAAGAGGATTGAAAAAGCGTCATCCTTTTTCGAAAAGATCAAACGTTGTCCACATGTCTCGATAGAGAACCAGTCGGGACGAAAGGACATTTTTTCATTACGGAAGGTTCGAGAAGCAGTTCAGACGCCCGAAATAGATCGACACCTGGTGATATAAGGAAAGGCAAGGTCCAAATTGCTTTTGAAAATTCGCCAGGTTCGGCATATTCGCTGTGAAAAGATAACTCTCTACGAATCCATCAGAGGCCTCATGCTGAAAGATCGTGTTCTGGAGCAGGTAATTTGCCCCGCTTTTTCGTAATTCGACATTGGACGTTGCGGACCATGCGTAGGTACGTTTCTGGTCGTTGAGCTGAATCGCTGCTGCCGCCCATTCTCCTGCAGGTGTTCGGGCAACCCACATACGACCAAGTCCAGCCTCGTCTATCACCCGCCAGAGACGCCTCATCTGTTCTCTCGTCAGGGGTGGAGGGAGTCCCTGACGTGTATACGTATCGGAGAAGAGTTGGAAGTAGGTTTCACTATCTGTCATGCGTTCAACGACGAATCCTGCCTCTTCGGCCCGTCGAATATAACGCCTTGCCTCTTTCGACGGAAGTACTGATTGTGGTGAGACGACATACGTATATCGTGGTATTTCCTTCCACCCGTTCCACATGAACGATCTGACATCGAAAAACGGTGGAGACAGTTCGAAGAAGACATAACGAAGGCCCAAGGCCCTGAGGTCTTCGGTCACGGCACGGATTACTGAATCGAGGTTGTGCTTATGCGTGAGGCAATCCCAGCGAGGATCACTTTTCACGATGAGTCCTCCGAAACTGCTCATCGCGGCAGTTGAATGAGCTTGCGCAAAGATCCGCCAAGACCTGGGGCGATACAGAACAAAGCCCCCGATGATCCGTTCATTTAAGAAACACCCAAAGATTGTGCCTCGTTGATTAAACAGGTCGGCAAGGGTGTTAACCCAGATACTCGAGTGAAAGATTGTACCCTGCGAATTCGTATTGACGAAATGGTCCCATTCGGAATATTCTTCGGGCTCAAGAGGCCGGATTAATATCTTATTCATTTGATTTCCCAATTTTCCCCCCTTAATATCGCAATGAAAAAAAACTCACGTCGTTCCAATCCGACCACCGGGATAATTATCTCCTCGTGTGACCAGAGTGTTCGGGGTACCGGAGGTCCTAGGGACTTCGTTTGTCTTTCTCTGGAGCAACGCATCAGGTGATTGATTGTGATCAACCGATGGTTCAACCTCCAAGAGCAACCCCATTCCATCTGTCCACCCAGTGTCGTATCCCATCCGTTGATAAAACGAATATTGAAGGCTCCCTTCATTGAAACTTCGTTGATAGGACGTTCACACAAGATCACTTCATTTGATTGTGGCAGAGAACAGACCGGGCGTTTTGTCGTAGTGCGACCTGATCATGACGTGACCTGGATCGAATCACAGATCGGAAGGACCATAATGTACACGACCTCATGCTCTTGGTTTCATTACTCACTTCCCGGGTGGAATAAAAAATCCTGGTCTCTTAAGGTTTACACTGACTGAAAGTCCAATGTAGTCTTGATTAATACAACCTAGACTACCTTAAATTTACTTTCTCCAGGATTACATATGGTAGTATCTCAGAATTGCTGGAATTTCCCTAATCCCTGCATCCCGGAACACCATCAATCATCCATTGATAGATACCTATCCCGGCGATCCATTCCTCATTGATATCTCTGAGGGTCTCTCGAGCGAGTCTCAAGAGTGCATGCTTCCCGAGAAAAGTTCCCACAACCCTGGTCCTTCGTTTCGTTCCTTGTTCGCCCGTCCTATGACATTGGTCACCCGGATTTGTTTGAAATGCACATTTGGAAAACCGCGCAATTGAGAAGTCATGGGAGGAAACGTTCGATTCTAATCGCTCCTTTCCGGTATCCCCGTCCATCGAGGGGATCAGCACCCACCTGCAATCGCTCATCGCTACCGTACGGCTCACGGAGTTGATCGGCGATCTCTTGCTGATCTTTCTTTGGTATGGTCCTCAACGTCGCTCGGGTCGTGTGTACCTGACACATCTGCCACGAAGCATCAACATAAGCTGTGATCACGACGAGCTGGATCCCGCAGTGACCATCAGAGATCACAAGCTGAACCCCCCGAGGCCTCGCACCTCAAGGTCATCGAAGAATCCAAACCAGAAGGCTCCTTCTCACTGTTGACGACCGTTGCTCCCAGGATCTCGCGATATCCATCCTGCCGGACACCGGCAATGATGAGAAGAGCTTACGAGTTATGCCGGGGACCGTCCTTCGCGGTGTTGTACGACGCATTGAGGATTAGATACGGAAAAGTCTGCGTGATCGGCCGACCAACAATTCGTGAACCTCGCGTTCCACGTCCAAGGCGATTCGGGAGACCGACGACGGCGAGCGCTGGTCGATCCCCACGTGCTTGACGAACGCCCGGACTTCCCGTATTGACACACCCTGAAGATAGGATTCGGTGATTGCGTTTACCAGTGCTGTCTTGACGAGAGCGTTATTGGCTTAAACCTGCCTTTCAAACGTTTTTTTACGAAACTGCGGTTTTCTGAAGACGACGTCCCAGGATCGTGCGAAGGTACGATCACGAGAACCATTCCGATGAGCAATCCGGGTCGATGTCCTTGTATGCCGATCCGTTCCGGCTTGCTGGAGCGCTTCTAGCTGCATCACCAGGTTCAGAAAGCACATGATGACACCACGAATTCTGTAACTCTGGTTGGAATGAAAAACTTTAATAGCCGATAAGGGATCACGACCCGGTTTTCTCCATTCTCCAATTCCAGGTAGGGTTCAAGGTCAATGAAAATTCCATTACATTCGGCACACTGCCGGAGCAGATCAACAAGGGACTCGCGGAGAGCGAAACCCATAGGAGTATTTCCAAATGGAGACTCGACCCTTTGCCAGGTCGGGGCGATCTTGATGGATGTCAATAAGGAGCGGGTGACCGACAGAAGGTATGTACCATTGGGTGAGGAAGATCCCATGAGGGTCCAGGGCTCATCAAAAATAAGAAGATCAAGACATGACC
>JABNAD010000603.1_pt1 | contig 19154 bp, 25 predicted proteins | sample 7240381 | NCBI WGS metagenome assembly JABNAD01 (sample SAMN11332834, study PRJNA596920) | anaerobic digester metagenome | biome: digested sludge; isolation source: digested sewage sludge-derived enrichment culture grown on H2/CO2 | place: Germany: Goettingen
GTGGCGGATGCAGGCCTCTCCGCCGTCGAAGGAGCGACCGAGGGGCAGCGGGTCCTCATGCTTGGACCGTCGACAGGGGGGGTCGGTATCCTCCTCGAATGTTCACACTGGTGCCCGTATGGGCGCTGAGGCCATTACCGAAGTCTCATATCCGGTGAGGACAATACCTTTGATATGTACAACGGCACCGCCGGGGAGCCGTCAACCGGCCCTCAGCCCTTACCGGGGCGGCGTCACCGGTGCCGGGCATCCCCCGCCCGGGTCCACATGACCCATGACCAGGAGGCATTTCCCTGATGCAATGCGTGATCCTCGCCGCTGGTGAGGGCAAACGGATGCGCCCGCTCACGGCGTCCCGTCCGAAAGTGATGTTGCCGGTCGCGAACCGACCGATACTCGAACACCTGATCGCGGCCGCGGTCAGGGCGGGTTTTTCCCGGATCCTGCTCGTCGTCGGGTACGGAGAGCGGGAGATCCGCGAGCACTTCGGTGACGGAACGGCGTTCAAATGCCAGATCCGGTACGTGACCCAGCGGCAGCAACTCGGAACGGCCGATGCGGTCCGGGCCTGTGCCGGCCTCGTCTCGGGCCCCTTTCTGCTGATGAACGGGGACATGATCGTCGGCTCGGAGGACATCGCCGCGATCGCGGCGATGGACGGGGCCGTCATGGGGATCCACCGGACCGACCATCCCAAGGACTTCGGGGTTGTCACCTGCGACGACGGGTTCATCACCGGCCTCGAGGAGAAGTCGCCCGAACCCAGGAGCAACCTGATAAACGCCGGCGTCTACCGGTTTGACGAGGAGATCTTCGACCGTATCGGGCGGATAGGGGTCTCGAGTCGTGGTGAGCTGGAATTGACCGACGCCCTCGCCGCGTACATCGGCGAGCGCCGCCTCCGGTCGCACATGCTCGAAACCTGGCTCGACATGGGCTACCCCTGGGACCTGCTCGACGCCAACACCCGCCTGCTCGCCGACCAGGAGCCGGTCATCGAGGGTGAGATCGAGGAGGGAGTCGTGATGAAGGGCGCCGTCTCGGTCGGAAAGGGGAGCCTTGTGATGGCCGGCACCTACATCGAGGGGCCGTGCGTGATCGGGCGTGGTTGCAAGATCGGGCCGCACGCGTACCTCCGCCCCGCGACTTCGATCGGGGACCGCTGCCATATCGGCCACTCCACCGAGGTCAAGAACACGATCGTCCTCCCCGACACCAAGGTTCCGCACTTCAACTATGTCGGAGACTCGGTGATCGGCAGCCACTGCAACTTCGGGGCCGGCTCCAAGGTGGCAAACCTCCGCAACGACCATGCGATCGTCAAGGTGGCCGGAAAGGCGACCGGGCGGAAGAAGCTCGGCGCGATCGTGGGCGACCGCGTGAACCTCGGTATCAACTGTTCGGTCAATGTCGGGACCGTGATCGGTCCCGGCGTGAACATCGCCCCCCACTCCTTCGTCGAGGGGTGGATCGACGAGGGGACCTCATTCCAGTCATAGGTGAGAAAATGCAGGCTGTAATTCTCGCAGCGGGCGAGGGAACGCGTCTCCGCCCCCTGACCCGGTCGAGGCCGAAGGCCCTCGTCCCGGTCGCCAATACGCCGATCCTGAAGTATGTGATCGATGCCCTGCTCGAGAACGGGATCCGTGAGATCATCGTGGTCGTCGGGTACCGCAAGGAGCATGTGATCCGGTACCTGAACGAGCGTGACCTGCCCGTTCGGGTCGTGTACCAGGAGAACCAGCTCGGGACCGCTCACGCGCTCCGCTGCGCGGAGCCGTACCTGCGCGACCGGTTCCTTCTCCTTGCCGGGGACAACTATATCGACGCCGCCTCGATCACCCGTATCAAGAACGAGCGGAACGCGGTCCTCGTCACCAACCACAACAGCCCGACCAACTTCGGCGTGGTCGTCGCGAGAGACGGGCTGGTCCGCGAGATCAAGGAGAAACCGGCCACGACGGACGGGAAGATCGTCTCAACGGGGGTCTACGCGCTCGATCGATCGTTCTTTAAGTACGCCGTCGGTCCGGAGATCCCGGACGCACTCCAGGCGATGATCCATGACGGGGGGCGGGTGGTACCGGTCCAGGCAGTTGACTGGCAGGACGCGATCAACCCCTGGGACCTGCTCGAGATGAACACAAAGCTCCTGGCTCGGATCGACGCACAGCGCGCTGGGACGATCTCGCGCTCATCCAAGCTGTACGGGCTTATCCACATCGGGAAGGACAGCGAGATCGGCCCCAACACCTACATTCACGGCCCGGTCGTGATCGGTGACTCCTGCAAGATCGGCCCGAACTGCGTGATCCTGCCGAACACCTCGATCGGTTCACGGGTGAAGATCGAACCCTTGAGTTACATTGCCCACTCCCTGGTGATGGACGACGTGGTGATCGGCTCCCACTCGCGGGTGATCGACGCGGTCGTCGGAGAGGGGTGCCGCCTTGCCGACCACACGGCCACCTGGACGTCCGAGGCCGTCTTCGAGCGGGATAAGGAAGGGTTCCAGAAGGCCTCATTCGGGGCCGTCCTGGGCGACCGCGTCTGCTCGGCGCCGTTCACAATCCTCAAGAACTGCATCATCGGCAACAACGTCTCGATCCAGGCCGGCAACACCACGGTGACCGGGGTCATCCCGGACGACGCGGTGGTGATCTAGGGTGTGCGGCATCGTCGGCTACATTGGGTTCCGTTCGGCCGCGAACGTGATCGTGGAGGGGCTCCAGAAGCTCGAGTACCGGGGGTATGACTCGTTCGGGGTGGCGACCAACAACCCGCACCTCGACGTCTACAAGTGTGCCGGCAAGATCTCGGAGAAAGCGGAAGCGGCGCGGCGGCTCCACGGTTCTATCGGGGTCGGGCACACGCGCTGGGCGACCCACGGGGTCCCGAGCGACCGGAACGCGCACCCGCACCTGGACTGCACGGGCCGGATCGCGGTGGTACACAACGGGATCATCGAGAACTACACTGCACTCACCCGTGAACTGGAGGGGCGGGGCCACCGGTTCCGCTCTGAGACCGATACCGAGGTCATCGCGCACCTGATCGAGGAGTACTATACAGGGGACCTGGTCTCGGCGGTCAGGCAGGCGATCACACGCCTGAAGGGCTCGTACGCGCTCCTGGTGACGGCGGAGGGGCACGAAGAGATCGTCGCCGCACGCGACGCGTCTCCGCTGGTCCTCGGGATCGGTGACCAGGAGCTCTTCGCCGCCTCGGACGTGACCCCCCTGCTCGGGTATACCGAGCGGGTCGTCTACCTGGAGGACGGGGACCTGGCGACCCTCGACCGCGAAGGATGGCACGTCTTCCGGAACGAGACCCCGGTCAAACGCGACATCGAGCACGTCACCTGGGACGTCGAGACCGTCCGAAAGGGAGGGTTCGCCCACTATATGCTGAAAGAGATCTTCGAGCAGCCGAAGGTCTTTTACGACACGTTCCACGGCATCACCCCCGACTCGCTCCCCGAGCGCTATCGGCGCCCGTCCGAGATCACGGTCGTGGCCTGCGGCTCGTCGTACCACGCGGGGCTGGTCTTCAAGTACCTCTGCGAGTCAACCTGCCGGATCCCGGTCCGGGCTGAGCTCGGCTCGGAGTTCAAGTACTTCACCCCGCCCCTGAAGGGGATCGTGATGGTGATCACCCAGTCCGGTGAGACCGCGGACACGCTCGCCGCACTGAAAAAAGCGAAGGCCTACAACTGCCCGACGCTGGCGATCACGAACGTGCTCGGCTCGAGCGTGACCCGGATCGCCGACCACACCCTCTACATGCGGGCCGGCCCTGAGATCTCGGTTGCCGCGACCAAGTCGTTCGTGGCCCAGCTCGCGGTCCTGATGCAGCTCGTCAACCTGATGAGCCCGAAGAACGACTTCGCCGAATCGCTCGAGCGAACGAACAGTGCGATCGAGGAGGTATTGCTGCAGGACATCAGCCGCGCAGTCCAGATCTGCCAGCCGGCCCAGCACCTTTTCTACGTCGGGAGGGGTCTCTTCTACCCGATCGCGCTCGAAGGGGCCCTCAAGATGAAGGAGATCTCCTACATCCACGCCGAGGGGTACGCGGCCGGCGAGCTCAAGCATGGACCGTTCGCCCTCCTGTCGGAGGAGACGCCAGTGGTCGCGCTCTGTTCGCCCGGAGACACCTACTCGATCATGCTCTCGAACATCAAGGAGATGAAGGCACGAAACGCCCCGATCATCGGGATTGGGGCACGGGGCGACCGGGAGCTGATCGATATCGTCGACGTCTTCCTCCCGATCCCCGAGTGCCACGAACTTATCCAGATGATCTCGGCATCGGTCCTCCTCCAGCAGCTCGCCTACCAGACAGCGGTCGCCCTCAACCGGGACGTGGACCAGCCCAGAAACCTCGCAAAGAGCGTGACCGTCGAATGACCGGGTTCGGCAGGAATACCATCGGGGAGGGGGCGCGCCTATTCGAGCCCGTCACCCTCGGCTTTCCCTCGAGAGAGTTTCTCGGGGCGACCGACTTTCCCGGCGTGACCCTCGGGCGGAACGCAACGATCCGCTCGGGGACGATCCTCTACTGTGAGGTGGTCGCCGGCGACGACTTCCAGACCGGGCACAACGTGATGATCCGGGAGAAGACCCGGATCGGTGACCGGGTCGCCATCGGGACGAACACGATCTGCGAGGGCAACTGCCGGTTCGGCTCGGACGTCTCGGTCCAGTCGATGGCCTTCATCCCGACCAACACCTGGATCGGGGACCGGGTCTTTATTGGGCCCCATGTGGTCCTGACCAACGACCGGTATCCGCCGACCGGCATCGGGGGCCTCGCCGGACCGGTGATCGAGGACGGGGCGGCGATCGGTGCCAACACGACCGTCCTGCCCGGAGTCCGGATCGGAGCCGGGGCGCTCGTCGCAGCGGGCTCGGTCGTCACCAGGGACGTGCCGCCCGGGATGCTCGCCGTCGGCAACCCGGCCCGGTTCCGTCCAAAGCCCGTTCCGGAGGTCCGCCGGTGATCCCGATCGCCCGCCCCCTGCTCGGGGACGAGGAGGCGGAGGCCGCCTCCCGGGTGATCCGCTCCGGGATGCTCGCCTCCGGGCCCGAGGTGGCCGGGTTCGAGACCGAGTTCGCGGCGTTCGTCGGTGTCCGGCACGCGATCGCGGTCTCGAACGGTACCACTGCGCTCCACGCGGCCCTGCTAGGGGCCGGGATCGGACCGGGGGATGAGGTGATCGTCCCTTCCTTCACCTTCATCGCGACCGCAACAACGGTCTCGATGTGCGGCGCCACGCCGGTCTTCGCCGACGTCCGGTCCGACCTCTTCACCCTCGACCCCGACCGGCTCCCGGACCTTGTCACCCCCCGGACGAAGGCGGTGATCGGGGTCCACCTCTTCGGTCAGCCCTTCGACATCGATCCGATCCGGGAGGTCTGTGAGTCGCGAGACCTCCTCCTCATCGAGGACGCGGCCCAGGCGCACGGCGCGACCTACGGGGGCCGGCAGGTCGGCTCGCACGGGGATGCCGGGTGCTTCTCCTTCTACCCCACGAAGAACATGACGACCGGCGAGGGCGGGATGGTCACGACGGACGACGACGCGCTCGCCGGGCGGGTCCGGCGCCTGGTCAACCACGGCCAGGCGGAGAAGTACCTCCATACCGAACTGGGCTACAACTACCGGATGACCGACATCGGTGCGGCGATCGGGCGCGTCCAGCTCCGCCGCCTGCCCGAGTTCAACCGCAGACGGCAGGAGAACGCCGCCTATCTCTCCTCGCACCTGGACGCGATGGGAGTCGTTCCCCCGTTGACCGCCGACGACCGGGTCCACGTCTTTCACCAGTACGTGGTGACGGTCACCGACGACTGCCCCCTCTCCCGGGATATGCTTGCCGCCCGCCTCCGGGAGGAGGGGGTCGGGTCTGCGGTTCACTATCCAATCCCGGTCCACGAACAGCCGCTCTACCGAGGCGCGGTCCTCCCGGACGCCTGCCCGGAGGCCGGTCGGCTCAGCCATCGGGTGCTCTCGCTCCCGGTCCACCCGGCCGTCGAATCCGCTGAGCTCGCACAGGTGGTCAGGGCAGTGAACGGGGCGTGCCGATGAAGATCGGTGTGATCGGCGCCGGGGTGATGGGGAAAAACCACATCCGGGTTCTCTCCGAGCTCAGATTGGTCCGAGAGGTGCTGGTCTTCGACCTTGATGGGACAGCAGCGGCGCAGGCGGCGGATGCCGTCGGGGCGACCGTGGCACCCTCGCTCGAGGCCCTCGTCGACGAGGCGGATGCGGTCAGCATCTGCGTCCCGACACCGTACCACCTCGCCACCGCAGAGCGGTTGGCGTCCGCCGGCGTCCCGATGCTGATCGAGAAGCCGGTCTGCGCCTGCGTCGAGGAGGGAGAGCGACTGATGGACGCCGTCCCCAGCGGGCTCGTGACAGGCGTCGGGCAGATCGAGCGCTTCAACCCGGTCGTCGAGGAGGTCGCCCGGCTCGTCTCGCAGCCGCTCTACGTCGAGATGAAGCGCCACAACCCGGCCTCGTCCCGGGTCATGGGGACCTCCGTCATCGAGGACCTGATGATCCACGATATCGACATCCTCGCTCATATCCTATTTCCCGGGGCCCCGTACCAGGTCGTTGCCGCCGGGGGCGATGACGTCTGTTCGGCCCTCTTCTCCTTCGGCTCCTGCCACGCGGACATCTCGGCCTCCCGGAAGTCATCGAAGAAGATCCGTTCCCTCTACATCGAGGAGGAAGACCTGACGATCGAGGCGGACTTCATGACGCAGGAGGTCTATGTCTACCGCAAGCCTGACCGGTACACACACAACGGGGGCCGGTATGTCCAGGAGAACATCATCGAAAAGCTCCTGGTCAACCGCGTAGAGCCCCTCCGGGTCGAACTCCTGGACTTCATCTCGGCGGTCGCCGGAGGGCCTGCCTTCCCGGTCACCCTGGCACAGGGGGTCGAGAACCTCCGGATCGCCGATGCGATCCAGGCCGCTCTCTAGGGCCAGCGGCACTCGCGGCCGATCTCTCCTGCCCGGGCGTTCTTGAGGGCGATCGAGGCGGCGACCGTGTCCTGGACCGCGATACCGACCGACTTGAAGACGGTCACCTGCTCCGGGGAGGTCCGTCCCGGGACCCGCCCGACGACGAGCTCGCCGAGCTCGGCGTAAACGTGGTCCGGAGTGATCACACCCTTGGCGATCGCCTGGACCAGGTCACCGGCCGCCGACAGGGCCGCGGCGCGCGAGTCGACCACGAGCAGGGCCCGGGCGAGGGTCCGGTGCGGGATCTCGGCGGCGATCGGTGAAAAAGAGCCGATACCGTTGATATGGACCCCATCGTCGAGGTCCCGGTCGGCGAATACGGGAGTGGACGAGGTGGTCGCCGTGCAGACGATGTCGGCCCCGGTGATTGCGGCGGCCGGGGTCTTCGCCGCGATGACCTCCTGCGGGACGCAACCCCTCCCGGCCATCTCGGAGATGAACGCCCTGGTGGACGAGGGGTCGCGCCCATAGACATGGACCGACTCGATCGCGCGGACGTGGCAGACCCCCTCGACCTGGGTGCGTGCCTGGACCCCGGTCCCGATCACCGCGAGCGTCCTGGCCGAGCGGCGGGAGAGGAGATCGGTGGCGACTGCGCTCGTAGCCCCGGTGCGGACCGCAGAAAGGCTACCCGCCTCGACCAGGGCATCGGGGGTTCCGGTCGAGGGATCGACGAGCAGGACAGCCCCCTGGTCGACCGGGCGTCCACGGCCCGGGTTCTCGGGCCAGGTCGTCGCCAGGCGAAGACCCAGGACCTCCCCCTCGTGGTTCTGCACGTGGACGAGAGCTGCATCACCCTCGCCCCGCCCCCCGGGGACCGAGAGGCGCGCGGGCGGGGGCATCTCGGTCCGCCCGCTCGAGAAGGCCGCAAAAGCCCGCCTCATGCCTGCAATCGCAGCCTCCATTGGGAGGGCGGCGTGCACGTCGTCAGCCGAGAGGATCCTCATCCCGTTTCTGCTGACGAGGTGGACCCGGATAGAGTTAACCATTTCTTTCCCATTCGGCGTCGGGATTATCACCTCGGGGAGTACATCGATCAGGGCATGAAGTGCAGGGGGATTCGGCGAGAGCTCCTGGACCTCCTGCTCGCGATCGCGGCCTCGAATGACCCGAACGAGTTCGTGGCCCTGCTCCGGGAGGAGAACGGCGTAATAGAGGAGTGCGACCTGGTCCCGGGCACGGTCACCAACGAGGACTCGGCGAGCGTGCTCCTCGACATGATGCCCCTCGACCCTCGACGTGCCGGCTCGGCCCATTCGCACCCGAACGGAGTGCTGGAGCCCTCGGACGCGGACCTCTCGTTCTTCCCCCGGACCGGCCGGTACCACCTGATCATCGGCTGGCCGTACGAAGAGGGGGACTGGGCCTGCTTCACGGCCGATGGGGGGCCGTATGACCTTGAGGTGATCGAATGACCCGCGTCGTCGCGACCGGGACCTTCGATCTCCTCCACCCGGGCCATCTCTACTACCTCGCCGAGTCGCGCCGGCTCGGCGACGAACTGCACGTGATCGTCGCCCGTGACGCGAACGTGAAGCACAAGCCCCGCCCAATCGTGCCCGAAGTCCAGCGGCTCGAGATGGTCCGGGCCCTGAAACCGGTCGACTTCGCCCGCCTGGGCGACAGCGAGGACATGTTTCGCCCGATCGAAGAGATTCGGCCGGAGATCATCACGATCGGCTGTAACCAGCACTTCGACGAGAAGGCGCTCTCCGCCGCCCTCGAAGCGCGAGGATGCGGGTGCCGCGTCGTCCGGATCGGCGGTTTCTCGGGGACGCCGCTCTGCTCCTCGCGCCGGATCGTCACCCGCGTCTGCGACGAACGGTGCCGGCCCGACTAGCGGGAGAGAAGGAGTTCCACCTCGCGCCGACCGGTCGCCCGTGCCTCGGCGAGCGCGGTCGGGTGTCCCTGGATTCGGCCGCCGTAGCGATCCAGCGCGTTGACAACAACGTTCCCGGCGTAGCTGAATCCCAGCCCGGAGAAGAGGGCCTGCACGACCGGGTAGGACCCGTCGAAGACGGTCGGCCAGTCGGAGCCGGCGGTCGAGAGAAAGACTCCCCGGTGACGGTCCAGGTGCTCCTGAGGGTAGTCGAGCGTGTTCGTCACCATTCGGCGGGCCCAGAGAAACTGCGCCCGGTCGATCAGCCCCTTCAGCTCGGCCGTGATCCCCATGCTGTAGATCGGGGAGGCGACGGCGAGGACGTCGACTCCAGCCATCTCCTCGAGCAGGAGGCCCGCATCGTCGTTCACCACGCAGACCCCGGTCCGGTGGCAGGCATTACACCCCCGGCAAGCAGTGTACGATAGGGTCGAGAGCACCACCTTTCTCGTCTCGGCGCCAGCATCGCGGGCCCCCTCGAGAAAGGCGTCCAGGAGCCGCTCCGTGTTGCCGTGCCGGTGCGGGCTGCCCGACACCCCGAGGACCAGGGTCATGCGCCGAGCCGCTCGCGGAGGGTTGCCACCGTGTCGAGACCGAGCGCCCGCGCCTCCTCTCTCGCCGTCGGGTGGTGCCGGACGGCACCGGACTCGTCGACGCTCCGGACGAGGAGGTATCGCATGTCCCGCTCACGGAACCCTGCGACATGGTAGAAGCACTTCACCGAGGGAAGGGCCGCCTCGAAGACGTGGTCCCAGTCCTGGCCGGCGGTTCCAAGAAAGAGGCCGAGCCTTTTCCCCTTCCGTTCCTCGGGGATGACCGGCCAGCCCAGCACGTACTTCCTGGAACGAAAGACCTGCGCCCGGTCGACGAGCGCCTTCGCCTGCGCTGGAAGCCCCATGCAGTAGATCGGGGCGGCGAGCACCACGCAGTCCGCCGCCAGGATACGGTCGTACAGGGGGATCATCCCGTCCTTCTGGACGCAGTCCCCGGTCCGCTCGCAGGCATTGCAGCCGCGGCAGGGCTTGATATCGGCATTGACCACCACCACCTTCTCGACCTCGACGCCGGGTTCGGAGGCCATCGCTTCAAGGACCCAGTCGAGCAGGGTCTCGGAGTTGCCGTGTCGGCGCGGGGAACCCGCGAACCCGAGGACGGTGATCGGCATGTACCCCCGTGTTGGCAGGGAGGCTATAAAAAAGGTTCAGAGGGACTTAAAGCAGAGGTACCAGTCCTTGCACTCGTACCCTGCTTTGTCCCGCTCCGCCATCTCCGCCGCCGTCTTCGGGGCCGGCACCACGACCTTGTCGCCGGGCTGCCAGTTCGCCGGGGTGGCGACGCCGTGGGCGTCCGTCGTCTGGAAGGCCTTGAGGAGCCGGAGGATCTCGGGCATGTACCGCCCGTTCGAGAGCGGGTAGTAGAGCATGCCCCGGAGGATCCCCTTGTCGTCGATGAAGAAGACCGCACGAACGGCCGCCGTGTTCGACTGGCCCGGCTGGATCATCCCGTAGACCTTCGCGACCTTCATCTCGAGGTCGGCGATGATCGGGAACGGGATCTCGACGCCCATCTTCTCCTTGATCGCCCTGACCCACGCCAGGTGGGCCGAGACCGAGTCGACCGAGAGGCCGATCAGCTCGGCGTTCAGGCTCTTCAGCTCGTCCGCGATCTCCGCGAACGCCATGAACTCGGTCGTGCAGACCGGCGTGAAGTCGGCCGGGTGCGAGAACATCACGACCCAGCGGCCCCGGTAATCCGAGAGCCGGAGAGGTCCGTGGGTCGAGTCGGCCAGGAAGTCGGGGGCGGGCTGTCCGAGCCCCGGGAGCGTTGCGGCCGGTGCAGCACCGGATGAGCAGTCTTTCAGATCGTCACACATGATCGTACCTGGAAAATGGGGGTTATTTTTTATAGATCTCTTCCGCAGCGGCTCGTCCGTGGACGTAGGCCGGCATTCCCGCGAGCAGGAACGTCACCCGGAGCGCCTCCTCGATCTCGGCGAGCGAGATCCCGAGGTGCGGAGCGCCGGCAATCTGAGCCCGGACCGCGTGTGCGTCACGCATGGCCGCTGCGATCGCGATTGCGATCAGTTTCTTGTCCTTCCTCGATAGCAGCCCATCGGCCCAGACCATCTGGTCGAGGCCCATCACCGAGTTGTAGAGTTCGGGGTTGCTGTCTTTCAGGTCCCGGAAGATCTTCGGGACCTTTCCAATCTTCTCCTCGAGGCTCTCGAGGCGTGCGTCGTCAGTCATTCTCACTCCTTCAGCTCCATCGGTTCGCCGCAACAGACGAGCTCGCCGCCGCCGGCTTCCTTGACCTCAACCACGTTGCCGCAGATGTTGCAGACAAAGATCTGGCCCGCGCTGGATACGTTTACCATGGTTCTTCTACCTCTACTCTCAATTTCCGTCTCATTCCACCCGGCCCGCCGGGCCGGCATGCCGAACGGTTCACCGCTTGGGTGGGTTCATCGCGTCTTCGGGGGTCTTGATGTCCGGCCGGATATGCGTCATGGGAAAGCACTGGTACTCTTCGCACGAGCACTTCGGACACTTGCGCAGGTCCTGTTCCACCGCAGAGAGCTCCTCCTCGTAGCCGCAGTCGAGACAGACGTACTTGCCGGGGCCGACCTTCTCGCCGGCCTTCTTCTCGATTCCTTCCATCCGTGGATTCACCATCTGTTCCATGAACAGCGCAGGTATATATCGGTTCTCTTTCTGCCAATTCAAAAGAGAGCGCCCTCGATAGACCGGAAGGGCACGATGCAGCCCGAATCAAGATAGTTTGAGATAGCCCGAAGATCGGGGAAATGCCCTGCTCCGGCCCCCGATGCGCACGCCGAACCGGGATGCCGGGCCTGCCAGGGGTGGTGAGGCGGGAAGGAGCACCTGATGAGCACCCTTTTTATCCGGGCACGTCAGACTGCATCATCATGCCCCAGATCATCGCCCTCTTTGGCTCGCCGCTCCCCCGAGGCAACACCGCCATGCTCCTCGAACAGGCCATCGCCGGCGCCGTCGAGAGCGGGTGCACGGTTGAGCGGGTGAACGTCCCGTTCCTGACGTTCGAGCCCTGCCTGGAGTCGCTCCACTGCATGACCCAGCCCGAGTGCTCGCAGCTCGACGACCTGACGCCGTACTACGACCGTTTGGTCGAGGCGGACGGGGTGATCATCGCGACGCCCGTGATGACCATGGGTGTCCCGGGAAAGTTGAAGGGGTTTTTCGACCGTTTTCAGGTCCTCTACTGGGCGAAGTACGGGAGAAAGGACCCCCTCGTTCCCCGCGAGCGACTGGCGGAGCGGCATGGGCTCCTGATTGCGATATCGGGCCTCTCACGGAAGCGGGTTCCACATGTCTTTGACGGGCTGCGGTACACGGTCGACGCCTTCTTCGACATCACGGACGTGACCCAGGGGGAGGAACTCCTGGTCGACCACATGGACGGCAAGCGCGACCTTACGCAGTTTCCCGAGCTCCTCGCGGAGGCGCGGGCGGCGGGTCGGCGCCTCGGCGAGCGGCTCGTCGCCGAGTCCCAGGTGTAGAACCCAATACCCGACCCGGTCAATCGATCCGGAGTGCGCCGGCGCCCCGGAGCGATCGGTGCCCCTTCCGGGAGATGATCAGGTGGTCCAGGACCTGGATCCCGAGGAGGTCGCCTGCCTCGACGAGCTGTCGCGTGATCGCGGTATCCTGAGCCGAGGGCTCGAGTGAGCCCGAGGGGTGGTTATGCACGAAGACGACAGCGGCGGCACGGTCGGTGATCGCGTCGGCGAAGGCCTCGCGGGGGTGGACCTGGCTTGCGTTCAGAAGGCCGACGGTGAGCGTCCGGGCACGGATCACCTCGCCGGCCCCGTTCAGGGTGATCGCGAGGAAGTGCTCCTGCTGCCGGTTCCGGATCGCATCGACATCGGGCAGGCAGAGCACCTCATCGGGACTTGAGATCCGCAGCCCCTCGTTCGGGTCCCCGAACCGCCGGGAGAGTTCGAGCCCGGCGAGGAGCTCGCAGGCCTTCGCTGTCCCGATCCCGGGCACCTCCATGAGGTCCTCTATGGTGACGTCATGCTGCTTCTTTGTAAAGAGATCCCGGACATCGGATGCGACCGCCAGCACGTCCCGTTCCCGCGTACCCCGGCCGATGATCACGGCGATCAGGTCGCGGGTCGAGAGCGCCCGGGGACCCTTCCGGATCAGCCTCTCACGCGGCCGATCCCGCCTGGGGATCTCGGCCATGCGTCGCACCGCCACGTTGAGAGATGGGACTGTCCATCACTTCAACGTTCTTTTTTCATCTGGTTCGTATTGTGACGAAATAATAAGGTTTAAGTAGGGTGTGGGCGCCACTAGTCTGCATGGCGACCATGGACAACGTGAAGGCCGCATTTGCGGGCGAATCCCAGGCGAACCGGAAGTACCTCTCCTTCTCGGAGAAGGCCGTCCAGGACGGGTACCCGGGGGTCGCGCGCCTCTTCCGCGCCGCCTCCGACGCTGAGGCGATCCACGCCCGTACCCTTCTGAACGTGATGGGCGCGGTGAAGTCGACCGCCGAGAACCTCGCCGCCTCGGTCGATGGCGAGACCCACGAGTTCACTGAGATGTACCCCGCATTCATCAGCGAGGCCGAGAACGAGGGGCAGAAGGCGGCGATCACGCCGTTCACCTACGCGATGAAGGCCGAAGAGGTCCACGCCGGGCTCTACGCGAAGGCCGCAGAGGCTGTCAAGGCAGGAAAGGACCTCGAGGCGACGAAAGTGCTGCTCTGCCCCGTCTGCGGCAACGTCGTCCTCGACGAAGCCCCCGAGCGCTGCCCCATCTGCAACATCCCCGGGGCCCGCTTCCGAGAGATCACCGTCTAAAAAAAGAGACCGGCGTTCGCCGGCTCCATCACTCTTTCTTCGGATCGTCGTGCTTTTCGCAGTAGATCTCGGACTGAATGTCTTTGCCGAGGAGGCCGATCGCGTCGGAGCGACACCGCTGGCAGTGGCGCATCTGCTTGATGTAGGGTGCGCACTGGTCCTGCATCTCCCGCTTCTGGGCGGGCGTCGGGGGGACGACGTCTTTGAACTTGTACTGCGGGATCACCGGGATCAGGTTGAAGGTGTAGGCCCCCAGTTCCGAGGTCTTCTTCGCGATCTCGAGGATCTGGTCGTCGTTGACGCCGGGGATCCAGACCGTGTTAATCTTGACGATCATGCCGAGCCGGACCGACTCCTCGACCCCCTTCAGCTGGTTGGCGATCAGGATCTTCGCCGCCTCGGCCCCGGTGTAGCGCTTCCCGTGGTAGTCGACGTGATCGTAGATCTTCGCGCCCACCTCGGGGTCGAGAGCGTTCATCGTGACCGTGATGTTCCCGACGCCGAGCTCGGCGAGTTCCTCCACCCGCTCGGGGAGCATCAGGCCGTTCGTGGAGAGGCAGCGCATCGCGTCGGGGAAGTGCTCTTTGATCAGGCGGAGGGCCTCGAAGGTCTCCTCATTCGCGAGCGGGTCTCCCGGGCCCGCGATCCCGATCACCTTGATATACTTATGCTCATCGAGCACCTTCTGGATGAGCGGGACCGCCTCATCAGGGGTCACCACCCGGCTCGTAACGCCAGGACGGGACTCGTTGACGCAGTCGTAGTCCCGGACGCAGTAGTTGCACTGGATGTTGCACTTCGGCGCGATCGGCAGGTGCATCCGACCGAAGGCGTGGCAGGCCTTCTCGGAGAAGCACGGGTGCTCCTTGACTCGACGGAGCGTCGACGGGTCGTACGGAACTTCCCGGCCGTCGACGGTTGTGGTGCGGTAGCCTTCGGTCATGCGTTCACCACTAGGTCTCTCGATATGTGACTATAAATTATTGATGGGAGCGGCAACGGAGCGCAAGCGCACAGTCGTACGCCTGGTGCGCCTCGTTGCACCGACCCAGTGCTTCGAGTGCGTTCGACCGGGCGAGGTGCAGGGCCGGCCGTTCGGGCGCCACCGCGAGAGCCCGGTCGTATGCCTGCAGGGCATCGTCGTACCGTTCGAGGGCAAAGAACGCATTACCCATCCCGACCATCGCCTCGACCATGGTTGCGTTGAGGTGCAGCGCCCGTTCGAAGGCCACGACTGCCTCGTTATACTGCCGCCGCCGCGTGCAGGTCATCCCCCGGAAGACCCAGGAGGCCGCATCGTCCCCGCCCGGGGGGCAGGCGGACCGCGAAGAACCGTTCATGATCCGGGAGAGGGAACCCCGGGAGCATAAAGTACCCGCCGGCAGTTCCCGGTCAATCCGCGCGCCGGACCACAAGCCACGAACCCGGGCCGGCTCGTCGGAACGGTACGAAGAGGTACGTCCCCTCGTAGCGCTGCCCATGGAGCCGGACCTCACGCCGGTCGCTCTCCCAGGCAACCAGGTCGAACTCCCCCCGGTCGTGGATCCGCACCTCGCCCGCCCCGTATTCCCCCTCGGGGATCGTCCCCTCGAAGTCGAGGTACTCGTTCGCGTGGTCCTCCGTCGCGATCGCGAGGCGGCGCTCCCCCGGGCGCTCGGGAAGGCCTTTCGGGACCGCCCACGAGACCAGGACGCCCCCGTGCTCGAACCGCACGTCGTGGTGGTGCGTGCGGGACCGGGGGTCGTGAACCACGAACCGCGGCATAAAAAATGAGTTACTCGATCGGGATCCGGGTCCCGCGCTCGATAGCGGTCTTGGTGAGCCGGATCTCCAGGACACCGTTCGTGAAAGACGAACGGGCTCCTTCCGCCGTCACGGGGTGCGGGAGAGGGACGATCCGTGACATGTAACCAAAGGTCCGCTCCTGCCGGAAGAACTGGCCGGTCTCGGCACCCTCCTGCCGCTCCGAGCGGCGCTCGCAGGCGATCTCCAGCTCGTCCGGCGAAAGAAGCCGGACGGTGATCTGTTCACGGTCGACCCCGGGGAGGTCGGCGACCACCAGGACGTCGTCCTGATCCTCCCGGACATCGATCCGGAATTCGCCCCTGACCGCGGGCATGAGCCGGTCCCCGACCCCGCCAGGGCCCAACCCGCCGGCCGGCAGGAAGGTTCCCGATCCCAGCATCAGGGTGCGGAAACGGCTCTCCATCTCGTTCAGCATGTCGTCGAACTGGCGTCCCAGTCCTTCAAACGGGTTCTCTCGGTACGGCATTCTCATCTCCTCTTCGGTCGCGGAGGTCCGTGACCTAACCAGAGGTGAATCCCACAAAATATTAATTTTTTGCATCGTGGCCAGATGGTCAACACCTTTTTACCCCCCGCCTCCCGATCATTCTGCGGCTCATCATGATCACCCTCGCGCTCGCCGGAAAACCGAACTGCGGCAAGTCCACCTTCTTCAAGGCGGCGACCCTCGCCGACGCGGAGATCGCAAACTACCCATTCACGACGATCGATGCGAACCACGGCGTCGCCTACCTCAGGGCCCCCTGCCCCTGCACCGGACTGGAGCTCCCCGGTGGGAAAGCCCAATGCGGCCACTGCACCGACGGCGTGCGGTTCATTCCCATCAACCTGATCGACGTCGCCGGGCTCGTGCCGGACGCCCACCTCGGGCGGGGACTGGGAAACCAGTTCCTTGACCACCTCCGCCAGGCGGATGCGATCATCCACGTCGTGGACGGGTCCGGGTCGACTGACTCCGAGGGGAACCCCGTCGGGATCGGTGAGCAGGATCCCGGGGAGGAGATCGCCTTCCTCCCGCAGGAGATGACCCTCTGGGTCCACGGGATCCTTGACAAGCACTGGGCAAAGCTGATGCGGCAGGCGCAGCAGCGGGGCTTCTCGCTCCACGCGGCGATCGCCGAGGCCCTCGCCGGCATCTCCATCAGCCCCGAGCAGGTGGGAGACGTGGTGCGTGACACCGGCATCGACCTCCTCCACGCGGACTCGGCGGCGCTCGTCGCCTTCTGCGGCGAGCTGCTCGCCCGGGCGAAGCCGATGCTCGCGGTCGCGAACAAGGCCGACCTCGCACCCGACGCCCTCCTCGAGCAGCTCGCCGCACGGGGCGTGCCGCCCGCAACAGCGGCGGGGGAGCTTGCCCTCCGGAACGCGGCGAAGGCGGACCTGATCCGATACCTGCCCGGGGACGCCACCTTCGAGATCATCGACCGGGCGGCGCTCTCGAAGGCACAGGCAGCGGGGCTCGAGGCCCTTCTGAAGGTGATGACCCGGCTCGGCGGAACGGGGATCCAGGCAGCGCTCAACCGCGCGGTCTTCGAGCTCCTCGACCGGATTGTGGTCTACCCGGTCGAGGACGAGGTCCACTACATGGACGGCCGGGGGAGGGTCCTCCCCGATGCGTTCCTGATGCCGAGCGGGTCCACACCCCGGGACCTCGCGTTCGCCGTCCACACCGAGATCGGAAAGGGGTTCCTCTACGCGGTCGACGCCCGCACCCGGATGCGAATCCGCGACACACAGCCGCTCAAGAACGGGGACATCATCCGGATCGTCTCGGCTGCAAAATAAGCAATGTGGAAGATTGGTATAGGAGAACGCGATAATAATCAGCAGGCATGGGCGGTGAGATCTATCAGGCGCAGATCGTGCGCAACTTTTTTGAGATCGTCACGGGCACGGACCGGAACATCACCCGGATCTCGATGTGTGTGATCGCCGTCGCGAAACTCCGGAACGAGGCCCCCGACAAGCTCACGCTCCTCCTCGACCAGGTTCGGAAGTCCCGGCAGAACCGCGAGCTCTCGATCGATATCCTGGACTACATGTGCGACGTCGCGTACGCCCTCGACGCCCACGCGGTCCAGACCGCCTTCGGGGTGCGCGAGCCGGCATCGGTGGCCCAGGAGTTCAACAGCATCAGCCTGGACACCCTGTAGGTCCGCCCGGTTCGGGCGGCCCGACTCACTCGGACGGCAGGCCGGACCGGTCCCGGCCCTTTCCCGCCGACCGGCGGGCGGCATGCTGGAGCCAGAGGCCGACCCCAATGCAGAACAGGGCCGCCGCCGAGAGGAGGGCGAAGTACTGCAGGCCGGCCTCCGCCAGGATCGGGAACTCGGGGGCCCGGTTCACCGCCAGGACGTAGATCGCCGCGCCGTAGAAGAAGAGGCCGGCGGCGAGCGTCAGGAACGGCAGGATCAGGACGCGCCAGACCTCCTCCCGCTCCCCGAGGTAGACGTCGATCAGCCGTCCCGCGGAGGAGATGAGTCCGGCCGCGACGAACCATGGGACGGCACCGTAGGCGAACGCGAGGAACATGAAGAGGCCGTTTGCCTGGTCGCCGCCCATGTAGTGGATGATCATCGTGGTCATCCCGTTGATCGCCCCCACGATCACGAACAGAAGGGCTGCCAGGTTCGTCACCAGGGTGAACCGGCCCCGCGAGAGGGAGTTCGCGATCGCCCGGTAGGACGAGCCGAAGATGTCCTCATACCCGAGGCCCCGGAAGAGGAGGTAGGTCCCGATCACCCCTACAACGACGATCATCGCCCCCTCGGGGTACCCGAGCAGGTAGGCGATCGCGAAGAGGAGCATCGCGAGCCCGACGGGGACCAGGAGCGGTCGTGAGATCTTGGGGTCGTCGAGGAGCTTCTTCAGGATATAGTAGGTCCCCTCCAGATTCACCATCTGGGAGACCACCACCCGCCGGACCGACGAGACGGCGATCCGCGACTGGATGATCGGCAGAACGAAGTCGTCCTCGGCCCCGTCTGTGACCAGGATACACTCGGTCGCCCCGGTGCGGGCGATCACCCGCTCGAGGTCGCGGGCGATCTTCCGGTCCCCCTCGATCATGTGGAGGTGGTCGCCGGCGACGATCGCGACCTCGACCAGCTCGCCGCTCGCGGCAAGCCCGTCGGCGACCTTGACCGCCTGGAAGATCGCGTTCACGTCCGAGTCCTCGGGGTCGACGAGCGCGAGTGAGTTGGCAGCGGCGAGGCAGGCGTCACGCCCGACCACGGGAACGTCGATTCCCGCCTTGAACCCGACGTCGTCGTCCCGGTCCACCGAGAGCACGAGGGTGCGTCGCTCCGCCATCACAAGGAGTGTTACACCGGAACTATTAAATTGTTGTTGACTAGGGCGGATTTCAAAAAAAGAGAAGAATCAGACCATTTTCGACCGCTGGAGGAGGAGCAGGTCCTCGGTCGTAAGCTTCTCGCCGCCCCGGAACGACGTGAAGATCCGCTCTGCCTCCTGGCGGACCGCCTTCTGCTCTTTCGTGGCCTTGGTCGAGCGGGTCTTCTTCCTGAGACCCCCGATCACCTTGTCGTAGTCGCGGAGCTCCTTCTGGCAGGCGAGGAAAGAC
>JABNAD010000604.1_pt1 | contig 19134 bp, 7 predicted proteins | sample 7240381 | NCBI WGS metagenome assembly JABNAD01 (sample SAMN11332834, study PRJNA596920) | anaerobic digester metagenome | biome: digested sludge; isolation source: digested sewage sludge-derived enrichment culture grown on H2/CO2 | place: Germany: Goettingen
GTTCACTGTATCCCGAGCTGAACAGTGCAGCAACACCGGCGAGGTATTCCTGACCATAGTTCAGGTTGGTATAGGTGAAGGTTGTTTCAGGGGTATTGTCAACGAGGGTTCCGTCGAGGAATACGCCGTATCCCTGGAGGGGAACACCACCGGAAGCAATCTGGATGTCGTCGACAGCCCATCCTGATGCCCATGCACCATTATCATCGGCGTGGAAGGCAATCCATACACTGTTGAGACCAGCAGCACCTGAGAACTGTGCAAGGTCGATTTCAATATTCTGCCATGCGCCGGGAGCTGCAACCATTGAACTGATTACTGTCCATGTAGCACCAGCATCTGTACTGAGCTCTACATATGCACTCTGACCATAAGCACCATCAAAGTAGCTGGCGAAGTTCAGACGATAAGTCGGAAGATCGGTCCAGTCCATTTCCGGAGTGATCAGATAATCGCAGCATCCGTTTCCGTTTTCAGCGTCGTCGTTGCTGACGGCATACTTGGTGTGCGGAGGAATGGCAAACGCCGAGCTGCTTCCATTGGTGGTAGCATACCATCCGATAGTGCTCTGGGTCAGTGCCTGCCAGCCTGCCGGCGGGAATACACTGCCTTCGAAATCTTCGGCGGTAGCAATTGCAAGCGGCTCATCCCAGGTAGCAACAAGGGTAAGGTCGTCTACATAAAGGTTGCGCGGTTTGTATTTCTTCTCGAGGAGGAGAATATCAAACGTACGGTTCGAAGTGATGTTGGGGGTAATTACATAGTTGTCGAAGCCAACCTTGGCTGCGAAGAGGGTGTAATTGCCTTTCCATACATTTTCAAATACCACGGTACCATCTTCAGGTACGGTTGCGGTGTAAACTTCGTAGGGATAATCCATACCGGTAAGGCTTACAACAGCACCTGCCGGGCTTCCGCCGGTGGTAAGGCTTACATTACAGGTAACGGTAACCAGTTTCTTATGGCCAACGATGTTGGAATAAGCTTTTTCTGATTCTCCGCCATTGGTGTAATTGGTGGCTACTGCATAGGCATACCATCCTTCGGGCAGCGGACCGTAAGCGATATCGGTATAGTTGGTGGTAGCTACTGTTGAGCTGAGTACGGTCAGGGTTCCGGTTTCAGGACCAGCATTCGGGTCGAAACCGTTCACACGCCATACCTTGTAGCTGGTAACACCACGTTCTGAATCCTGGATAGCCATGTACTGTCCTTCACCTTCAACACCTGCCTGAGCAATGGGTGCCGATTGTGAAATCAGGGCGCGCTGTTTAACCGGAGTCCGGACTTCGCTTGAAGCGCCACGGGCTACAACATCGGTTGCAACAGGTCCGCTGACGAAAGCACGGATCATCATATCCTGGAACGGAGAAAGTGCCCAGTTACCACCTGCGCTCACGTTGCGTGAGTAGCTGCGGTAAAGGGTCGGAAGAGTCTGGTCGATACCAACCGGAGCACAATTGGGTGAAGTTGCACCCTGAACCATACCAAGGTAGAAGCTACCTTCGGCGATGGTCGCGCTGAGACCTGAGAAATCAACCCATCCGAGGTTATTAACCGTTACTTCGATAGAATCAAGAACAGTTCCCGGGAGTCCGTTTGCACCGTCATCATCAAGAACAACAGCGCCAAAGGTGGTTCCGAGGAATCCTGTGTTGTTGTTGGGGAAGCTGCCATCACCTACATAGATACGGCCACCGTAAACGGTTGCAGGATATCCGGCAGGGGTGAATTTCACAGCGTTCATATTGCCGGGCAGTGCCCATGCAGCATAGTTTTCAGCAGTACCGTCATCGTACAGTACTTCGTAGTTGGGCTCGGGGAGACCCCAGGTAACTTCTACCTGTGTGTCAGCCTCGTTAACTACTGCATGTACAAGAGTAGGAGGATAGAATTCCTCTTCAAGTTCTGCATCAACAACGGTGGTATTGGTTTCGGTAACTACAACGCCTGTCACAAATTCGGTGGTGAAACCGGTTTTTGAGAATGACATATTGTAAGTGCCGGCATCCACGATCAGTGAATACTCACCTTCCTCGGTGGTAGTGGCTGAATACATACCGGCGGTTACAACGGCACCGTGGATGGGCGAACCATCAACAGCGCTGGTAACGGTACCGGCGATCATACCCGGGTTGTAAACAACCATGGTGGCGGGGATCATCACGATCTCGTTGGCCAGGTCGTTGGTGTTCAGCTCAAGCTCAACATTGTGTGTTCCAACCGGATAATTTTCATCATCTGAGGTAAAGGTGGCAACCACGTCAACAAATTCGCCGGGGGCAACCTGTCCCTGAGCGGGAACTACTGAAGTGATGAATGTAGGAACGGGTACACCAATCCATACAGCCAGACCATCATGCAGATAAGCACTATTGTAATTAATATTGGTTGCAATGGTTCCTGCACTGTTTTCAATACCAACAGTTGCACTGGAAATATCAAAACCTCCTACAATGGTGTTGTAATACATCATGATGTTACCGTTCTGATGCAGATGTACCTGAGCGGTAATTCTGCCGGCTGATGATGAGGGATACTCATTGTAGTTGGTAAACTGGATTACCCAGTAATCGCCCATGTTCTGATAGTAAACGGCAGAAGCGGGGCCAGCACCGTGAAGGTCATCCCAGCACCATGCAATCAGGTTATTGGGGGTGCTTGTGCTCGGAATATTCTGATTTGAAAGTGAACTTGAAGTGCTTCCGAAAATCAGGTAACCGTTTGAGCTGATGTTCACCTGCGAGTAAGTGTTTTCGTAGAACGGGAATGAGAATCCAATGTTGTAGGGTCCTACAACATTGTCATCTGACAGTCCGGTAACCAGGGTTCCGGTAGCAGAAATATCATTCCATACGAAAGCGGGTCCGCCGGCTTCGTCGCTGTCGATCCACATGTAACCGAATTCATCGGGACCACCTGCACCACGGAGGTTGCGGTTGCCCATGCCGTCGGTAGGATCAACTTCGCCCTTTTCAACCGCAACGGGCTCAACCATGGAGCGTACGTTGGGGGTGAAGTCAGGAGAATTTACCAGCTGACGTGCAGCATACTCGGGGAATGAGAAAGCAAGGGTGCCTTCACCGGTATTTGATACGCGGAAAGTAACGCCTTCGCTGGTATTGGGATACTGCTCATTGTAAAGAGAAGCCGGGTTCAGCACCAGCACAGGATTGGCCCACTCGATGGTAACCGGTCCTGCAGGCGCAGAGTTGCCTTCATCAAATACAGCCTGAACGGTGTATGAATATACGCCGTAGGCGGGCAGGGTTTCGGTGAAGGTTGTATTGTTGGTTACACCAACCTGTGCTCCGTCGCGTTTTACCACGAAATAGAGGAAATCACGGGTTCCGCCGTATGACCAGTTCAGGGTAACAACACCATCAACAGGGTTGGTAAGGTTAGCTGTAAGGTCAAAAGGAACATTCAGCGGGGTGCCTGCAACGGTCATGGTAACCGGAACTACTACCGTTCCGACATTGGGATTCGATGAAGTAAAGGTCACCTCGGCTGTTTTCACGGTACCTGCTGCAAGTCCGCTGGCGTTGAAGGCCATGGGAACATTGAAGTTGGTATAGGCCGCAATGGTTCCGTTGGTCTGGCCAATGGTCAGCCAGTTGTTAGGACCAGGTGAGGTAAACGCAACAGTTGCATTCCATGTAAGCACACCGTCGCCGTTGTTGGCAATGTTGATGGCACCGTCAACCATTTCGTTGGGGTTTACAGCAACACTGTAAGGATTAGGCGTTACGGCCATGGAAGGACGCAGCATGGCAACGTTCTGGTAAATAGTTGTTGATGGCTCAACGACTGCATCCATAACTGTGTTGTTGTATCCTGTAAGTGTAGCTGTTAACTGATAATTACCGGCAGAGATATCGGTAAAAGCATAAGCTCCGTTGACTGCAGAAGTGGTTGAAATGGTATTCAGCCCGTTAAACAAGCTGATTGAAACGCCCCCGAGGGGAATTCCGAATCCATTGGTGGTAAACCCTTCGAGTGAGCCGATACCGGCGGTTGTGGTAAATGTCCAGGTAGCATTGCCTGTTGCATTACCAATTGTGTTATAAGGTACTACCTGCCAGTAATACTGGGTGGCAGTATTCAGGGCAGCAGCAGGGGTATATGTAAGAACGTTTCCAACATCCACGCCGTTTGCAATATTGGTGGGAGGGTTGTCAGTTCCCAGATATACATAATATCCATCGGGACTTCCACCGCCTGAGGTGTTGGGGGCCCAGAATAAACCTACATCGACAGGCATTCCGACCGCACCGTTAGCGGGCGAAGAATACTGAGCTGCCAGAGGAGCCATGGGACCAAAAGTATAGGTAAGGCCATCAGCAGGATAAACTACATTGCTGAAGGTCATAGTGGCGGTATTGGCTGTACCTGCAATGGAGGCCGCCCAATCGGTTGTTGAAGTACGGTTCATGAAAATGCCTGCAAGGCTTCCACCCAAACCAACCTGCGCAGTAGTTGCGGTTGTATTGGTGGTTGTATTTGCACCATAAACGATTTCAACCATATTGATGGTTTCGTGCAGACGAACCTGGAAATTCAGGCTCTCACCAGCTCCACCGTACCTTCTGTAGTTTTTAAACTGAACTACACAAATCCGGTTGGGGGCTGTACCAATGGTTTCAACCCTGATGGATGATCCGGTCTGAGCCTGTAAATCGCGGCCAAAGGCAGCAATTCTTGAGCGCAGATAAGCAGGGATTGCCGTTGAAGCTGCACTCAGCGGATTGTATGCTGAAGCGGTCTGCAGATTTACAGACGGAGTAAGCGCACTGTTACCCAGGGCAATCCATCCGTTATTGTTGATACCTAAACGGTCGAAGGTTTCTGTATTGAATACAAAGGGGAATCCAATATCGAAACCGGGTCCATTATTAGTGGAGCTTCCAGCAGGAACTGCAGGATCAACATAGTACTGATCATCAGCCGTTTCAGTTCCTACAGCGATGCCTCCGGTAATTTCCGTGTAGGTTCCGGAAGAAGCCATGAAACCGTATGCCGGGAAAGTTGGCGGAGGAGCGCTCAGGGTAACATTCAGGGTGAACGAAGGAATGTTGTTGGGTGAAGGCCAGGTATCTATCATGATGTAATAGGTACCGGGTGTAAGCACAGCAGATGCCTGATGCGGAGCAGCAGTACTACTGGTTGATAATGCAAGGCATGTTCCGGTCTGAGGACATGCATTCATAATCCCGACACCTGTGTAAGTAGTCGGACCAGGATTCAGCTGGGCGGTAACGTTATAGGTACCGGTAATGGTGAACTGATAAATAATATCCTCACCACCATCATAAGAACCCATACACGTTTCACTGTAAGTGTTTCCACGTCCAACGGTGGTATTCACATCGGTATAGGGGAACGACGGAATCACGATAGGTGTGATACAGTCGTCGCCGATAGCCCTGCTACTTCCCTCAGGTGACAATGGAACCACTACTTCGGGTCCATGCAGATCCATCTCCTGCTGAAGAATCATCTGCTCCTTAGGTGAAGTCACCTGAGCATATGAAAATAATCCAGCAAATGAGAGCAGAACTGCCAGAGTCAGCGTAATTAACTTTCTCATTTTGTTTGTTTTACTTGTTTAATTAAACTTAAAGTGAACTGATGATGATTATTTATTTCATTCCTCAATAAAGAGGAGATTGAAATACGGTTAATAAATCATGCTTCTCCTTTGTGTGCCTCCTTTCTGTCAGACTGACAATTTTAATTGATCAATTATTGTTTAATGGTTAACATTTCAAAGAAAAACCCTTGGAGATAATTATCCCGGAGGGGTGACATTATTGCATTAATAATCTTTAGCTATTCATCAACCTCCCGCAACGTGACAGGTCTGCTGACCTGAGAAAAAATTCTGAGATTCCTTGCTCATTGAAGAAAACCCGGAATCCGGGAAGGATGCAAACCGGAATTCCGGAAGGGTATAACTTACCGGCTTCCGGATGAGGTAATGCAAATGGAAAAATGGTCATTCTGTTAGCCAAGTTTCTCAGTTTATTACAGATAATCCAACATCAGAGATCAATAGAAATTCCCGATTTTTTTCCGTAAAGAAAATCTTTGTTCAATCTCAATTCCACGCTTTCAATTAAAAGCCCTTAAATCTGACCTGCACTAAAACACAATATATCAATATGCTGACAGGCACTAACCTTTCTAAAGGTACTTTTAGTTAAAGACAACCGAAACCGGTTTTACCCCTATTCCGTTTGTCATTTTTTTTCAATTATTCTGTTATTTTCCCGCAAATAATTCCGGAAACCACTATTTATGGAAAATCCGGGCAAAAGTAATACCGGAAATACTGATTTTCGGACAGGACAAATCTCTTCCGGTGATCAGATTCCGGGTCCGGGCAGCCTGTAAGGAGTAGTATAGCGTGAAAAGGTTGGTAGCAAGGTAAGAGTTTTGCGGGTGGCTGCCTTTTCCGGACGCAAATATAGTAATTTATGCAAATACAGAACATCCGTTACTGAAATTTAGCTTTGGCTTTAAAATAATGAATATCTGGCTCATTATAAGGCACTTGGCCTACACAAAAGAATGGAATCGGATCCCGACGTTAACCTTGCAGGCCTCTATACACCCGCTGCATTGCTAAAAACCGGCGCGAAATTGTCCGGATGGTCTCAATCAGCGCCTGACAATCAGCAGGAAAATCAGCGTTTTGGTGAAACAAACCTGGGTTTACAGATAGGGGAAAGCAGGTTGGCTGGAATAGCAAAGGGATGGAACTACCTGGCAACGCTTAATTTCATAAACCGGATATTGCCCGACTCATCTCTCAGCAGGCAGGGATATATTCCGGCGGTAAGCCCGGAAACATCAAGAATACGGTTTGCACCGCTGAAACCGGAGGTAAATGACGCAGTAATGACTTTCTGCCCGGTTGAACTAAAGAGTTCAAGTTCATACCTTATCGGTGTCTCTGACCACGGGAGGTTAACCCATACTTTTTCACCGGCCGGATTGGGATAAAGGAACGGAACAATATCAGTATCCTTGCCGGGATCCGGTACCTGAATGCTGATTTTCTGATTGTTCAGACTCATCACCACACCTTCGGCATCCGGATGCAGGGGCGACAGTGTAATCAGCGGTGAAAGCGCGTTGGTATAACCTGCTTTTTCACCCCACAGGCGGTATGTTCCGAAAGGTAATGATTCAAAGGTGAAATTCCCTTCCATATCGGAAAGTGCCCAACGAAGGACATGTGTCAATGATGGATTCATCAGATAGACCACATGGTTGGATGCAGGCAGGTAATCCGGCGGTGTGGCAGGCGGGCCGGCAGGATCAAACCAGGATTCATTATAAATATCCGCATCCCTGCCGGCATCCCCCGGGTAGGTGCAGGTTCCGCTGATGGAGCCCGTACCGGACGGAACAGTATTACCAAGCCCTTCCAGACGGATATCTACATCATAAACATCCGAATCGAGGGGAAGCAGGTAGGCCGGTTGCCAGAATGAGCCGGAAGCGTAATAGGAAGGAACATATCCTGAATATAATGATGGTTCGCCAAGTGCAAAAAGATAATAGGAACCGGCCGGTAATTCATCAAAAAGGAATTTCCCGTCATCAGCCGAATGCGCCAGGGCAATCGCCCGGGTTCCGGCTTCCTCCCTGTTCATAGCCAGCACAACGCCTCCTGCCACCGGGCCTGATTCGTACAATAACCTGCCTGAAATACTGAAGGCGGGCTTAACCGTCAGCAGTAGTTCATCACTAATGTCACCGCACTCTGATTGCAGATAAAGCGTCAGAATAACCGAACCGGTTACAAGGTCTGAACTTCCGGGGTAATAATGTGTCAATAGTTGCGAAGGATTGTCAAAAGTCCCGTCACCGGATGTTGTCCACAACAAACCGCTAAAATCCGAAGCGGTTGCAGCGCTGCTGTAATATCCGGATTCCGGACTTACGACGGTATCATTGCCGGCAAATACCGATGGCTGGCCCATGATGGTAAGCAGCATGCGGTCATAAAGGGTATATGCTTCATTGACAATGCCAAGTGTGAGGTTTACAGCGCCGGCGGCAATATCAGCGGGCCCCGGAACATACCGGGTGCTGAGTTCCTGGGGATTGGCAAAGGCACCATCTCCGTCTGTTTCCCAGAATAGACTCTGATAATCAATGGCGGTGGCACTTTCGGTCATAAAATACGTATCTTCACAAATGACAGCGTCCCCTCCCGCCCACGGGCCGGCAACCGCATAGCTGAAAGCGCTTTCGTGTCCCTCAGCCTGGTCCCTGATACCGTCAGCATCCGTATCGTATGCAGTAACTGCTATGGTTTCGGCCAGGTCATAAGCACTGATTACAAAAAGGGTATCCGAACCTACATCGGCCATCTGGCTGAATGAGCCATCAGGATTCAGGCCATAATAAACCTTGTAACCAGCAAGATCAGATTCTGAATTGGGCAGCCAGTTTACCAATACATCAGGTCCGACCTGCCGTTTAACCACCATGCGGGGCCTGGAAACCGGCGCTACCGGATCAGGCTGATAGAGAAACGGCTTGTATATCACTTCTCCAAGGACAGGCTGATCATAAAAGTCAAAAATAAGCGAATCAATCAACAGGGTATCATTGGTAAACCAATAATTTCCCTCTGCATGAAGATCGGTTTCGAAACGGTTTACAAATACGGACGTATCCCTGACCCCCTGAATTGAATTGTTGTGGATACCAAGCTGGGGGCCGGCTTCAAAAAGAAAAGCCTCTTCCGCATTACCTGAAACCATATTGTATTCAAAAAGATTATTGACCGAATATTTGAAATCCTTATGGGTAACCCTGATGCCTGCAGCATTGTCATATATATTATTTCCGGCAATCAGGTTATTGTTTGATCCGTCCGTCATCAGCATCCCCCACCCGGTATTCTGCCTGATTGTATTCCCGGCAATGCTGCTGATTGCCGCTTTGCTGAGCATAAGCCCGGTTTCATTTAACTCAATCAGGTTACCCCTGATGGTGTCCGCATCCTGCGAAAGTTTAAGCCCTATATCGTTATTTCTGATAATGTTATTACTGATGGTGTTGTAGCCATAATCATTGGTCCCGCCGTTGCCGATATGCAGTCCGATGTTATTGAAGGCTACCGTATTCCCTGAAATAAGGTTGTGCTGGATATTTCCCTGTCCGATGCTCATAAACAGCGCAATATTCCTGTTAAAGCTCAGGTTATTGTCAGTGATGCGGTTATTCCTGCTGATGTTGTTGGAAGGAAAGAATATGCCGATATCACAGTTGGTAACCTGGCAACCGCTGATGATATTATCCCCCGAATTTTTGATGTACATGCCGTAGCTGCATGCGTCAATCACTGAGTTCTTCATAACCAGCGAGGCCCCTGACTGCAGATAAACACCATAATCGCTGTTCATGATCTGTATATCCGGAGTATGGATCAGCGCGGTATCCGATAAAACCAGGGCGGTGGTGGTTTGCCTGATCAGGGCATGCCTGAGCAGATTTCCGCCGAGGTAATTTCCTTCATCATCAGCAATGGTACGCGAAACAAAAATATTTATCCCGTCCCATTTCTTATCCGTATCGCCTGAGGGGTTGTGCGAATCGAATAAAATCCGGTTTTCCGGTGTGCCTTCGGCCAGCAAGGTTCCCCCTTCAATCCGCAGGCTGGTGCGAATCATAAAATAGAGTTGCGTTCCCGGCATGATGGTAAGGGTAACCCCATCGGGCACAATCAATGACTCAATAACAATATAAGGATTCAGCGCGGGGGTATAAACCGTGTTCTCAGTAATAAGTCCGCCGACATATTCCTGGGCAGCGAGTGGCCTGAAGCCCGCAAGAATCAGGAGCAAAGAAATGAAACAAAACCGGCGGATCCTATAATTCATTCCAGTAGCAATATGTTAGGTCAGTCCCGGGCAAAGCCGATCCGGAAAACAGTTTTTATCAAACAAAAATACATAATAATTTCCTGATAAAAACTGAATGGGGCATCTTCCGCTTTTCTGAAATTTCTGTATAAACTGTAAATCAATGCAGTTCATGAAATAAAAAAGGGGCATCAGGGATTCAGAACTTATAGAGCAATCCGGCATTTATCCCCAGGGCGCCATAACGGGTATCGACAGGGAAATTTTTATAAACGCCCTGCATTTGCCGGCGATACAGTATTCCTGACTGGAATATCAGCTTTTTATGCACAGGAAGCATCACTCCGGCACCGATCAGCCCTGAAAAGACCACCGCCCTGGCATCCAGCTCAGCAATATCGCCGGCTCCTTCGCGGTCAGTCAGGATATACAGGCCTTCCCCTCCCGAGTTTATACCGGCAATCAGGCCGGCCCTGAGATAGATCAGCGTCTGGGCTACGGGAAAATTGTACTGAAATGTCAACGGGATTTCCGTGTAATTCCTCCGGATCAGGGAATTGTATCCGTATTTCTGCAGGTCAAGCGGGAGGTAAGTGGAATCCATCACATAAAACCAGTTGGTATCTGCACCGGAAAGGGTAAAATAAGCATCCAGGGTGTCCTTCCTGAAAAACCCGCCGGAGGTGATCTGGTAATTGTAATCGAGGTTTTGCCCGAAACTGGTGAACATCACACCGGAGGCCAGGGCAACCCTGGCATAACTGACCTGAACCTCAACCCCGGCGCTTCCGGATAACTGCTTGTCAGAATGAAATCTCCGGTAATCGGCCACCTTCGTTTCATAAGCCTGAGAGCCTGAGAAAGCAGTCCGGCCCGCAAGCCATGATAGCGTCACCCCGGCATATACCCTGAACTCACGGGTCTGCTCTTTCGACAGCGCTTCAAGGTCGGAAAAAATATCCTCTTTCCCGATGCGGTCATCCGGCGACTTGCGCAGGATAAAAACAGTATCGAACCTGACCAGGGTATCCCTGAGTGTCAGTGTATCGGTTCTGACCTCTCTTTGCATGAGGTAAACAGTATCTCTTACAACGGTGGTAATAGCATTGGCGGGTGATGGATCCTCCCTGCTCTGTTTTGTTTCCGGATCCGCTTTAGCCTCAGGGGTCAGGTTATAGATCACCACCTGGTTTCCGGTATGGCGGTATCCGAATCCCGAACCGTTAAAAAGGATGTCAAGCACTTCATGCAACGGTTTTCTGACTAAGTTCAGGGTGAAGGTCTTTGACGTATTCAGCTGATCGGGGTTGTAAGAAAAGGTAACTCCTGTATTTCGCGTAAGGCGCTCCATCAGCGCGGAAAGGGGTTCGTCCACAACGGTAAGTGTAACAGGCTCATCCGGCTTCACCGTCTGGGCGGAAACAGCATGCGGGGCCAGGCACAAAAGCAATGACAGGAAAATAAAACCTGATGAAAATTTTTGGCGGAGGGTGGATTCCCCTTGAAATAAAGCGTTAACCAGGCGAAAAACAATACATTGGTTATCGCACAAGTACCTTTGATTCCTGAATTTCGAATTCAGCATTAAAGATAAGCGAGAGTGTTTCCAATACCTGATCAAGAGACTCTTTTTCAAAACGGGCTGTCAATCTTTGGTTTAACAAATCAGGATTGCTTGAGATAAAGCTGACCCTGTATTTTGATTCAAGCGCTTTGAACACTTCTGAAAGCCTGGTTTCCTTAAAGATCAGAATGCCGGTTTTCCAACTCAGGAAATTAAGGTTATCATTCACACCTTTTACAATCTGTCCGGATTCCCTGCTGTAGGTGGCCATTTCGCCTGCTTCGAGCAACCGGCCGGAGGCAGTTGCCTTTTCGGGATCCAACCCTGAAGGATACACCAGCACTTTGCCGGTATTCACAATTACCTTTACAAAGTCAGCCCCGGGATCTGCTTCCACAGCGAATGAAGTTCCCACTACCCGGATATCAAGACCGGAAGCATGCACAATAAAAGGTTTAGCGGCATCATGGCTTATTTCAAAAAACGCCTCTCCAAAGATAGAGATTTCCCGTGTATGACCGGCAAACCATTCGGGATAATTAACCGATGAATTCGCGTTAAGTACTGCGGAGGATCCGTCGGGAAGCATGAATTGCCCTGAAACGGATTCTGTTGAGGAGAATTGCTGTATTTCGGGTTTCTGATTGAGTATGGTAAATAAACCGATGGCAAGCAACAGCATGGCTGCAATGCCCGAAACGGAAGCATACCTGACGATTTGCCTGCGCCGTTTTGAAATGGGATGAACAGGAGCTGCGGAATGACCTGCAGAAACGATTCTTTGTTGCAGTCTGGCCCAGGCTTTGTCAGTATCGTAGCTGACCTGTTTTTTACCTGTCAGCAACAAAAGACCTTTATAATTTTCAAAAATCCTGCGGTTAGCAGGCGACGCGTCAATCCATTTTTCGGCAATACGCTGCTCTTCAGGGGAGGCTTCGCCCTGTATCATCTTGATGATGAGACGCTTATATTTAGTCTTCTTAAAGAGCATTGTATTTATTTGAACTTTCTTCAGCAATAAGACAATCGAAATCGTTTTTACCCCTATTGGGTGTTAAATAAATTTTTAACAATTTTTTAAAACAATGTTGTCCGGTTAAATTATGAGATTCTTCGCTAACGCTCAGAATGACTTTGACTTACATTGGTTTGATGGGGAGGGGGCTTGGTGGCGGCATAGCCGCCACCAAGCCCCCTTTGATTATCTTTAATGTATTGTCATTCTGAACGTAACGGAGTGAAGTGAAGAATCTCATAACTCATTCTAAAAATTTACCGGACAAAAATGTTATTTAAAACAAATTCAAAAAGAGCAAAACCCACCACCAGGAAGGCAGGTAATCGCTCAGCTTATCACGCATGAACTCGAGGGCTTTCGACATCTGAATTTCCACGGTTTTAATACTGATATTGAGTTTTTTGGCGATCTCGCCATATTTCAGGCCCTCAAACCTGCTCATTTCAAAGATCATCCGGCGACGCTCCGGCATGGATACAACCAGTGATCTGAACCTGCGCTCCAGGTCGTTATGCACCAGGGTATCATGCCCCGAGGCAGCCTGATCGCCGCCTGTGGCAAAACCCACATAATCCTGATACTGGCGGGCAAGCCGCTGGTATTTGATATAGTTGAGCGCATGGTTGCTTACGGCCTTGTAGAGATAAGCAGGCAGTGAGGTATTTATTACCAGTGAATCACGCCTGTCCCACATTTTGAAAAACATATCCTGAACCACCTCTTCGGCAGCTTCCGGATCGATCACGTACCTGCGGGCATGAATACACAAGGGTTCATAGTACTCCCTGAAAACAGATTCAAAGACCTGTTGATCGCCCCGGCGAAGGGCCAGCAAAGTAAGTTTTTCAGAATCCGATCCCATGGTTCCTTGTTAACCGGAAACAAAAATAATCAATTTCAAAGATGATTGTCAAAAAGATCTTCGCCATTCCGATTCTCTCTTTTACAGAAAAGATTGAAATAACCCATCAAACAGGGCGTGTGTGCACTCTGTTACCAAATGAGTAGTTATGTTGACTTTAATACATTCAGTGCTGAAAAGTAATCTCCAGAATCCTCCTGAAGTTCATCAACATCAGATTTTTTAATAACCGGTCCTGCCGGGTTTAAGTTATCCGCTGACCAGAGGGAATGAAATCCGCGGATGCGTAACTGTTTTCCTTACATCAATCAGATCAACATTTTTTTAACTTTGCCCGTCGAGTAATTAAACCTTTACGGATGAAATCATTATTAAATAAAAGTCTGGCACTACTGATGCTGACTGCGCTAACACTGCATTCGAATGCACAGGAGATGACCAGGTATCCTCAGCAGCCGCTTACCCATCATATGACGCCGGAGGAGCAGCTGAACAGACACCTGATCGGCCGCGGGTTTGTCGAGACAGATCCGCCTGCCGGAGCAGTTTTCAGCCTCGGTGAATTTGAACGGGCCAGGGGCGTACTTGTCCGTTATCCTTTCGGAATCCCGGTTTCACTGATACGGGAGATGGCCCGCGACGCCATTGTTACCACCCTGGTTACGAACCTTGCTCAGGAAAATACTGTAAGAAATATTTATACACAGGCAGGCGTTAACCTGCAGAACTGCAATTTCATTTACGCGCCAACCGACAGTTACTGGACCCGGGATTATGGTCCATGGTATATTGCTTATGGCAGCAATCAGATCGGGATCGTTGACTTTCCATATAACCGGCCACGACCCGGCGACGATGAAATTCCCAAAGTGGTGGCAGAAGCCCTCGGCATCCCCTGGTTCGGGATGAATGTGGTGCAAACCGGCGGTAACTATATGAGCGACAGCTACGGAATGGCCGCATCAACAACCATTGCCTATACGGAAAATCCGGGCCTGACTCCGGCCCAGGTCGACCAGAAGATGCAGGCGTATCTCGGCGTTAATGATTACCACGTGGTTGAAGATCCCAACAATACTTACATAGACCACATCGACTGCTGGGGCAAATACCTGGCAACAAACAAAATCCTGATACGGTCGGTGCCCCCCTCCCATCCGCAATACGACGAAATAGAGGCAACCGTGGCTTACTTTGCATCGGTTACAACCCCATGGGGCGTGCCTTATGAGATCTACCGGGTAAATACTCCTCAGAACCAGCCGTATACCAATTCTTTCATCCTCAACGACAAGGTTTTCGTCCCCATTATGGGATCACAACACGACGAACCGGCCCTGGAAGTTTACCGACAAGCGATGCCGGGATATAAGGTTTTTGGGATTATGAGCCCAGCAGGCACCCCCTGGGAATCAACGGATGCGCTGCATTGCCGCACCCATGAGATGGCCGACCCCGGAATGCTCAGAATCAGGCATATCCCGCTGCTCGGCAATATTGAAACCGGCGGCACCCTGGCTTTTGCAGCCAATGTCACGGCTTACAGCGGTGCGGAAGTGATCGCCGATTCGGTACTTTTCATTTACAGAATCAATCCGAACCCCTATTCACCCTTTGATACGATAAAGATGGTCAATTCCATGGGCGAAAACTGGTCGGCAACCCTGACTGCCCCGGAATACGGCAGCACTGTTCAGTACTACATTCATGCAGCAGATGCTTCCGGTCGCAGTGAAAATCATCCGTTTATCGGCCAACCTGACCCCCATGAGTTTTATATAGGTGAGCAGCTCTTCGCGCAGGCGGTCACATCGCCGCAGGCACTGGAGGCCACCACCATGCAGAACGAAACAGCCACTTTATCACTCAGCCTCAGCAATCCCGGACAAATCAGCCTTAATTATTATATCTCCGTTTCTACGGACATCCCGGATACCCTTACCCGGACGCTGACCAACAGCCCTGCCACCACTGCTTATAATTACAATACATTGACCGAGAACGGATGGACTTCGCTGAATCTCGCCGAAACAGGAACCATCAGTGAACTGATCTTATCCTATAACTGGACCACTGACAACTACCCTTCAGAAGGCTCATTATGGGCTGAATCCCCTTCAGGAACCCAGGTGATGCTGGCTACAGGTCAGTCAAACGGCAATTACACAATCTCAAATATCCGGATTGCCGGTGAAGAGATGCAGGGTACATGGAAATTCTGGATTGAAGACAGTTACGGAGACGGCGGTCACCAGGCAAAAAATATTTCGGTAAAGTTTGTCCGTGCCACACCAACCGGCAACTGGCTGAGCGCTGACATTACCGGAGGCAACCTTGCTCCCGGCGGCACTCAGGAGATTATAGTAACCTGTGATGCGACAGGAATGGAGCTTGGCTCCTACCAGGGTTATCTTACCATTCTTTCAAACGATCCCGGCAATCCTGAACTTATCATTCCGGTAATGATGACCGTCACGGTAAATACCACAGCAGCAGCCGGGCTCAGGGAGCCTGTAATCCGCGTGTACCCGAACCCGGGCGCCGGAGCATTTAACATTGACATTTCAGGGATGACCAACCATTCTGCCACCATAGAGCTGACCGAACTCACCGGAAGAATAATCGTGCAAAAAGCATTTTACAACCATCAGGAGGGTGAAATCCTGCATTTTGAAGTACCGGGACTTCCGCAGGGCATTTATCTTCTGAATATTAGTGCGGACGGATACCGCAAAACGGTTAAACTGATCAACAATTAACCTGGTGCCGGAAGATCATTTCACCCGGACTTATTAGTTCAGGAAAACTTTCAGGCTTCTCAGCGTGAAAAAAGAACACCCGCCGGCAGCAATGCCAACGGGTGTTCTTTTGTCCGGGATATAATGATCGCTAAAACATAAATCCCAGATTGATATACATTCCTTTCTCGCCATCCCGCTTATCGCCGGCAAGACCATAATCAACCGCCACGATGAAATTCTGGTTCATGGCGATGCGTAGCCCTGCGCCATAGGAGATATGTAAACCCTGATCTTCGGATGTAAACAGCCCTGCTTTCTCTTCTTCCGGAATACCCGCCAGATTCATATCCATGGTTTTAGTAATCATGCCCATATCGCTGAATCCGTTCAGTGAAAAGTAAAAATTCTGTTTCCACTTATGGAATTTCAGGAATTTGTAGCACAATTCAAAATTGCCATAGGTAAATGCATCGCCGACCACCCTGTTGCGAAGGATGCCCCTGAGTGAGCGGGCTCCGCCGAGGCCGTCGTTTTTCGTTGACTTGGTATAGGTATTGATCATGTAAGGCTGCATATAAAACGGCGCCTTCCCGTCGATGGTTCCCTGCCATCCCAGGCGGTAAGCGAAGGTAAGGGTGTTTTTCTTCAGCGTCAGGTACTGACGGTGCGTAAGGGCCAGTTTCGTATAAGCCGCTTCGTTGTTGCCCAGAAAACGCGGGGCCGTCATAATTACCATTTCCGACCAGATTCCCCGGTTAGGATTGGGTTCATTGTCGCGGGTATCGTAAACAAGGCCGGCCTTCAGGAAATTATGTGTGCCTCCGTCAGCCTCTTCGGCGGGAATCAATCCCCAGCGCACATACTTATCGTAGAGGCCTTCCACCTCCGGAAGCAGATCTTCATCATCACGACCTTTGTTAAGTTTTTCAATATCCACAGTACCAATCCTGGAATTTAAAAACCCGTACCCCGCGGCCCATCTCAGGGGCAGGTCGCCAATTTTCTGCTGAAAATCAAGGGTTATCCTTGCAAGTTTTCTTTCGTGCCGGTAGAAAACACGGGTAATGTATCCGGGATCTTCCTCATCTGTAAAAGACGGATTATAAATGGATTCATATCCGTTGAACCCGTAAAAATCCAGGGCCTGCTCCGTAAGAAAGCTAAAATCGGCCGTAACCCGGATCTGATGCGGCAAAAGGTACTTTGAATCAAAGAAAACCTGATTGATGCCGCTTCCCTTGGTCGTACGCGACCATTCCGCATAAAGCGACCAGCGGTAATCCGGATATACGGAACCATCGCCATACTGGAACAGGTTGGCCAGCAGCCCGTACTGAAATCCAATGTCGGAATCGAAGGCTACGGCAGGCAGGGCCCCAAGGTTAAGCCCCTTTTTCGACTGCTCTGCTACAGTCAGATTAACAGTATCGGCTTGCGCCAGAACCTGAACGGGAGAAAACACAAGAAAACAGCAGGCTGCGGCAACTGCAGCCTTCAGCAATAAAATTCTCTTTTTCATCGGCTTCGGTTTAAAGAATGGCCGAAGATAGGGAATGAAAAACAATAAATCAACGGGGCAGAAAAAAAACAATAAACCGCTATCCTTAACAGCAAAAGTGAAAAATCAGATAAATGCTGAAAAGATTATCAGATACAAACAATCTGAATGGCATGGAGGCTGGTGTGCCTGCCCTCTTTTTTGCAATAAGGACAATGCCCTATAGGCTCGGTAAAATCAACACCACATCTTACACAGCGATAACGCTGTATGTTCAACACCTGCGCCGGTGCTGAAAGTTTGTACACCAGAAGTCCGGCAAGCGGGGTCAGAAACATGCTGAATAAAAAAACTTTCAGCCTCCCGATCTTTTTACGGACAGCCAGTGCTGATATCAACAAGGAAAGAATCAGATAAATCAATAAAAGCGAGATAAACCAGGTAATGGTCATAGCAAAAGAGATTAATTTAGTTTTACAGGTTTTAAAAGAGTGCGGCAAAATTACTGATTCATGATAAACTGCCACACTCAGGTTTAAAATTATTAATAGACATAATTGCAAAAGGTAATCAAAGAAGATCGCAGATCCTTAAAAAATTGTCTGCCCCCCTGCACATCGGGCAATGCATTTTTCCATACCTTAGCGTGTTCTCAAAAAGAAACTCCGGTTGAAAAAAGCGGTCAGAAACACAGCGATCCGAAAAGGTGATAAAAAGGTAATCCACGGGTGGGTTATGTATGACTGGGCAAACTCGGTTTACCAGTTGACCATTGCCTCGACCATATTTCCCATTTACTACAATCAGGTCACCCGCAGCGGGCCGGATGATTTTACGGTCAGTTTTTTTGGGCTGGAGGTGATCAACACCGTGCTTTACTCCTGGTCAATCGCTGCAGCCTACCTGATTGTCGCCTTTTTTTCGCCGATGTTGTCTTCGCTGGCCGACTATACCGGCAGGCGTAAATCTTTCATGCAGTTTTTCACCTGGTTGGGTGCCGTATCATGCGGAACGCTTTTTTTCTTTAACAGCTCCAACGTTGAACTCGGCATTATCGCGTTTGCGCTTGGAACCGTAGGATACGGCGGCAGTATCGTGTTTTATAACTCATTCCTTCCCGTGATCTGTGAAGAGGCTGATCAGGACAGGGTGAGTGCCCGGGGCTATTCGCTCGGCTACCTCGGCGGGGTGGTTCTGCTGCTTTTTAACCTGCTGATGATCATGAAACCGGGATGGTTTGGCATCAGCGACCCTTTTCTGCCGGCCCGCATCTCATTTCTGACCGTCTTTCTCTGGTGGATAGGATTTTCACAGATCACTTTCAGGCGCCTGCCAAGGTATACTTTCAGAAAAAGAAGAAAGGACAAGGAAACCAACATCTTTCTGGAGGGTTACAAAGAGCTTGACAAGGTCTTCCATAAAGTAAGAAGCTCCCGGAAACTGAGCTTCTACCTGATCGGCTTCTTTTTTGTGATGATGGGGCTGCTCACCGTTATGTTTATGGCAGCAACCTACGGCGAAAAGGAGATCGGACTGAAGGAGGATGTGCTGATCCCGACCATAC
>JABNAD010000290.1_pt1 | contig 19121 bp, 20 predicted proteins | sample 7240381 | NCBI WGS metagenome assembly JABNAD01 (sample SAMN11332834, study PRJNA596920) | anaerobic digester metagenome | biome: digested sludge; isolation source: digested sewage sludge-derived enrichment culture grown on H2/CO2 | place: Germany: Goettingen
TTCACACGGCATATTGCCGTGGAGCAAACCACCCGTTTTACGGGTGGTTATGATTGATCTGGTACTCCCAACAGGGTTGAAAACGCAGTTTTAAAGAGTTATACATGACTAATTATATCAGATTCGTTCTCCAATACCACGTGAACTCGGTCACCGAGTATAAGCAGTTGGCAGGTCTTCTTCTACTCTGTCGGTACGTAGTGAGAATCTTTTTCTAGAATGGTTAGACCGTCATAGGGCATAAAAATAACTTAGCGTATCCTGATTTTTACTGAAATATTTCTAACAATGTCCTATTTATTTAAGATAATGTTTACATGATACCTATAAAATGATAGAATATTAACAATATATTTCTGAAAATGAGGAGCGCTTATTAAGATTAAGCGCATATTCATATTACTATTGATTAATGTTTTTTCACTACCTTCTTTACGCCGACTTACCGCTCTCTCTTAGAATATTTCCCAAAGAAGCTTCCTGAACCCAATACAACAGGGTACGCAGGATAGCCTTACCCCATTCTTATGAAATCCTCATTATGAAGAAAGGATACAAAATGAGTGACCTTGTACAACCATTAGTTTTTATTTTTTTAACCATGCTATGTTTTTACTTTTCAATGAAACAAACTAAGATTTCTTTCTATGAAAAAAAACACTGGTCAAGAGATAATTTAAGATTAACGATAGGAATCCTGCAATTAGCAATAGTTGGCTTTTATGTTTCATTAATAGTTAATATTATGATTTATTATCAATTGATCGATATTAAAGAGATGTGCGGTGACCTTATATCTTTATCTTGTTTTATATTTTTAATTATCATTTTCCTTGTAAAAATAATTAAAAAAATATGACTAAAATCAAATAAACTATTAAACTCAAGGGGATTAAAATGAATAAAAAAATAGCTATGCTTTTATTACTTTTGATAATTCTAACTGGAAAAATTCCAGTAATGGCGGCAGTGGACGAAATGCACTACGATATCAATTCACTAGAGGAGTTAAGCAAGTTAATAGAATATGCCGAACGGTCTCCTCAAAATGATGAAGGTGAAAGACTTTATATTTTAGAGAATACAGCTCCTCAAATATTAGAGGAATATACTAAACGATTCTTTAGAGAGGCCGCAACTGTAATCAACAATCTTTCTAGTGGCACTCAAACAATCGATGATCGGTATCCTTTTGAATATAAAAGAGATTGTAAAAAACTAACAAGTGGCGGCATTGTAAAATCGAGCGTCATCGATCAGCCTGATCAGAACAATATGCGTATCAACCAATGGAGAGGAAATTTAATAACTCCAAATGCGATTTACGTCGGCACAATCTTCGGGAATAGAATTTATACTGCGTCTTTTGATATTTATCATTTCCTTTTCCCGGATACTAGACTTCGTTTAGTTAACAGATACTCAGTTTCAAGCAAAGGGTTAGTGATGACTTCATTGTCAACAGCTGGAACAATGGCTATCTTCCCAGTCAACGTAAATGTTAGAACCGTTGAAATTACCGACAAATATGCCACAACGGTAGGTGCAGATATCAATGGGATGGCCGAATTCAATGTAACAATTGGTGGCTATAATGGAATTGGTCTAGTAACTTTTAATTCCACAATAACCAGCACAATGGAACTAACAAGTCTTTCCTCAAGTTCAGCAGGAATTAAGGAAAGCAGAACTGTTGATCATCTAGGTCGAGTCATAACTGATTAATCTTCATCTTTTTATTATAATACGAACATACTACGCTTGTATTATGTAGGAGGGACGGCTTTTATACATTAACAGCAGATGCTGAGAGTGGAATTGAATATATGGCTATGTATACTTCACTGTTATAGGACTCAGTAAGAAAAATCGTCAAAAAATTATCAATCATGGCTTCCGGCATACTCTTGCACACTGCTCTTGCAGATCCCAGATATGACGCCCAAGAAGGTGCAAGAGCGTTTAGGAAACTCTATAAAACAGACTAACACTTAAAATCTATACTTACTTTCCCGACATTGACCAGCACAAATCGTAGAGATATTCGCCGAATAGATCCGTGTGTAACGTAAGGATAAACGTAAAGCTCAAAAAAGAATAAGCTGAAACCGCGATAGTGATGTAATCACCCGGTTTCAGCTTATTTTGATTGATCTGGTACTCCCAACAGGGATCGAACCTGTATCTGACCCTTAGGAGGGGCCTGTTCTATCCATTGAACTATGAGAGCGGACACATCAGTAATTTTAAACTAAATCCAGCAGAGCGTCAAATTATTTGACATCCTGTGGATCTGTTTCGACCTCTGTCGGAGCGGGCATTTCCTTCGGCTTTCGGGTGTATTGATAGATCAGGTACAAAATTCCGAGGGAGCCCATGATGACTGAAATGAGCTGAGCGGTTCGAAGTCCGCCGACCCAGAGAGAATCTGTCCTCAGGCTTTCAATGAAGAAGCGTCCCAGGGAGTACAGGATCATGTACCAGGCCAGAATGGTTCCTTCATGGTGTTTCTTCCGTTTCCAGAATAAAACAATCAGCAGAATGCCCATCAGAATGTTCCAGGTCGACTCGTACAGGAAGGTGGGGTGGAAGTATTGTCCGTTGATGTACATGCCCTCTTGAATGAAGGCTGGGAATTGCTGGATGAATTCCTTCGTTACCGGTCCGCCGTGAGCTTCCTGGTTCATGAAGTTGCCCCAGCGGCCAACGGCCTGTGCCAGGATCAATCCGGGAGCGGCAGCATCCGCCAGGGACAGCATATAGGCAGTGGGCTTTTTCTTGATCACTTTGTAGAGAATAACCCCTGCCACCGCTCCGATCAGTCCGCCATGAATGGCCAGGCCGCCTCCGCGGATGTTGAGAATTTCAATCAGATGATCTTTATAGTTCGACCATTCGAAGGCGACGTAATACAGTCGGGCGCCGATGATGGCCAAAGGGAACGCATACAGGAACGCATCGAGAAAGTCATCGAAGCTGAGCTGCAGGTCGGCCCGAGTGGTATTGAATTTTGCGACCAGGAGTCCTAGAAGGACACCGGCCATGATCAGTACGGCATACCACATGATGTCAATACCGAAGAAGCGAAAGGCTACTGGATCCAAAGTAATGTTCCTCCTGTGATTTTCATATTTCTGATTATAGCACATAGCAGTGGGCGAACCGGTCGGTTCGAAGTCAGCTGTTCCGGCTGTTATTCTTCCGTATCGGTGGAATTCGGCGGAGTTTCATGGATGGGTTTGCGCTTCTGCCGTTTTTCTTGAACGGAAGCTTTTAGTTTCTTATACCCGTGTGATACCAGAATCACGGTGGGGATCATGGTCACAAGCATGATCATGCCGATGAGCAGGCTGAAATTATCCTTCATTCCAGGCAGGTTTCCAAAGAAGTATCCGACGGATATATATACTGTATTCCAGAATATGACTCCTGCGGTCAGAAAGGGCATGATGTGGGATGGCTCGGTTTGAGTAAACCCGGCAGCGAACGGCATGATTCCACGGAAGATGGGAATGAAACGGAAGAAAATAAAAGTTTTTCGGCCATTTTCCTCAAAGTAATCATGGGCCGCCTCAAAGTGATCCTGATTGATGAAATGGAAGCGGTGCTGTTTTTGATATTTCCTGCCGAAAAACCGGCCCAGATAGAAGCTGGTGATATCTCCCAGGAGAGTAGCGGATAAAAACAACGGGATCAGAACTTCAATCTGGACGTTCCTGGAGGTGGCGGAAAATGCGGAGCTGGCCAGTACAATGGAATTGCCCGGCAGGAAATTGAAGATCAGACCGCCGGTTTCCAAAAAAAGATTAATCCACAGAATCAGATAGGGGATGATTCCTGCCTGGGAAAACAGTTGATCCAGATGATACGGAAGACTGGATAAATAGTTTAAGGTTTCTCGGATAAACTGAATCATGAGCCGCCTCCTTTCCTGGATAAGTAACTCCATTTTAGCTAAATTTGATTAGCCAGAAATGAAGAAAAAGGGAAATTTCAAAGAAACTGCAAATTTCTTTCATCTTTTCGACACCTTTGTTCAGTACGATGATAGTAGCTTCCCGAAGTTGACGGATTTTTTGCCGGCAGTTGGGTCAGTTGCAGCTTTGACTTCCCTGATTTAGATGTTGAACATCTGTTTCGGATTAGCCGTAAACCACGGACTTATGATCCTGCAAGGATTGCAAAGCCAGGTCATACTGTTTAATTTTTAGGAATGAGACGATACTATCCTGGAGGTGATAAACATGAAAGACGATAAAGAATTCAGTTATGAGATCAGCGAAACCATCCAGGTACTGTCAAAAAATGCCAAAGGATGGACCAAGGAAATAAATCTGGTGGCGTGGAATGGCAGACAGCCTAAGCTCGATTTGCGGGAATGGAACCATGGTGAAGGCAAGATGGGAAAAGGTGTGACGCTGACCGATGAGGAAGGAGAACTTCTGTACAAGGCGCTGAAAGAACGTTACGATAAGAAATAAGAACGCCTGAGGGTGGAACTGACTCCAAGGATTCAAAATCAAAGATCCCGATCGAAGCCTGTCATTTCCAATCAGCCTGAGGCACTGAAGCAATCACAGTCGAGTGAGGTGAACATATGCGAGTGAGTAAAGCCCGGTCAATAAAGATATTCAATGACATGATCGGTAAAGCAGAGGAGATCATCAAGAACCCGGATCGTTTCAAGTCCATGCTGAAAGATGCCAGAGAAGTCATGGAAGGAAAAGGCAGCGGTCCCTTGCAGGATATCGCCAATCGCCTGAAGCTTCTCTGGATGATGCTTAATGACTATCGGAAGGGGGAATACCGCAGGCTTCCGGTTCGAACCGTATTGTCCATTGTTGGTGTTTTCCTGTATCTGATCTCACCGCTGGATGCCATTCCGGATTTTATTCCCTGGTTTGGAATGATCGACGATGTGTTCATCGTTAATTTTGTGTGGAAGCAGCTGACTCAGGATCTGGAAGATTATCGAAACTGGCGACTCTTAAAGTCAGACCAGCCACTGTCCGCGCCGGGATATGAGGTTCCTCAATCTTACATCAACGTGGAATTTGAAACGCTGGACGAGACGGATCATTCCGATCTGGGGAATTGATTCCATTCCTCCAGGGTTGAAGCGCCTATAGAACTTCAGACGACAGAAGAGATTTCTGCAGTCTGAAGTTCCTTTCTTATCTCACAGGACTTTAAGTAAAAGAAATGATGGATTCACAGGGAACGGGAACAGGAACAGGGACAGGAGCAGAGAACAGGAACACGAATAGGGACTGGAACAGGGAACAGGTTTTTGATTCAGGCCAGCGGATTCACATCTGAGAATGAACTTCTCGGGGATTGAGGGGATCAGAGACAGGATGGGAGATTGGTAGGGACTTGATAACTTCTGGCGGGGGAGAGGATATACCTGGCCAGGGATCTGGGAAGAAATTTTGAGAAAGCATTGACACCGGGTCGGGATTTCAAGTATAATTTCTTTGTTGTCCATTTGGGATAACGTAATTACGGAGAGGTGTCCGAGTGGCCGAAGGAGCACGCCTGGAAAGTGTGTATAGGGGAAACTCTATCATGGGTTCAAATCCCATCCTCTCCGCCATAACCGTGCTAGATGGGGAACCAGCGATGCCCTGTAACCTGCGATCGCTACAGCAGGGTCGAATTCCCGGCAGAGGCCGTATGATTTATGCTGCACTCAGGAAGTGGTGTTGAGATCTTGGTCCCACGCAACATATGCCGGTGAACCTCGTCAGGACCGGAAGGTAGCAGCGATAAATCGGAATGTTATGTGTGCCGTGGCAAACCTGGGTTGAGCTAACCCTGGGCGACAATGAATCGTATTGGTCGAAGCCGGGTGCACGGTGTTCCCTATATAAAAAAAGTCACTGTTTCAGTGGCTTTTTTTATTTTCCGGAAGGAAGAGCATAAGCCGGGAACAGTTCCTGTATAATAGAAGAAGAGCAAGGAGGGATTGGATTTGGCCTATACCGCACTGTATCGTGAACTGAGACCGAAAGTATTTTCAGATGTCATCGGTCAGGAACATATCACTACGACTCTGAAAAATGAAATCATCGCCGGGCGGGTCGCCCATGCCTATTTGTTTTCCGGAACCCGGGGAACGGGAAAAACCACCTGCGCGAAAATCCTGTCAAAAGCATTAAACTGCCTGAACCTCGAAGGCGGAGAGCCCTGCAACCATTGTGAGAACTGTCTCCGGATTGATTCCGGCCTGTCATTGGACGTTGTGGAACAGGATGCAGCTACCAATAATAAGGTGGATGATATCCGCGATCTCATCGATGAGGTGCAGTATCCGCCGCAGGAAGGGAAATACAAAGTCTATATCCTGGATGAGGCCCATATGCTGACGATGGGTGCCGTTAACGCGTTCCTGAAGACACTGGAGGAACCGCCGGACAATACGGTATTTATTCTGGCTACGACGGATCCGCAGAAGCTTCCGATCACGATTTTGTCCCGCTGTCAGCGGTTTGAATTTCGGCGCATCAAAGCATCGGACATCGAAGAGCGTCTGCGCCAGATCGTCGATGAAAAAGGGATCCTGGCAGACAATAAAAGTCTGGCGCTGATTGCCCGGGTATCGGAAGGGGCAATGCGAGACGCGTTGTCGATTTTGGATCAGAGCATTTCCATGGGGCATGGGAAAGTGGATTACGGAATCGTCATCGGTATGCTGGGACTCATGGGGAAAGCCAGGATCTTTGAACTGACCGATGTCATCCTGAAAAAAGACATCGAGAAGGCTCTGATGGTTTTGGATACCATGACCGACAGCGGCAAAGACCCGTATTTTATAACCCGAGACTTACTGGAACACTTCCGCAATATGCTCATCACCAAAGTCATCCGGAATAATCCGGACGAACTGGTGGAGGCCGCGCAGGAAGACCTGGAGCGATACAAGGAGCAGGCGCTGATGATACGGGATCAGGAAATCATCAAGGTCATCCGCATCCTGCAGACCGCGGAAGAACAGAGCAAGCGGAGCTCCCAGGGACGAATCTACCTGGAGCTCGCCCTGATTAAGATCTGCAACGGCGAAATGGACTACGGCATGGATTCACTGCTGTCCCGCCTGAATCATCTGGAGGAAAAGCTCAAGGAGGGACTGGAAGCCGGACTGGCTTCGCCGGCAGCGCGGGCCAAGCCTGAAGCGGCCGTCGAGCGTCGGGGAACTCCCCGTCCGGAGCCGGCCAAGAGCGAACCGGAACGGACCGCCATTACGGAAAATCCCGAATCCAAGCTGACTCTGCAGACTGTGCGCAGTGCCTGGAATGAAGTCGATGAAGCTCTTCGAGCCAAACGCCAGATGGTGATCCGGGCTTCCCTGTTCGAAGGGGAGATCGCTTCGGTCAAAAATGGAGTGATCACGTTGGTATTCCCGGAGAAATACAGTCATAACAAGAAACGGCTGGAAAAGAACGAGTTTCGGCTTGTACTGGAAGATACGATTTCCATGATTCTGGGCGAAAAGATCCAGCTGGATTTGAAAGTGAAATCCGAAGGCGGCCTCGCCAGCCAAAGGCCCCTGGAGGAGATCATTCGGGAGCAGGAATTGACGGACATTGATATTATCCCGTAGCCTTATGCTATAATTTAGAAAGATTAGTTCAACGGAGGAATGGAAAAATGGCCAAATTTGGCGGTGGTTTCCCGGGTGGCGGAAACATGAATAATCTGCTGAAGCAGGTGCAAAAAGCACAGAAGCAGATGGAAGAAAAGCAGAAAGAACTGGAAAGCAAGAATTATGAAGGATCTGCCGGCGGCAACGCGGTGAAAGCGGTTGTGACCGGGAAAAAAGAACTGGTTTCGGTGACCCTGGATCAGTCAGTGGTTGATCCGGATGATATTGAGATGCTGCAGGATCTGATTGTTCTGGCAGTAAACGGAGCGATCAAGCAGGCGGAAGAGGAAGCGGCCAATCTGATGAATGAATTGACCGGAGGCATGAACATTCCCGGAATGTTTTAATCATGGATTTTTACCCAGCAGCGATTGAGAAACTCATCGATGAGTTTGCCAAGCTCCCCGGAATCGGCTATAAAACCGCGCAGCGCCTGACTCTGCATGTACTGAATCTGCCGCAGGAGGAAGTCACTCAGTTTGCCGAAGCGCTGATTAAAGCCCGAGGCACCCTGAAATTCTGTTCCGTCTGCGGTAATTTCACGGAGAAGGATCCCTGTGCCGTCTGTTCCAACCCGAGCCGGGATCATCACACAATCTGCGTCGTGGAACAGCCCAAAGACATCATGAGCATCGAAAAGATCAGGGATTACAACGGCGTGTACCATGTATTGCATGGCAACATTTCCCCGATGCAGGGCAGAGGTCCTCAGGACATCCGGATCAAGGAACTGGTTGCCCGGATGGACCGAGCCGTTGAGGAAGTCATTGTAGCCACCAATCCCACCATTGAGGGAGAGGCAACCGCGATGTATATTTCCCGGGTGCTGCACCCGCTGGAGATCAAGGTAACCCGCATCGCATCCGGTATGCCGGTTGGCGGAGACCTGGACTATGCCGATGAAGTAACGCTATCAAAGGCCATGGAAGGCCGAAAAGAGATTTAAAGGAGTATTGAAATGAAAAAGAAAGCAATTTTAGTAGACAATGCCCCGGCAGCCGTAGGACCGTATTCCCATGCCAATGTAATTGGTGACCTGGTGTTTGTCTCCGGACAGCTGCCCATGAAGGACGGCATTATGCAGGAAAACATTCCTGACGGAACCAGAGCCTGCCTGACCAATGTGAAGAACATTCTGGAAGGGGCCGGATCCTCCATGGAACAGTGTGTCAAAGTCACAGTCTTCTTAAGAGATATGAACGATTTTGCTGCGATGAACGAAGTCTATGCGGAATTCTTTACCGAGAATCAGCCAGCCCGCTCCTGTTTCGCTGTGGCCGGTCTGCCGAAGGACGCCCGCATCGAAATTGAAGCGATTGCCCATATTTAACTAATGTTTCACAAAGAACCGTGCGATTTTCGCACGGTTCTTTTTTAGTTGGTTTGACAGAGCACGAGGACTTTGATTTTGAATTAGGCAAAATGAAACGAATCGGAAGGGATAGTTTACGTAAGTTTCGTGATAAGTTACGTTCATCCGCTTGAAGGATAAGCATCAGTTTAGGATGAAAAGTCCTGGATTTTGGATGTTGATTATCAATGTTCTCATTTGACATAAATGACATTAAAATGGGATAAATAATGAACGGAATAACACTAAGTGGACGGCATAACTTAATTTCATCAATTTCCATTTGCATTTACTCGAAAAATGTTAAAACAAGAATCAGTGTGAATATAATGAATGTAACCAACGGAATTATTTTCAAAAGTGAGGTGCAGTATGGAAAACAATTCAAGAGGCGCGTGGGGGTCGAGATTCGGCTTCATTATGGCGTCGGCAGGATCAGCCATTGGATTAGGCAATCTGTGGAAATTCCCTTATCTGGCCGGAGCCAACGGCGGCGGCGCATTTGTTCTGGTGTATCTTGGAATCGTAATCTTATTAGGTTTTACTATGATGCTGGGCGAACTTTCCATCGGCCGGGCAACCAAACTCAATCAGTATGGCGCTTATAAGAAGATCAATCCGAAATTTGGATTTATCGGAGGAATTGGCATACTGACTGGATTCCTTATTCTGTCGTTCTACTCCGTCGTAGGCGGCTGGGTCATCAAGTACATCTTCCAGTACATCATGGGAGGAGTTCAGCAGGCGGATAAGATGGGATACTTCGTATCATTCATCACGAACCCCTATGAACCACTGATCTGGCACGGACTGTTCATGGCAGCTACTCTGTTCATCGTTTTGGGCGGCGTATCCGGCGGTATTGAGAAAGCATCCAAAATCATGATGCCCCTGTTATTCCTGTTCCTTATCATCATCGCGATTCGGTCCTTAACGCTGCCCGGCGCTATGGAAGGGTTAAAATACTTCCTGATCCCCAACTGGAGCAAATTCAATCTGGATGTTCTGGTGAAGGCGATGGGCCAGGTTTTCTTCTCCCTGTCGCTTGGCATGGGTACACTGGTTACCTACGGCTCCTACCTGGAAGGCCATGAAGACCTGCCCAGCAATGCGCTGACCATTCCAGCCCTTGATACCATGGCAGCTCTGCTGGCCGGGATCGCGATTATGCCCGCAGTTTTCGCCTTCAATCAGGAGCCGGGCGCAGGCCCTGGTCTGATGTTTGGTACCTTGCCCAACATTTTTGCCAGCATGCCGTTGGGCAATCTCTTTGGACTGATGTTCTTCGTCCTGGTATTCTTCGCCGCCGTAACCTCGGCGATTTCACTCCTGGAGGTTCCGGTATCCTGGGCAATGGATTCCCTGAAGTGGTCCAGAACTAAAGCAGTATGGATTTTTGCAGGACTGTGCTTCGTGATCGGGATCGGTGCTTCCCTGTCCAACGGACCATGGGAACAGAAATTTTATTTCTTCAGCAAAGACGGACAGAACTTCTTTGATGTCCTCGATTACCTGACCAGCAACATCCTGCTACCGCTGGGCGGAGTGTTCATGTCCCTGTTCATCACCTTTGTCTGGGGTTATGACAATGCCTTCAAGGAAATCAAAATTGGTTCCAAGAATAATTTCGCCATCGGCGGATTCTGGAAAATGTCCATGATGGTCGGTGTTCCTCTGATGATGGCGCTGGTCTTCCTGCAGCAGACCGGAGTCCTGGCCAAGCTAATCGGCCAGTAATTCTCGGTCCGAACGGTTCTTTATGAACGGAAAATGGCACCTGACTAATGTCAGGTGCCTTTATTAACCCTTCATAAGGAGAAGTCGAACAGACTTCATCACCGAATCCTGGAGTCGAAGGTCATAAGTACCGGAGAACTGTGTGTGTGAATTTTTGCCTGGTGGAGCAGTTCGTATGCATCAGAAATCGGGTTGGCATGAATCCGGTGGGAAATGGCAGGCGGTCAATGTTTCCGCCGAATTAAAACAGGCCAATTTCTGCCTGGTGGAGCTGGGAAATTAGTAGTTAAATTTTATCATATTATTCCTGCAGAGCCTGTGGAATGCAAGATTATCAGACGGTAAAGGATTTTTAAAATCGAATGTATAATTATACAGGATTTTGTTGAATTTATGGAATTTTAACTTTATAATCTGACATTGAACCTTATAATAGGTTATAGACTAGCATAATTATACAAGAGGTGAGTGAATTGAAAAAAGTATTAAAAACAGCATCCCTGATCATCGCGTCCACTATGGTCCTGGCAAGTCTTTCTGCCTGCTCACCCGCTGCAGCCGGAGACCGGCTCGATGCGGTAAAGAAGGCCGGTAAACTCCGGGTTGGTACAGAGACGACCTACCCCCCGATGGAATTTACCAATGATAAACAGGAAATCGTCGGGTTTGACATGGACATGATGCGGCACATCGCCGAAAAAATGGGCGTCACGCTGGAAATTGTGACCACAGAATTTGCCGGAATCACCGAAGGTCTGGCCGCTAACCGGTTTGATACCATCGCTGCTACCATGAATATTACAGAAGCCCGGAAAAAGAGCGTTCTGTTCAGTGAACCATATATCCCTGCTGTCGGACTGTCCATCATCGTTTCCCCGGACAACCAGGACATTAAGGGCTTTGCGGATCTGGCCGGCAAGAAGCTGGGAATTCAGCAGGGTTCAACCACTGAGGACTGGACCACAACCCGGACCGATCTGGGCGGCGTACAGAAATACAAACTGGTGGCCGAAGCGCTCCTGGATCTTTCCGCAGGCCGGGTGGATGCCGTTGTCACCGATAACGTAGTCGGCGCATACTATATGAAAACAGATGCTACAAACTATGTCATGCTGGATGAGCTTATGGAAGCCGGTCCGGTCGGGATTGCCATCCCATTGGACTCTCCCAAGCTGAAAGCCGAGATCGATAAAATTCTGGCTGAGATGGTGACGGATGGAACCATGGCTCAGCTTTCAGAAAAATGGTTCGGCATGGATATCTTCAAGTAGAAAATAGGAGGAAACAGTGATCATACTACACACGGCGGCAGCATCTCTGCCAGATCAGATCCTGAAATTCTTTCAGGATTATCTGAACTACTTTCCCCAGGTGTGGAAGGGAGCCCCGGTCGCGCTGACTCTCACGATCTTCGGCATTCTGTTCGGTACCATCATCGGCATGGTAGTCTCTCAGATGAAAATGTCCAAAGTCTGGATTCTGAAAAAACTCGGTTCATTCTATACCTGGTTTTTAAGAGGCACTCCCATGATGGTGCAGCTCTACTTCCTGTATTACGGACTTCCCAAAATGAATATTTTTCTCAGTTCGTACATGGCGGCGGTCATCGGGTTATCCCTCAATATCGGCGCTTATATGGCGGAGATCATCCGCGGCGGCATCCAGGCCATTGACAAGGGACAGTTTGAGGCCGCCAAAGCACTGGGTATGAGCCACTGGCAGACCATGAAGCGCATTGTGATTCCCCAGACCGTCCGGATCATTCTCCCGACATTGGGCAACGAATTCATCACGCTTCTCAAGGATACCTCGCTGGTTGCGGCGATTGCTCTGACCGAAGTTCTGAAGCTGACGCACGAGATTACTTCCCGGGATTTCAATCCGATCCCGGCCTATGCCGTCGCAGCCACATTTTACCTGTTCTTCACCTCGATTCTGACTTTCCTGTTTGGCCGGTTGGAAAAGAAGCTGGCTGTGTACTAGGAGGAAGCAATGTCTGAATACAGAAACAACCCAGTCATGATTGAAACGGTCAACCTGACCAAACGGTTTGACGACCTGACGGTGTTTGAGAACCTCAATGTGAAAATCCATAAGAATGAGGCAGTTTGCGTCATCGGCGCTTCCGGTTCCGGAAAGAGTACCTTCCTGCGCTGTCTCAATAACCTGGAGACCCCGACATCCGGTCAGATTTTTATTGCCGGGGAACAGATGGACCCCTATGACAAGGAATCAGTCAAGCGGGCGATCTCAAAAGTCGGCATGGTGTTCCAGCAGTTCAATCTCTTTCCCAATCTGACCGTCATGGGGAATGTCATTGAAGCCCCGATGACCGTCAAGGGGACGCCGAAGGAAGAAGCCATGAAGAAGGCGGAAGTCCTGCTCAAGAAAGTCGGTTTGTGGGAGAAGCGGGATCAGTATCCGTCCAAACTCTCCGGCGGGCAGAAGCAGCGGGTCGCGATTGCGCGGGCCCTGGCCATGGAGCCTGAAATCATGCTCTTTGATGAACCGACCTCTGCCCTGGACCCGGAGCTGGTTGGCGAAGTTCTTCAGGTAATGAAGGACCTGGCCTATTCCGGACTGACCATGGTGGTGGTTACCCATGAAATGAGCTTTGCGCGGGACGTTTCCGACCGAGTGATCTTCATGGACAAAGGAGCGATCGTCGAGGATGCCGTTCCGGAGAAGATTTTCACCAATCCGGACAACGAGAGAACCAGGACATTCCTTGCCAAGTACCTGAAGTCAACCCGGAAATCCGAAGAACCAACCGGTGCCCAGAAGAAAGAGTTCATTGACTAAGTCAGGATTACTCCCAGGGAATACTTTCTGATCCAAGTTCAAATCCAAGTACAAATGATTCGAGGACAAAAGATCCAAGTAAATAAGAACCGAAGGGATTGGAGCGATCCAGTCCCTTTGGCATGAGCAGAACCAGAGAAAGGCGACCAGCCCGGGTCAGTGGAAGTCGATCATGCTCTGTTCATGAGATTCGAGGGATGTCGGATGGTCCGGGATTCCAAAGGGTCTGATTTATGTTAAAATAGTTGAGAATTGAAGCAAATCACTGGGAGCGGACCGAACGGTTGGGAGGGTCTGTCTCGATGATTTGAGCTCCGGGTGATGCATTGCCCGGACCGGAAGGGGAGAAGTACCTTGGAACTGAGCAATAAGGACATCCAGCGGATCCGCACCATGTCATACTTTGTGGAGGCCGTGCATCAGATCATTGAATCTGAAGGCATTGAAGCTGTCACGGTACGGAAGGTCAGCAAGCTGGCCGGCTATAATCCGGCGACTCTGTACAATTATTTTGAGAATCTGGATTACCTGGTGGGGTTTGCCTCGATCAAGTATCTCCAGGATTACCATCAAAGCCTGAAGCATGATGTGGAGCCCATCAAGGAACCAAGGGCGCGATTCCTGGCCATCTGGGAGTGCTTCTGCTTTTATTCCTTCGAGCGCCCGAAGATCTACGAAGCGTTGTTCTTTAAGACTCCGCGGTATTCCCTGTGCGAGTTCTTTGAGTTTTATTTCAAGATGTTTCCGGAGGAGCTCAATGAGCACACGGTGGATATTCAGGAAATGATGAAGGGCTGCAGCCTGCCAACCCGGAACATGTCGGTACTGGCACCGGTCATCGAAGCCCATCAGATCCGTTTGCCCCAGTCGGAACTGCTGCTGCTCAATGAAATGATGATCGCACTGTTCCGGGGCAAGCTTTCCGAATGCATTGTCTCAAACTGGGATAAGGATAAGCGGATCCGGGAAGGGAAGAAACTGGTGGCCTTTCTTGGCTGGCTCCTGGATCGATCGGTATCATTCAAATCATCCTAGTTATACAAATTTCAGCTGCTGGCGCAGCTGTTTTTTTGTTTTTTGGCAGGAAGCAAACGAGAATGAAAAATAAACTATTTTATAAAATAAACATGTTTACTTTCGGGAAAACGTTTAGTATACTGTCCTTAGCAACGAACATCGTCTGTATTCCAGGAGGGAAATTGTATGAAATTACAGCTGGCCAACTACCAGGTCCAGGACGTCGTATTCGGCGACCGGACATTCTTCAGCAAGGGCATTCTCACAATTAACAAAGAGGAAGCCATCCAGTACGTCAAAGAAGATGAGCACATCACCGAGTGTGACATCGAAATCGCAAGACCCGGGGATTCCACTCGAATCGTTCCGGTCAAGGAAGCCGTCGAGCCACGCGCTAAGACCGACGGACGTCCCGCCTTCCCGGGAGTAACCGGAGATGTGGTTCAGGTCGGCACTGGCCGGACGAACTGTCTGAAAGGGGTTTCCGTTCTGGGCGTAGGCATGCACTGGGGATCCTTCGGAGATGGTATTATCGATATGAGCGGAGAAGGCGCCAAGCTGACTCATTTCTCCCAGCTCATCAACATCTGCCTGGTGTGTGATACCGATGAGCTCTTTGAACAGAGAGAACAGCAGAAAAAGAACCACGCGCTGCGCTGGGCGACCCACCGGTTTGCCGAGTATCTGGCTTTCTCTGTGGGCCAGGAAACGGAAGATGAGCTGGTGACCTATGAACTGGGTTCTGTTCGTCAGAGGGAAGCAGCAGTGGAAAACCTGCCGGCTATTGTCTATGTCATGCAGCCCCAGTCCCAGATGGAAGAAATGGGCTACAATGCACTGCTCTACGGATGGGATTTAAACCACTTCATTCCCAGCCTGGTACACCCCAACGAAGTGCTGGACGGAGCCATGATTGACGGTTCCTTCATGCCTTGTTCCTCCAAGTGGTCTACCTTCGATTACCAGAATAATCCGGTGATCACGCGGTTGTACGAAGAACATGGCAAGACGCTGAATTTCCTCGGCGTGATCATGTCCAACCTGAACGTATCGCTGGAGCAGAAACAGCGTTCCGCACAGGCAGTAGCCAAGCTGGCGAATATTATCGGCGCAGATGGAGCGATCCTTACGGAAGAAGGCTACGGCAATCCGGACGCGGACTTCATTGCCTGCTTCGTTGAGCTGGAAAAAGCCGGCGTCAAAACGGTTGGACTTACCAACGAATGTACCGGACGGGACGGCAAGAGCCAGCCGCTGGTTGCTCTGGATGTCCTGGCAGATGCCATTGTCTCCACCGGCAATGTGTCGGAGCTGATTGAGCTTCCGGCCATGGACCATGTCATCGGTGAGCTGGAAGCAGCCGGCCGCGACGGATTATCCGGCGGATGGGCCTACGATGAGCTTCTGGGACCGACAGTCCGCGAAGACGGCAGCATCATTATTGAAAACAACAGTACCTTCTGCGGTGACCGGATCATCGGATGGTCTCCCAAGACCATGAAAGAATTTTAGGAGGATCGGGAAATGAAAAAAGTTCTGTTATACCTGAATCAGTTTTTCGCCGGCATTGGCGGGGAAGATATGGCGGATGTCGCTCCGCAGTTCCGTGAAGACATCAAAGGTCCTGCACTGGCCTATAAAGCCATGCTGGGCAGCGACGCACAAATCATCGGCGCCATCATCTGCGGCGACAACTACATGGGATCCAATACCGAAGCGGCACTGGCAGAGATCGACGTTCTGCTGGAGGGCAAATCCTTCGATATCCTGCTGGCTGGGCCGGCATTCCAGGCAGGACGCTATGGCGTGGCCTGTGGTACTGTAGCCAGACATGTCCAGAATAAATATGGCGTTATGGCTGTTTCTTCCATGCATGAAGAAAATCCGGGTGTCGAGATGTTCAAGCAGGATCTCTACATCATGCCCGGCGGCAGAAGCGCAGCCTCCATGAAAGATGACGTTTCCGCCATTGTCGGTCTGGCCAAGCGCCTGCTGGCCGGTGAAACTCAGATTCTTCAGGAGGAAGGCGGTTTCTTCCTTCGCGGCATTCGTCACCAGGTATGGCTGCCGGAGGGACGTCCCGCTGTGGATCGCGTCATTGACATGCTGCTGAAAAAAGTCAATGGCGAAGCGTTTGAGACCGAACTGCCCATCCGCCTGAAGGAACGCGTTCCCGTGGCACCGGCCGTTCAAGATCTGACCAAGGCAAACGTTGCCCTCATTACCACCGGCGGAATTGTTCCGGTGCACAATCCGGACCGGATTCAGTCCGCTTCCGCAACCCGCTGGGGACGTTACGACATCTCACAGATGGATCGTCTCAAGGGAGGAGAATTTAAAACCATCCATGCCGGATTTGACCCGGCTGCCGCTGATGCGGATCCCAATGTCATCATGCCCGTGGATGCCATGAAGCATTTTGAGAAAGAAGGCTTTATCGGCAGGCTTCACCCCTGGTTCTATTCCACCGTCGGAACCGGCACCACCGAAAATGAAGCTGCCCGCATGGCGAAGGAAATGATTCCATTCCTGAAAGAAGACGGCGTCACGGCCATCATCATGACCAGCACGTGAGGCACCTGCACACGTTGCGGTGCAACGATGGTCAAAGAACTTGAAAAAGCCGGATTCCCCATTGTTCAGATGTGCAACCTGATTCCGGTTGCTTCCACAGTGGGCGCTAATAAGATTGTTCCTACCATTTCGATTCCCTATCCGCTCGGAGATCCTGCGACCTCCGCGGAAGCTCAGTGGAAGCTGCGCCTTTCCAGAGTCCGGACTGCCCTTGAAGCTCTGACGGATGACATTTCCGAACAGAAGATCTATGCGGTGAAGTAAAATGGAAAAGGATCGCCAGGGCTCACTGGCCCCCAAACAAGACAATACGGTATACTTCGTTTCCCTGGTTATCGTCCTGGCGATTTCTGCCGCAGGGCTGCTGTTCAGCGGTCCCTTCGGCAAGTCCATGGATACGATACTCCAGTTCCTGCAGGTTCATTTCGGCTGGCTCTATCTCTTTGCCATGCTGGCCTTCGTCGTTGTGGCGCTGGGCATCGCCTTCTCCAAGTATGGCAAGCTGAAACTCGGACCGGATGACTCAGTGCCGGACTATTCCACCAAATCCTGGTTTGCCATGCTCTTTGGCGCCGGAATGGGAATTGGGCTGGTATTCTGGGGCATTGCGGAACCTCTGTCCCATCTGGTAGCTCCCATGGGCCTGGAACCAGGCTCCAATGAAGCGGCAACCTTTGCCATTCAGGCCTCGTTCAAGCACTGGGGCTTCCACCCTTGGGCGAACTACACCATCATCGGTCTGGCACTGGGATACTTCCAGTTCCGCAAAGGCTATCCCGGGCTGATCAGCTCCATCTTTGTCCCCCTGATCGGAGAAAAAGGCGTGCGCGGCCCCATCGGCAAGCTCATCGATATCCTGGCGGTCTTTGCCACTGTAGCCGGTGTTGCCACCTCCCTGGGACTGGGCACGATGCAGATCAATTCAGGCCTGAACAAGGTCTTTGGCATTCCCAACAATTCGACGGTACAGCTCATCATCATCGCCGTCATCACCGTCATTTTCATCTGGACGGCGGTGGCTGGCATTGAAAAGGGAATCGCGCTGTTGGGCGATATCAACCTGTACCTGGCAGGCGCCCTGCTGGTGGCCAGCTTCCTGGTCGGACCCCAGCTCCTTACACTGAACACCTTCACGGAAGGGATGGGTGCCTATATCCAGAACTTCATTTCTGATTCACTCCATCTGAACCTGTTGGGAGACAATGGCTGGATCAATGGCTGGACGGTTTTCTACTGGGCCTGGTGGATTGCCTGGGCACCGTTTGTCGGATCATTTATTGCCCGGATCTCCCGCGGCCGGACCTTCAAGGAATTCATCCTGGGCGTTACGGTGGCCCCCGCCGTGACCTCCATGGTCTGGTTTGCCATTTTTGGTGCCATGGGCATCGATATGAAGAACAAGATCGGTCTCGAGAAAATGGCGGAAATCGCCAAAGTTCCGGAAACGGCACTGTTCGAAGTCTTCTCCCAGTATCCGCTGGGACAGGTCCTGTCCTTCATCGCCATCTTCCTGCTCATCACCTTCTTTGTTACCTCGGCCAACTCAGCCACCTTTGTGCTGGGAATGTTCACCCAGGGCGGAGACCTCAATCCTTCCAACAGCAAGAAGATTACCTGGGGACTGATTCAGTCCGCGCTGGCGACCTCACTGCTTCTGGCAGGCGGCCTGGTTCCGCTGCAGACCGCTTCGGTCATCGCGGCCTTCCCCTTCATTTTTATCATGTTCTTCGCCATTGCCTCTCTGTTCAAGGCTCTGCGCGAGGAAACACTCTAGCACTTCAGAACGCACCGGAAAGTCAAAGCCGGAGACAACCGTTCTGAATGAATAAAGGAGCAGCCGGCCCGGGAAGACTTCCCAGGCCGGTTTACTCATTCAGGATATGATTTAATCTGTTCTTGGCTGGCTTTATGCACTCCTCCAAGGATTTCTTTGCACTCAGCCGAAGGCCTGAGCTGTCTCAGTTTTCAGTTGATGTTGATGTTGATGTTGATGTT
>JABNAD010000606.1_pt1 | contig 19085 bp, 21 predicted proteins | sample 7240381 | NCBI WGS metagenome assembly JABNAD01 (sample SAMN11332834, study PRJNA596920) | anaerobic digester metagenome | biome: digested sludge; isolation source: digested sewage sludge-derived enrichment culture grown on H2/CO2 | place: Germany: Goettingen
TCTGCGGGCTTGCCTACTTTGGCGAGCCCGTTTTTTCTGCCCGTTTGACGCTTACCTATGTGAAACCAAAACGCCAGACAGGTCCCTAATGATGGTGGGACGTGTCCGGCGTTTATTTATCTGGACGGTCGCTAAAAGACACTTAGTGGCCTAGAACGAATTTGAGGATAGGTTTTTCCCTGAATCCCGTTGCGGTTAAAGCCGGGTGTCGGGGCCATCGTAAGCGACGGAAGTCAGGAGAATGCTGCGGCAAATTATTCCATTACTAACGGACTGGAATTTTCAAGTAGAAAAGGCTTAGCGGAGACACCCTCTGTGTAGAAATTGCGGAAACGGGACATCAGGTAATCCTCAAGCTCGCCACGGGTTTTAAGCAGTGTGGCCTGGTAGGGCTGGCTCGGACCGTACTTTTCCAAAAAGAGAAGGTCCGTTCCGTTGTCTACGAGCACACCGCAATGACCGATATATGAAATATTGTCTAGCTCGCTGTGGAGGATAACACTTATAAAGGATACGGGACCCTGTGAGAAAGAGACGCCACGGGTCTGCCACCCTTTCAGAAAACTGTCCCGGACCACTTCGGAATCAATCGTAGGTTCCACAGTCACCGCATTGATCAGGGCAAAGAAATTCCCCTGCTCCTCGTCACTCAACTGGTACCAAGGATTCTTTCCGATGACCTCCTGATCATAAGCGGAAAAGCTATCTGCTGTCTGCGGCTGTGCAGCGGTGATCAATCCACGCATCAGCGCGAAGGCTGTAATACGGCAGTTGGTGTCGTAGTAGTCACGGTCATAGGGCCACTCAACTCCCGTATAGTCCGGATTTTCAAGAGGGGACTCAATAAATCCTGTATTCTGAGAGAGGGAATCATCTAAAGAATTGTAATCATCGACGGCGGAAAAAAGGTTGTCGATGTACCCGGTGTCAATACCGGCAGACTCCAAAAACTCTCTAACTTTGGTCTTAGAGGCATCGTCTTTCAGGTTGGAATACGACATGACTGCCGCATTGGCTGAGGGAGATGAAGAGGGGGAAGGAAGCGGGGGTGCGCCGGGGGTGGCTGTATTTTGACATGATGACAGGCTCAGAGTTATAAAAAGTGCAGAAAACAATGCAATTGATTTTTTCATTAAGGTTACCTCACAATAAAAAATATGTACTTAGACTTGACGTCACTAAGGCGGAAAAAGTTTTCCAACAGATTAATCTTGAAACCCTCTTCTCGTCCCTGCAGGCCCCAAAAATATAACGGACTACCCCACAGGTAGGCCCGCGCTCACCGTAGCGGTAAATGTAAAGGCATGGAACAGGCATTAACATTACCCTTTTTACCCAGAAGGCTGTCTCATGATTCACGAGGGTTTGGGTATAGACATAGGGTAAAACAGAGGAACCTTTTCTGTGAATTCATCAAGGAGGCAACATTGAACTATGTTTATATCAAATGAAGACTTGCCTGGATTGGTACAGATGGGAATCCCCATGGAGCTGGAATCTATACAGCAGAGCATTGATATTGTCGCTGCGGACGATCTATTTCTTCCTGACGCCACCGTGGTAGATGTGACTGACACCGCCGGTGATTCTCGCTCTATACCGCACTGGGGGCCCCATTCTATCAGGAGCGTGCCGGGGAGCATGTGGTCGTATGCACAGACCAGTGGAACAATGTAGTCTACCGTGATACCTTTGCATTTGGTGCGGGGATGGCTTATACCCTTGCCCTCTATAATGATAAACGTGAGCTGCAGATGTACGTCATTCCAGAGGCGCGGTGCAATAGCTGGGGCAGGAATGGCTGCGTAAAGGTCGTCAATCTGATGGAGTACATGAATCCCATGGACATATTTCTCACCAACGTCGGCCGGGTATTCCGGGATGTAACCCGCAGCGAGGTGACCGGTTTGCGTCAGGTACAGGCGGGCACCTACCGGGCGTACGTTGCGGAGGGTATGCCGTGCTTTAGCGGGTTTACACGCAGGGACGACTATATTTCCTGCGGCAATAGCCGCCATGCTGTATTGGATAGTGCATTTGTCACCGTTCGGCCCGGTATCCTCACCACCCTCTATCTGATCGGCCGACCCTTCAGCACACCTCCGGCCCAAATCATTCCGCTTAATTTCGATATCGCTTAAAGCAAGAGAGGAATATCTCTGGCTCTAGCCGTGGATACTCCTCTTTTCTATTAGCTGTACTCGACCCGAGTAGACCAGACTGTAATTATGTACTGAGGTATCGCCCACCAGAAAAATATTACTGCACGTTTCCTTCCGGCACCATAACTCCAGAATGGTCCCGTCGGGATCTTTGAAGTACAGCGCTTTGCTCTTTCCAAAGCCGTTGGCGGTGAAATCAAAATTCTGGGGCAGGGAAAAGTACTCTACGCCACAGGCGGCGAGGTATCTCGTGAGTCCCTTTGAGATAAACCATCCTTGCTTTACAGGCTTCCATACGAAAAAGGCGGCCTGTCTCAGGGGCCTTCATCAGAAGATTCCCCTGAAGGATCAGACCTAAAATATCGCGATAAAAAGCGATGGAGCGCTCCATGTCGCTTACAGTTAGCCCAACGTGCAAGATTTCCTGTCACATGAAAGATTCCTCCATATGTTGTTGTAGTTACGAATGTCTCCGACGATCCCGAACAATTCCATAAAATCAAAGGAGACATACTCATGAACAAGAATGAATTGGTAGCCGCTGCTGCCGAAAAGTCCAACCTGGCCAAGAAGGACATGGAAGCCGCCCTCAATGCCGCTATTGAAGCCATCACCGAAGCTCTGGTTGCCGGCGACAAGGTCTAACTGGTGGGTTTCTGAACTTTCGAGGGCAAGGCGCGCGCCGAGCGCATCGGCCGTAACCCCACGACCAAGGAGAGCATCAAGATCCCTGCCTCCGAGGTGCCCGTGTTCAAACCCGGAAAAGTCCTGAAGGGTGCCGTTCAATAAATGATCGGTTGGTTGCGGGAGACAGATAAGGGCTGTTAAAAGAGCAAACATACTGTTAAAACGACATAGCAGGTGTTCAACAAGTAATCCTACATAGTATACTGGGCATTGGCAAAAAACAAATGCTCCGCGCTCATTGAGTAAAATGGCGTTAGAGAGCAACACTAAGATCGTGCCCCAGAAAATGAACGTAGGAGAAAACATTATGGAAATTAAAAATAATGAGCACTTCATGGAGCCGGTTCAGGTCGAGGACTATCTGCAATACCTGCGTGAGGATGAGCGCAGTCAGGCTACGCTGGAGAAATACCGCCGGGATGTGATGGGATTCTATCTGTCCCTTCCCGCCGGGAAGCAGGTGGATAAGCATACCGTACAGGGTTATAAAGAGCTCTTGCTCCAACGCTATGCGGTGAGCAGCGTGAATTCCATCCTGACCGCCCTGAACGGCTTCTTTCGCTATGTGGGATGGCACGAATGCCGGGTGCGCACCGTCAAGACCCAGCGCAACCTTTTTTGCGCCCCGGAGAAGGAACTGACGAAAAAGGAGTACCTTCGCCTGCTGGCGGCGGCGGAGCGTGAGAACAACGAGCGGCTGAATCTTCTCATGCAGACCATCTGCTCCACGGGAATCCGCGTGAGCGAGTTGCGGTTCGTCACAGTAGACGCGGTGCGTCAGGGACGGGCCTGTGTGAGCTGCAAAAGCAAAACCCGCGTCATCTTCCTTCCTAAGCCCCTGTGCCGCGTGTTGGGCGCGTATATCCGAAAGCGGGGGATTAAGAGCGGAGCGATCTTTATCACCCGGTCTGGGAAGCCCATGGACCGGAGCAACATCTGGGCGGCGATGAAGGCGCTGTGCGTCAGCGCCGGCGTGGAGCCGGGCAAGGTGTTCCCACATAATCTGCGGCATTTATTTGCCCGCACCTTCTATTCCATAGAAAAGGACATCTCCCGCCTGGCGGATCTTCTGGGGCACAGCAGCATTGAGACTACGCGCATCTACACCATCTCCTCGGGCGAAGAGCACCGGAGAAAAATCGAGCTGTTGGGGCTGGTCGTTTAGAAAAGGGCATAAAAAAACCACATAATTTCTCTTATGTGGTAAATACAAGATTCGACAAAAGAAATCCTCTTTACATATTAAATGTTAGCATAATTTTACTTTTATTGCAATACTTCGACAAAAAGTTTCACTACTAAAAGAGTATGACGATGTCTCTTTTCAGAGGCATCGCTTCCTCATGCCAAAAATTATTTTAAAATTTTTGCGCTAACAGGGTTTCACGCTCCCTCACCCGGCTGGGTGAGAGAGCATTTTTTCTTGCAGTTGCAGCAAAAACGTGCAGTGTGTCCGCCTTCGTTCCACATAAGAGAAATTATGTGATAAGATTCGGAGCCCAAATTTAATCGGCAAAACGATGGGGCCTTGCACCTTGGCGTGTGGCAGCCAGTTGCATTCTGCGGGTACGGGAGTATGACTTCCCGTGTCTATGGAGTGTATTTTTTATTACAATAGAGAATGCGAATTAAAGTCTGACGCCTTACAGGAGACTGCAGTTATTTGTTCGGCGTAGACGGGAAAGCCCGTGCAGGAAGGGAGCAGACATTTGCAAATTAAGTTGTTGACAGACTATGCCATCTGCTTCGTGCTTTACCTGACTCAGCAAGAGAGCGGGGTTCCTGTGCCGGGCAGTGATATTGCTGCTGGAATAGGTATCAGCCCCGGCTATATCCGCAAAGTAGGCCAGTACCTGCGTAATGCAGGGATTATAGAGTCAGGCCAGGGGGGGTGAGGGACTTCTATCTGATTTGTGCTCCAAAGTCGCTGTCTCTGTACGAGATCATGGCAGCGACAGAGGACACGATGCAGTTCAACTGCTGTTTGAAAGATGTGCTGACTGCTCCGAAGCACAAGGTACACCGGTATCTGGCGGTCTTGCAGAGCGATATGGAAAAAAACTAAAACAAATTGTGGCCATAGACCTGATGTAGGTACGTGGAGGGATAGGAAATGAAACGGATCAAGGCAAAGAGTGCGGTGGCGCTCTTTCTCAGCGGAGCTGTCATGATGGGTGGACTTAGCCTTGTTATGGCCCGTGAAGACGAACCCGGCTATTAGGTGCCCGACCTGATGCTGACTCAGGAGCAGGCAGTATATGATCTGTGCGATGATATCCAGTTTGACGGCAGTAAATATGATCTGTCCGTCTACGATCAAGGGGCCTTCGACATCAACGCAACGGGGAGTTATACCGTGAAGTACCTGCTGATTCCGGTGGAACAGCCCTCCACATCTGGCCCTGTGGATACCGTTTCGCTTGCGCCGGGAAGACAGCGGCTCCCACGCCGGGGACGTATACCCCCTTGCCTGAAGTGACGACTGTGCCTGTTCCGGGAGAGCCTATCGCATCCGGTGACCCCCCAACTGATATGGCTGCAACAGAAATTCAGGAGGCCCCGATCCCGCGGGGCGCACTACCCGAAGAAAATGAAACGGGATCTGTGCCGGAGCCTGATGCACATGCGGAGGGAGCCACACAGCCTGAGACTCAGACCCCGGATGCCGCGCCCAGTGACCCACCGGACGGCAGTGAGCAGCCGGAGGCAGCCACGCCCGCCCGGGAGACCGGGAGCGTCCCTGTGCTCGGAACAGATCTCGATTCTAAAACTGGCAGCCCAACGATTGCAGCAGGGCCTTTCCGAATCGCGGGGGACAACAATACCCTTACCCTTCCGCGGCCGAGGAGGTTCCCTTACCATGGGTAAGGCCAACCCCGATCCCAAGAAGAGATCCATGCCCATAGAGCGTGTGAACGGCGCTCAGCTCACTCTGCAATACCCAGAGAGGGTGGCGGCGCGGGTTGGGCTGAGTTGCGACAGCAGGCACCGCGCCATTGGACCCATATCCGGAGGGGAACTGATGGGTAGGGCGGTATTTCTACTACGCGTTCAGAGACAGCATACAACAAATTATGGATAAAGGTGGAGTGAGATATGAGGAAAAGCATTAAGACTGCGGTCTGGATCAGGATCGTTGCAACCCTGTGCGCCGCGTTAGTGTTCAGCACGGTGGTGCTGACAGGACTCTCCCGTCTTCGGTCGGCCAGCGCCGCGGTGGCACAGGCCGAGGGCCTGCTGGAGTGCGCACTGAGCGGGGAGATCGCCCACTACAAATGGAGCGCGAACCTGAGCGACGCCCTGTACGAGGGGACCGCCTTCACCGGCAGCGTGGAGGACACTGGCTGCGTATTGGGCCAGTGGCTCTATGGAGAGGCGGGCACGAAGGACCCGGAGATTCTCCGTCTCAGGAAAGAGATGGTGCCGATCCACAAGGCGATTCACGCTGGTGCGACCAAGGCGTTGGCGCTGTATGCGGGTGGCCCGGAGTCCGGCAGGCGCTATTATCAGGATACCATCCAGACGGATATCAGCAGTCTGGTATCGCTGCTGGATCAGGTGGCGGACAGGGGAGAGGCCCAGAGTACGGCCGTCATCCAGAGCATGTCCGGAGATATCACCCGGATGACGGCGGTGAGCCTGCTTTGCTTCGCCGTGATGCTCTGCTGTCTTGCAAGCCTGATACAATATGTGCTGCGAAGGGTGGTCCGGCCCATCCTGATCATTACCCGGGAGAGCAGCGGTCTGGCCGAAGGCAGGCTGCAATTCCACCCGGATATCCATACGCAGGATGAACTTGGCGCTCTGTCCGGAGTTCTGGAGCAGTCGGTGGAGGCCATCAGCGGCTATGTGGCCGAAGTGGACCGCATAATGGCGGCGCTGGCTGTCGGGGACTTGAGCGTGGAGCCCGCTGTGGCGTTTATCGGGGATTTCCAACCCATTCAGCGGTCCATTACTAGACTTACCGATACCATCTCCGCCTCCATGGCTGAGATCAGAATGGCGGCCAATCAGGTTGCCGGCGGCACGGAGCAGCTGGCCCAGAGCGCGATCGTCTTGGCTCAGGGTGCCACGGAGCAGGCCAGCGCCGTGGAGGAACTTTCGGCGGTTGTCAACAAGTTGGGCCGGGCCGCCCGCACAAACGCTCAGGATGCAGAGAAGGCTATGGAGCACTCCCGTGCGGCGGGCGGACAGGTGGAGGTGAGCACCCGACATATGAAAGAACTGGTGGGCGCCATGGGGAAGATCTCGGGTGCAGCCGATGAGATCGGTAAAATCATTGCCACCATAGAGGCGCTTGCGTTCCAGACCAATATTCTGGCCCTGAACGCGGCGGTGGAGGCCGCGCGCGCAGGCACAGCCGGAAAGGGGTTCGCGGTGGTGGCTGACGAGGTGCGCAGCCTGGCCGCCCAGTCCGACGAGGCGGCCAAGGCCACCAAGGGGCTCATTGAGGCCGCCGTAGAGGCGGTTGGCGAGGGAGAAGCGTATGTGAACAGTGTCTCTCAGGCACTGGACAAGACCACGGACATGGCGGGTCTCGCGGTGGACAGCATGGGTAAGATCGCTCAGGCGGTGAAGGCGGAGGCTGAGTCCATTCTCCAGGTGACCGAGGGGATCGGACAGATCTCCAAGGTCGTTCAGGCCAACTCCGCCACCAGCGAAGAGACGGCCGCGGCCTGTGAGGAGATTTCCTCCCAGTCCGTGCTCCTCAAGGAACAGATTGGCCAGTTCCGCCTCAAGGGTGTGTACCAGACAACCGGACCCGAAAACACTGGGCTGCGGAGGGCGCCAAGTCCCTCCGCCTGATAGATATTTCGTTCCGGAGGCGGGGGGCTTAAGCTCCGGCCATTGGATTGCGTTAGCCTGCCGTTTTCTATCCGGAAGATGAGACATCTTCTCTCGGAGCAGCAGGCACGACACCACAGGGCCTGTCCTCCGGGACGACATCATCGGCAGACATGAAGCTACCAGAGGCAGGAGAATACATTTGATTCACGAGATGAAACGTATACGTACGGCGCCCAACATGGATATCCTGCTGATTGGGCTTCCGGATCAGGGGCTGGTCCGAAAACTTTTGTTGGCACTCAAGCTGGGTAGCCGGGTCCGGTGTTGCCGGAATACGAAGGACGCGCTGCCGCTTCTACTGAGTGGGAAGGGCGGCTTCTTCATTTTGGAGGCGGGGTTGGGCCATAACGTCTGCCTGAAGTTCTTTTCCCGGCTGCTGCAAAACCGCCCTACCTATGGTGCCCTCATTGGGGACAGCATAGAAGCCCTGTTGGGGGTCAACGCCCTGAACAGCGGGCTGATTCTGGACGCCATGGTCCGCCCGGTCCGGGCCGCCGCCTTGACCCGTGCGTTGGAGCGTTACGAGGTGCGCCGACAACGGGGCGGCTTGACTGTCCTTTCATCCGGATTTCTTCCTGAGCGCATATCTATATCTGATTATCATATTTCAATGTGAAGCTCATTTCAACAAGCTCCGTTCAATTTGGAAAAACGGTGTTTTTATACAAACTTGCATAAAATTACCGCCAATGGCTGCCCCGGCATCGAAAAAGGCGGATGCGCTTAACGCATCCGCCTCTTTGCGCCGCTCTCCCTCCCATTTTGCCCTAGGAGAAGAGAAACGCATTGCAATATAAAAGTATATTCACTTTATAACCATTCTAATTTCAGCGGTGACTCGTGCGTTTTGTCTAGCGTTTACCTGCACATATGCAGGGGCCGCCTTTCGGTGCAGATCACAAGCGTAGGAATCTCAAGCCTTCGCTGCCGTGACCACGATCTCCACCAGAATACCGGGGGCCGCCATGGTGGCCTGCACACAGGCTCGGGCAGGCTCAAAGCCGTCCTCAATCCAGAGGTCGTACACCTGGTTCAGCCCAGCGAAGTCCGCCATGTCCTTCAAGAAAATCTGTACCATCAGCAAATGCTTTTTGTCAGAGCCGTAAGCGGCCAGCAGATCGTCGATCTTTTGCAGCACGGCGGCGGTCTGGGCCTGAATATCGCCACCGTCGCGGCTGGTCTGCCCGCAGAGATAGATGGTTTCGCCTGCCACCACCGCCCGGCTCATGCGGCCGTTTCCTTCGTATCGTTTAATGTTCATGAGGGGGTTCCTCCTAATTTTTTAAATGGTTGCTTTGCAGTCACTGCAAAAACCGATTGGCATTTTCCCCGTCTACGATGTCTTGCAGTGCCCGCTCCGTCATTTGCATATGGGCGGCCATTTCCTCCCGGGCCGCCGACACATCATGGGCCCGCAGTGCCTCACAGATGTTCTGGTGGCTCTGGATGTAACAGGTCTTGTCATCGTAAAACGTAGCCAGATTGTCCCGGTAGCGCTCTACCATGGCGGAAAGCTGCTGGAGCGTGGTGATCAGCAGCGGATTTTTGCTCATCGCCGCCAATTTGGCATGAAATTTTGAGCCCCACTCCGGCCAGCCCGCGCCCTTGGAAACCGCCTGCCGGTAGTGGGCGGTGATCTCCTCCAGTTCCGTCAACTCCTCTTCCGTCACCCGCTGGGCGGCAAGGCCGATGGCCTGAATTTCCAGCGGGGTGCGCACCTCCATGATCTCGGTAATGGTGGCACGGGCCTCCATTTGCAGTACGCCATTATCGTCTATGCTCATGGATAGCGCCTTGGGCTGCAAAAAAGTGCCCTTTCCCGCAATGGACGTGAACATTCCGTTGATGGACAGTGCCTTCATGGCCTCCCGGATGCTGGTGCGGCTGACCTGAAAAATCTCCGCAAACTCGCTTTCCGTGGGCAGTTGATCACCGGGCTGCAGGTTGTTTTCTTTGATATAATTCAGAACAGAATCCACAACCTGCTCCGATAGGGATCTTCGTTTAATCGCATTCAAGGATGTTGCCTCCGTCATTTCATGATGATTTAATTGTATTATAAACCTACAAATCAAAAAATACAATCAATGACCGCGACAATTTGTATAGTTTTTTACTGAGACAGCGTCTCACGGACCCGCTGGGCCGTGCAGGTGCAGGCAAGACCGCCCACGGTGGCACACTTGAGCTCCTGAGGCAGTCGCCGCTCCACATCCACCAGCGCGTCGATCACTTCATCGGGGGGAATGAAGCTCTCAATGCCCGCAAGGGCCATGTCGGCGGAGATATAGGCGTTGGCTACGCCCACGGCGTTGCGCTTGATGCAGGGAATTTCGATGGGTCCGGCGATGGGGTCGCAGACCAGCCCCAGCAGATTTTTTAGGCAGATCGCCATGGCGTGGACGATCTTTTTGGGGTCATCTGTAAATAGGCTTGCCATGCCCGCCGCCGAAATGGCGCTGGATACCCCCACCTCGCCCTGACATCCGCCTACGGAGCCGGAGAAGGACACGTCCCGATTTGCCATGATCACGCCCATCAGGGCGCTGACAAACAGCGCATCCACAATGGCCTCGTCGGAGAGGGCATAGGTATCCTGCACGGTGGTCATGCAGCCGGGCACGATGCCGGAGGAACCGGCGGTGGGGGCGGCCACGATGCAGCCCATGGAGCCATTGTACTCCATGACGCCCAGCGCTCGGGCCACCGCCAGCGGCACAATGCCGCCGGAGATGGTTTGGCTGTTTTGTACCCGTTTCATCAGGCGCTTGCCGTCCTTGCCGGAGGCGAGACCGTACAACATCCGATTGTCCCCCTCCCCCTGCTGCACGGAGCGCTTGATCTGCCCCAGATGTTCCGCCATGCGGGCGCGAATTTCCTGAGATGAAAAGCCGGAGCGGGCCATCTCATAGCGCACTGCCACCTCGGCAAGGGAGATGCCCTCCCGCTTTGCCAGCTCACAGGCAGCCTCACAGGAGGTCACGTCCTCCGCCGTGGGCAGCGTCACGCCGTATTCCAACACCGGAGTCACCACGCTGACCTTGCTCACGCCTGGAGCATGGCGCAACTGCGCCATCCGCTCCTGTTCGGGCAGCTTGGGAAAGGTAACGCAGGTGATATACCCGCCGTCTGCCGCGCCGGACTGCACGCAGCCGCCGTCCGGCAAAAGGGACGGCGCAAGAGGGGCTTCGCTCCAGATCATCCAGTGGAAGGCGTCGGGCGCAACGTCCATCGCCACGCCGTCCACGGCGCTGATGGCGATGCTGCCGCCGCCCACGGAGGTGCCCAGCACCGACACCTGCCCGCCGGAGCGACAGGTGAGATTCACCAGTGCCGTGTTCTGGGGATACTGCCCCTCGGGCAGAAAGTCCACCGCCGTGTCGATGCCGCGGCTGTGGGCAAGGTCAATGGCATTGCGGATGTCCGGGCTGCTCTCGCATAGGCCGATGGCTCCGCCGATGAGGGCGGCGTCCGTCCGATGGCCCCGATAGGTGGTTTTCAGCATGGGGCTGAGCTGCAGGTGCACGGCGGACAGCGCCTCCCCCGCGATGCGGTTTGCCATCATGCCGATGCGGGCCATACCCGCCGTGTGGGAACTGGACGGCCCGATCATGATGGGGCCGATGATCTCAAAAACACTGATGCTCATTTGCACGCTCCTAACTCTGAGTTGGCGCTGACGCGCTCATGTCTGTTGTTGTATACCGCCATCGCCACTGCGGCGGCGCAAATAATCACGTAGCCCAGAAAGCTCCAGCCGTCCGCCAGCTGCCCGAAGCACAGATAGCCCAGCACGGCGGAAAACACGATTTGGGAATAGTCATACACGGAAACCTCGGAGGCGGGGGCGTAAAAATAGGCATAGGTGATGCCAAACTGCCCGCCGGTGGCCGCCACGCCCGCCAGCAGTAAAAAGCCCAGCTGCCCCCATGTCATGGGCGCGTAATGAAACACCAGCGACGGCGCGGTCACAAGGCAGGAAAAGGCGGAGAAGAAAAAGATGATCACGGCGCGGTTGACCTGACGTTTGCCCAGCAGCCGAACCTCGGCATAGGCCAGCCCCGCGCATACGCCGCCCAGCAGGGCGATAGCCGCCGCCGGGGACGCAAATGCCGAAAGCGAGGGTTTTAAAATCAGCAGGCTGCCGCAAAACGCGGTAACGAACAGCGCCGTCTGGGCCAGCGTCACCGTTTCTTTCAGCAGCAAGGCCGCAAACAGCACCGTGAAAAACGGCGACATTTTGTTCAGCATGGTGGCGTCGGAGAGCACCATGTGGTCCACCGCGTAAAAGTTGCACAGCACGCCGATGGTGCCCACCAGCGCCCGGACGAACAGATGCTTGCGCTCTGAGCGAGGCACCGCCAGCGACGCGCCCTCCCGCGCCAGCAGCACAAGTGCCATCGCCAGCGAGATCACATTGCGGAAAAAGCTTTTTTGCATCGACGGAATGACGCCTGCCATGCGCACAAACACATTCATCATGGTAAAGCTGAACGTAGATGCCAGCATACAGGTAATTCCCTTCATCCGGGGCTTCATGGTGCACCTCCCATGCAAATTCGGGGGAAACGTAGGTGTGCAAGCAAGCCGGGCAGTTGCGCCGCCGCAGCTTGCTTGCACAGGTATGAGAGAGGGGGACTGTTTATTTGATGCTGTTGGTCACAGCTTCAAAATTTTCCGTGCCATATTCCTCAGCGATGACGGGCCATACAGCGGCGCGCACCACTTCGGCAAACTCGGCCAGCTGCTCGTCGGTGTAGTCCACCACGATGGTGCCGGCATCCTTGAGCTTCTGCTCATATTGCTCGGTCTCGGACTCGGCCACTTCCCAGCGCTTTGCCTGCATGTTGGAGGCGGCGGTCTGCAAAGCGGTTTGCTGGTTGGCGCTCATGGAGTTCCACTTATCGGTGTTGATGTACATATACCACTGCTCGAAGTGGTCGTTGATGGGCAGATAGTATTTCACCAGACCGGACAGGTTGCCGTAATACATCTCCGCGCCTGCGCCGATGGCGCCGTCCACAACGCCGGTCTGAATGGAGGTGTACATCTCAGAGGAGGGCAGCGGCGTTGCCAGATAACCCAGGGTGGTGGCGGTCTTTTCAAAGGTGGTCATGGAGGGCACACGGATCTTGATGCCGGAAGTCGCGTTGGGGTTGGTGGGGTCTTTCGCGTCCACATTCAGCGCGATGCCGCCGAAATACAGGGGATAAGCCGCCAGATAAGTCATGTTATAGTCAGCCAGTTTCTCTCTGTAAATTTCAATTAGGGGACTGCCCTCGGAGAACATCACCTTGGCCTCGTCCCAAGTGGAACAGAGGTAGGCGGCGTTGGACATGGCGAACACCTTGTCCATGTTGCTGCCAAGGCTGGCGATCTGCATATCCACATCGCCGATGCCCACCCGCTCCTGCACGGTGGTGTAATCGCCCAGCTGGCTGGCGGGATAGATCTCAAACTGGATGCTGCCACCGCTGAGTTCGGTGGCCTCGGCTGCAAACGCCTTGATGGCAATGTCCGCAGAGGAGTCCACAGGGCGAATGTGAGCCAGAGACAATGTGACCGTCTCCTCATTTTCCACAGCGGAAGCGCTACCGGACGATGCAGGGGTGGTGGAGCCGCCGGAGCCGCAGGCGACCAGCGACAAGGACATGGCTAATGCCATTGCCAGAACCAAAAACTTTTTCATGGCTATTCCTCCTAAAATTATTCTCCGGTAATATCAAAGTCAACGCCCATACCCCGGGCGATGCCTCTTTCATAAGCGATGCCAGCCACGGCAATGTCCATTGCGCCGGTGCCGATGGGGATGCAGACGATGCGCTTGTCGGAAATATCGCCTAGATCGGCAGCTCCCAGCGCCAGCTCGCCAATGGTGGTGGTGATGTTCTGCTCGCCTAATTTACCCTGCTGCACCAGATCATGCAACGCGCCCCGGTGCAGCGCCTGTCCAACATGGTCTACCACGATGCCGTCGGCCTGCAAGATCACGCTGTCGTCCACTTCCTTGTAAGAACCCATGGGGAACACTACCGTGCCGGGCTTGACCCAGTCGCCCTGCAAAAAGCCGTCCTTTGCCTGAGTCACGGTAATCACCGCGTCACCCACGCAGGCGTCCTTGGGGTTGTCGCAAATGATGATCTCGCCCTTGACGGTGTCCTTCATGTCCGCCTTGAACTTTTCGGCGGCGGGAGGATAGGCGTCGTACACGTGCATCTCCTCAATGTCGAACACCTCGGCGATGGCCTGTGTCTGGGTGTGGCCCTGCATCCCGCAGCCGTACAAGCCCAACTTGATGGTTTTGCGCTCTTTAAAGATGTGCTTCAGTGCGATGGCGGTCTGTGCGCCGGTGCGCAGATTGGTGATGTATGCGCCGTCCATCACGGCCAAAAACTTGCCCAGACGGGGATTTGCCAGCAAAATCATGCCGCAGATGAAGGGCAGCCCCGCCTTTTTCCGCTCGCCCAGAATGCCGCCGACCCACTTGATGCCGGCATAATCCTGATAGCCGATGTAGGCGGGCATGGCGTTGAAGAACCCATCGTAGGGCGGATAGGGTGCGGACTCGCCCAAATCCAGCGTTACCTTGGTGGGGTTGATGACGGTGCCGTCGGCAAGGCCGCAAAAGGTCTTGTCCACCGATTCCACCACATCCTTCATGGTGATCAGGCTTTTGACTTCATCCACATTGAATACCTTTGTCATGGTAAGCGCACCTCTTTCGTTATTTTCAGCGGAGCTTCTCTCCGCAAGAATCACTTCCTACAAAGTATTGGTATCAAACGGTGAACCCGAACAGCCGGGGCAAAAACAGGGACAAATCCGGCCAGAAGGAGGTCAAAAATACCACCGGGATATAGCCGAACACCAACAGCTTCATGGTGGGCCCCAGAATCTCCTTGAACTCGCACTTGCCGATGCGCATCCCCAGATACAAAATGCTGGCATAGGGAGGGGTCACGCCGCCCATGGCCAGGTTCACACCCATGATGGCCGCGAACTGCACGGGAGAGATGCCCAGCTGCTGCACCAGCGGCAACAGCAGCGGCGCGCACAGCAGCATACCGGTGGAATCGTTGACGATCATGCCCACCAAAAACAAAAACAGGTTCATCAGAATCAGAATCACGGTCTTGTTGGTGGTCAGGCCGAAGATGATCTCGATCAGCGCCTGAGGCACCTGCAGCATAACGAAGGTCTGGCTGAGCATCAGGCAAAAGACGATCATAATCATGATGGAGCCGATGGAGCAGATGGAGTCAAAGGTCATTTTCTTGATGTCCTTGAGCTTCATGGCCTTATAGACCCACAGCCCGATGGGAATGCTGTACAGCGCCGCCACGGCGGCGGCCTCGGTGGGGGTGAACACACCGCCGTAGATGCCGCCCAGAATGATGACGGGCATCATCAGCGCGGGGATGGCGGAGACAAACCGTTTGCCGGTGACCTGCACCTTTTCCCGCATGGGCATGGCGGGCATCAGCGTCAGGTCAAACTTCCGGCAGGAGATCATGTTGATGGCGCAAAAGAGAACCATGACCAGAATGCCTGGGCCCACGGTGGACAAAAAGCAGGCCAGAATGGATGTTTCCGTAATCCAGCCGTAGATAATCATGATGGCGCTGGGGGGAATCAGTAACCCCAGCACGGAGGAAACCGTCACCAGTGCGGTGGCAAAGCCCCGGGGATAGCCCTGATCCACCATGCGGGGAATCATAATGGGGCCGGTGGCGGCCACGCCGGTGAAGCCGCTGCCGGAGATGGCGCCGATGATGGCGCAGGTCACTACGCTGACCACGCCCAGACCGCCCTTGATGCGGCCAATGAAGGCGTCGCACAAATCCAGCAGCTTTTTTGCCACGCCGCTGCCGCCCATATAGGTGCCCGCCATGATAAACAGCGGACTTGCCAGCAGCACCGTGCCGATGCTTTGGGAATAGCCCCAGAGCATCATGCTCTTCATGGAAACGCCGCCGAAAATGCTCATGAACATCAGCGCGCCGCCGAAGCAGTACGGCAGGGGAACGCTGAGCATCAGCAAGACCACCAGCAAAATCACGTCAAGTCCAACAATTGTCAGTGTACTCATTCCGTTGTGCCCTCCTTGAAAATCTGAATGGCCGCCCGCACATAGTCGATCAGCTCGATCGCGCCGAAAAACAGCATAAAGACCAGACCGATGAACATGGAGCTCTCTCCGAGAAACATGGGGATGTTCAGGATGTCGCTGGTTTTCCACAGCTTCAGGGAATACTGGAAATACCAGAACGCCCAGCGGGTCAGCCAGCAGCAGACCACCAGCGAGAACAGCGCCTTGAAGCACTTGAACACCCGCATGGTCTTGTCCTTTTTAATGTACAGCGTCAAAATGCCGCACTCGATGTGGCTGCGCTGCTCGGATGCCACGCTGCCGCCCATCATGTAAAGCCAGATGATGAAAAACGTCATCAGCTCCTCAATGCCCATCAGCGGCGCTTTCAGCACATACCGCAGCAGCACCTGATAACAGATGATCAGCGGCAGCGCAATGGCGCACACATAGCACATCAGACGCTGCACCGTGATGATGACACGGTAGATGTTTTTCCACACCGGGTTCTGAATGCTTTCACAATAGTCCATGGTGTCCTCCCTTCGCTCCTATCCTAATATTTGCCGGCTTTTGATGTTCCGGCTTGTTATTCCTGTGCCTGCTGCTTTTGATACAGCGCACGGCACAGCGCCAGATCGGAACCGGCCAGACCGTGCTGGGCGAAGTCGCCCATGAAATTCAGCGAATCGTCTGCATTTTTGCCCACAACGCCCTCGTTGGCCGGGGTCACAGCGCCGTCCTTGGCCATCATAGCACATTCCAGCGCAATTCCCGCCGCCGAGGACAGTTTGAGCGCACAGGCCACCCGGGCGCCGTCGCACACCACGCCGAAAATGTTGACCAGCGTGTTGTTGATGGCGCTGTCCACACAGGCAAGGTCGCCGCCCAGCAGCAGCGCCGCGCCTGCGGCAATGCCCTGAGAAGCCGCCGTTACGCATGCGCACATGGAGGAGACGCGGCCGATGCGATTTTTCACGCAGATCGTCATCAAAAAGCTCAGTGCCAACGCCCGCAGCAGCGCTTCCTCCGACGCGCCCAAATCCTCCGCCAGAGAGATCAGCGGCAGCGACGCCGTGATGCCCACGTTGCCGCTGGTGGCGCAGCTCATGGCTGGCAGCGAATAGCCGACCATGCGGGTTTCCGCCCCGGCGGCGGTCAGTGCCTTTGCCTTGCGGATGACGTCGCCCTTTTCGCAGCGCTTCATCATGGAAAGACCAAAGCCCGCGCCCTTGGCCTTGCCGGACAGGGAAGCTGCTGCCAGCGCTTTGTTCATGTCCACGGCCTGACTGAGAAACTGAATATTCTCCAGCGGAATCTGGGTGGCAAAGTCGTAAAAATCCGCCAACTTATAATGGGCCATGGCGTCATGGGTTTCGTTCATCGAGGCGATGCGGTCATAGGGAATGTCCACTTGCACCTGCCCGTTGGCCTCCCGGTAAACCAGATTGGTGTGGGTCTTGACCACCACAGCCCGGCCCACACCCTTGTCGGTGGTGACGGTGCAATCCATAAACAGGCCCAGAATCTCCGTTTCCAAATCCGGCTCCACAATCACTGCGCCGGACTTGGAAAAGGCCAGCGCCGTTTTTTCATCGGCGGGGGTCACGTTGTGCAGCACGTTCAGCCCTGCTGCGGCGTCGCCTGCCAGTGCGCCCAGCGCAGCGGCCATGGGAAGACCCACCACGCTGGTGCCGGGAATGCCCACATCGCTGTTTTTGGTTCCTATGTGGCGGTCTACCTTGACCTCTACCTTGATGGGCGTGCCGCCCACAGCGGTGGCCGCCTCAGCCGCCACATAAGAAACGGCGGTGGGGCCGGTGCAGCCTAGCGCGGGGACAACTTCCTTTTGTAAAATCGCCAAAAGTTCCTTTTGATGCATACCCATAATGCTCCTCCTTGTTGATTCCTAATCTGAATCTACATTTTGATTTGTTTAAATGTATGATATTATTATAAATAAAATAAGTCAATATCTTTCTTCTTTTTTATTTTAGTTTTATGCAATATAGACAATAACTTGGTAATTTTATTTCAGGTAACATGATGTACTCTCATGTGTTCGCGTACAATTTCTCATATTATGTTTTTAATATTTGATTCCTTTCCATCGTTTAGCAAAATAGCTCTTAGAGACGGTAAGTGTAGTGCGTGGTTCAAATAAACAGTTAATAGTTTTTCACTTGCATTTCTGTAGCGAATATAAAAGCCGCTGTAAGTTACCTTATTGGCGAGAGGAAACACCTCTACGCTTCTACCCACCAGTGCTACATGACCTTTCGGGCGCACAAAAACGATGATACCATCCTTTTTTATTGACATTTTTGACAGCGGAACTTCCTTTGAAATTTCTACCATAGTTGATTTTGGAATCAAGCCAGCGTCTACTCATTTGGGTGATGGTGGCAGTGGAATGGGTTTAAGGTCGACATATAAGTTATGTAAAAGGCATGGCATTAGCTTTACAATAGAAGAGCTTTCAGACAACTCTCTTTATTTTAAGAAAGTGTCCCTTTTCTTTGACGGTCTGAGTCAGTATATAATTAAATCGGATCGGGGAGAAGAAATAAAACTTGCTTCTGTACCAGAAGACATAGTGTTTATTCTATAGTGGCAAGCAACGCAACAAGGTACCATCGCTTCCTCTTTTAGCGTATTTGGAAAATTCTCAATTCAATGTACACTTCATGTGCACCTAATTACGAATGTTAAGAGATAGCCGCGTCAAGAAAAGTTCGCGCTTTCGGACTCCGGGCAGTAAATTAAGCTGCGTTTCGCAGCAGTGTCTGGATGGATTTTGAATTCAAATACGTTCTGGCAACAGACCACTCCTTGGCGAACTCCATAAGATAGGCCGTCACCAGCCAGAGATAGGAATTAGGATTGAGATAGATTCCGACGAAATTGATTCTGCGGATTTCCTTGCTGAGTCACTCCAGTATATTAGTGGAGGAGATTTTGCGGGCATGTTCGGAAAACGCACAGAATGCCTGAGAATTCTCCAGCCCTTCCTCCAGAATCTTAATTGCATTTTGGAACCGCTTTCCGTACCGCGCTGAGAGCTGTTTTGCCCGCTGACGGACCAGCTTAGCAGAAGGTGCCAGCCAGATTTCTTCTGGCTGTGCCGCAAAAGTGTCTTTCTCCTTCTGCGGTACATGGAGCCAGAATGTTTTTACACCGCTATCATGACGCGCCGGGAACCTCTCCCGAATGGTGGCAAACAAGCCAGCGTTGGTGTCGGAACCCACCAGCGATGGAGTTTCCAGCCCTCGCTCCTTTAAGTATTGAAACAGCTAAGA
>JABNAD010000607.1_pt1 | contig 19073 bp, 12 predicted proteins | sample 7240381 | NCBI WGS metagenome assembly JABNAD01 (sample SAMN11332834, study PRJNA596920) | anaerobic digester metagenome | biome: digested sludge; isolation source: digested sewage sludge-derived enrichment culture grown on H2/CO2 | place: Germany: Goettingen
TCTTCCCCACTCCATCAATTCCATCAATCATCCCAACCTGAGTTATAAATGAAGTAAAGGTGCCAAATCGGGAATTTTGAATTCTAAAAAACAGCAAAACACCAAACTTTGAATTTAACATTTATAACAAACAGTATTACAGCATCATACATCAAATAACCGAACACTAAACTAAAATTATTAACAATTTAAAGTGTAAAGTTATGGAAAAAGCAACTTTTAGTGTAAGCTATTTTTTAAGGCTGAACAAACTGTACAGAAATGGAGAAGCTCCATTATTAGTCAGAATTACGTACAATGGACAAAGAACGGAATTTACATCTAATCACAGAGTAAAACCTGAATTTTGGGATCAGAAATCAAACAAGGCATTGGGCAAAACAGCTTATGCCAAAAAAGTAAATGGATTTTTGGATCATATCTATCTCAGTCTATGCGACTCAATCAAAGACCTGGAAGAAAGGGGAATGGAAGTAACTGCGGAGAACATCAAGAACAACCACCTTGGTTTTATTGAGTTTAAGCAGGTTACACTTCTTTCATTGTATTCTGAACATAATCAAAAAATGGAAGCTTTGATAGGTAAAGGCTATTCATTTTCTACATTGCAAAAGCATTTAACTACGGTAGAACACTTAAAGGATTTCCTGAAAATGAACTATAATTCAGATGATATATTAGTTGATAAAATCAACAATCAATTCTTATTGGATTTTGAATTCTACTTGAAGTCAAATAAGAGTATAAGCAGCAATACCACCATCAAATACCTTAAAAATTTAGGTAAGGTAATTAGATCTGCATTGAATGCCGGGTACATTAAAAGAAATCCCTTTACAGGAATAAAATATCATACCGAAGAAGTCGAAAGAACATTCCTTGACAGATCAGAATTGCAGTTACTTATTGATAAAAAAATTCCCAATAAAAGGTTGGAACAAATTAGGGATGTATTCCTGTTTTGTTGCTTCACAGGATTAGCATTTGCCGATGTTCAAGCGTTGACAGCAGACTCTTTGTATGTTCCCAACGAAAATGAAATCTGGATTAAGAAACGTAGGCAGAAAACAAAAAAATGGTTTCACCTTCCATTGTTACCTCTGGCTAAAAACATCCTGGACAGGTATTCTAACCATAAGATTAGGGAAAAAGGGTTATTGCTGCCAGTGCCCACTAACCAAAAGATGAATGCCTATCTGAAGGAAATAGCAGACCTGTGTGGCATCAAAAAAAACCTGACAACACACTGCGCCAGGCATACCTTTGCCACCACCGTAACCCTGGCAAATGGCGTCTCAATGGAGTCAGTCTCGAAGATACTGGGGCACAGCTCTCTTCTGATGACCAAACAATATGCCAAAATTTTGGATGAGACAATCGGCAGGGAGATGCAACAGCTCAAAGACAAGCTCCATTAAACAAACGGGCATTCGAATCACTGGTCCACAGCTCCAAGTATCCGGAAATAGAAAAATTAAAGAAAAATCATGTGCCCGCATTTCTTATCTTATATATGCAAATGTGTGTACATCTTTAATTGATGCTATTGCATAAATCATTTTTTTATTGTTAAATTGCGCATCTTTTAAAGTAATGCAACATACATGAAATTAATCGAATACAATGGAGAGATGCTGGAGGTATTTAGGGATACGGACCACACGGATGATCAAAGGTTTCAAATTGAATACATAAAGGATCCCGGCAGCCCTAATGGCAAAAGACTGTATAGCGTCCAGGGAGCAGAGATCATTAACGATCCGACAAGCAATCATTACGGGTTTACATGGACATACAGGACCGAGGAAAGAGGATTTGAACCCAAGGGTATACAGATATTAGTCCCGCATGACGATATCAAATTATCCCAGTTGCTGGATAAAACACCTTATGGGATTCTTCAAAAAAACAGAACAGGTATAGGATCCACCACACTGGAGTTAAGGGCAAAGAGAAACAGCATCATAGTAGTGCCTACAAAGGCCCTTGCCTTGGACAAGGCGGAGAAAAGCAGAATTCCAGGGACTGACAGGTACAATTATCTGTATATAGGCGGAAAAATCGAGGGCAAAACATTTCCAAGAATTGCCGACTATATGGCTGACGGAGGGATCCCGGACAAAAAATTCATTGTCGTGGCGGATAGCCTTCCAAAATTGGTTGATGAATTAGGCGAAAGGATGTATACAGATTTCTTCTTCATGGTGGACGAGATCGATGCGTACCAATACGACAGCCATTACAGGCCTGCTCTGGAAAATGTCATCGATTATTACCTCAAATTTCACTACACCAAAAGAAGTCTTGTTTCTGCAACAGTAAAAGATTTTTCAAACGAGCAGCTATGGGATGAAACGGAAGTGATGATAGAGTTCAACGAGGATATAAAGAGAAATATCAACCTAGTCCACACCGACAATGTAATCCTGGCCACTGTGGAAAAAATCAGGGGGCTGCTGATCTCAAACCCGGACGACAAGATATTGGTAGCCTTCAATTCCGTAATAAAGGGGATACAGAAGATCATTCAACTGCTTGATCCTGAATTGCAGTCTCAATGCGCAGTCCTGTGCAGCATAAAGAGTAGGATATATGTGGAAAAGTACTTCTATGGTGATGCATTCTCAAACACCCTCCCCAAGAAAATCAACTTTATGACAAGTTCTTTTTTTGTTGGAATCGATATTGAAGAAAGGTACCACTTGATTTCCGTGTGCACCGCAAACCTACCCTATACCCTGCTTTCCAACGATAAGTTTATCCAGATATTGGGTAGGTGCAGGGACCCGTCAGGGGTGTTTAGCGAAACGATCCTATACAATACCAAAGATGTACAAGAACTTTCAAAGGAAGAATGGTACAAGATAGGCAACAGGATTAAAGTTGATGCCGAGTTGGTAATTGAATATCAGAATTGTCTAAAAGAGGTTAGCCATAAGTTCCCAAAGCTAATCAACAGCTACCCCCTACCTGTGAATGAAGTGATAAACCGAACAAAGAAATCATATTTTGGCACAAGGTTTACCGTATTGATAAGGGAGAATATTTACGGAGAATTAGTTCCGGCTTACTTCAACATTGACTCTATTAAAATTCAGCTTGAATTATTGAGGGAAATATATTCAAACCCTGAAAACCTGAAGGAATCTTTCAGGATAAGGAACTACAACGTAAATTTCTCCACTGAAAATTATGAGGATGCAGAAATTACAGAACAAGATGAGTCGGAAATAAATGAAGAATTAAGGCTCCTGGAGAGAGAAGAATTAATTGAACAATTAAGGCAATGCGAGGAAGAGAACAGGGCTGAGCTCGCTGGAAGGATCAAGGTAAGGGCCAGTTTCAACGGGACAATATTTATTGACAGGCTATTGGACCTGATCGAATATGTACCCTTTAACGAGCTTGTGGACAGGCTAGGCAACAGGATGTCCTATAGAGAATACAAAACATTCTATAACTCTGTCATATATTGGTCGCTAGAAGAAAACCATCCGCTAAAATTAAAAATTGAAAGGGATTTTTTGATCGGGAGCAGGTACACAAATATCGAGCTCGCAGAAAAAATCAATTCTGTATTTTCAAGTTTGTTTGAAATGAACAATTTACCGCATAGAACGCTTGTAGAGAGAGCATCCATTTTTATAAAGAAAAAAAGGATCAGGGAAAGAGGAAATGTCATGTCAAGGTATCTCGTCCAATCCTATAACGTGAATAACTTTGAAGGAAATCCATTGAAGACAATACGCTCCGGAGAAAATGTGAAATTGCATTTCAGGTTTTGACTTGTACACACATTTCCTACATAGCAATAAAAAAAGTGTGTGCATTTTTATAAATTACATAAGAACAGCAATAATAAATCCGACTTTCAAGCAATCATTTATTTAATTCACATTTTGCAATTTATCCAATTCCAGAAGAAAATACAAACTTGGCTACTGAAATGCTTTTTTAAAAAATCGCCTGCAAAAGGTTATTTTGGGATTACAGGATTAAATCCAATGGGGTTTGAAGAACCGGTAACAGAAATTCCCGCATATTTTTATTGTCTAAAGATTTAATCAAGCTGTTTGAATTGAAATGACAAATGTAATTCGTTTGCCCTTGACTGTCAGATTAAGTCTTAACTAATACAATTTAGCTAACAAGCAAATCTTTTTTATACGGAACTCACGTTATTATATTCATTCATCATAGTTATAGCAAGTTTGTAGCCTTGCTGCACAGCCATATCTAACCAATATAGTCCCTTTTCTGTATCTGGTATTTCAATTCCTACCATATACAAATTTGCTAATAATGTTTGTGCTTCAGGATTTCCCTTGTTTGCTAATTTCAAATATATCTGTTCTGCTTTTATTAGTAAGCGATGAGCATCGATGGAGCAATAGGGTGGGAATTCGTCTTCTAATCCCGGATATTCAGTTGGATAATTTACTACAGCTTGATGCACAATCTCTTTAGCTAAATTCATTTGATGGAAATCTTCAGCTACTTTTGCAGAGAAAGCAGATTCAATATCAATTAAAAATGACCTAATTCTTTTTAATGCATTAATTAAAAAATCATTATTTACTATTCTGATATATGAGTCCGAATAAAAATAAATACCATCCTCAGGGAAGATATATGATTCCAGCTTTCTCAAATTGTAGTCACTTAAGTTCCCATGTATAAAATAGTTTCTTAAAAGGCGAGAAAACTCATTAACATACTGAGAATCACTCTCTGTAATAGGTAAATCCTCTAAATAGCGTAGTCGGAATGTTTTTTTTATTTCATTAAATGAGTCTTTTATTTTCTCTTTTAGAGTAATATCATAATATTGAGAAATTGTTTTTAACATTGACTCACAATACGAAAATATAGAACAGAAAAAAACTTCTCCTACTTTTTCACACAAGTATTCTTGTCTATACCCTTCACCTTCAAAATTTCTCAAAACAGATAAATATATCTCTTTATCTCCATCTGCCACAAATGAATCCTCTTCCACAGAAAACCTCATAAAATCCTTATACGCAGCTTTATATATAGCGGGTATCTCATCAATTACCTGTGAAAGAATATTATAATTAAATTCTATTTCGGCGCGTACGTTACTATACCCATGTGCAATCATATGTATTAATTAAAAAGGTGGGAAATATACTTTTATCAAATCAAACCTCGTTTCTTCATCTCAAAATAGCATTCATAAGTTGCTCTAATATCATTCATCGCATTATGCTGACCTTCAAATGATTTATTGAATAATGTACTATAAAGTTCATCTAACTTCGGCCATTTGTACTTTTCATTATATTTATCAGAAGGCAATCTACAAATATCAACTCCAATTTTCATTGTGTCAATAATATTGTGATACTTTTGTGTAAATAAAGGTTTTTCAGAACCTTTTACTCTCAATATTTCACACTTTAATACATTAATATCAAAATCGACATTATGCCCCACAATTGTATCTACTTTAGACAAAATGTTATCCATAAAAAACAAGACATCTTTTCTGTTTTCTCCAGATTCTTTAGCGTATCGATTTGAAATCCCATGTATTTTTGTAGATTCTAAAGGAATCTCATAACCTTCTGGTGCAATCATTATGTTCCTTTCTGCTAAATTTCCCAGAGCCTCATCATATAAAATAAAACCAACTTGAACAAGATAAGGCCAGTTATTAAAATTCTCATAAGAAGCATTTTGTGATAAAGGAAATCCGGTAGTTTCGGTATCCAAAAATAAGGTGATCTTTGTAAAAGGATTTTCATCAATAAATTCTCTCTGCTGTTTACCATTTTCATCATCAAAATAATTGTAATATCCAAATTTAAAAAAGGGAGCGATATATTCTATTTTTTCTTTATTTTTCCAATACCAAGTTTCTGTTCTGATATTACCGATGGAGAGTATCACATTGTTACCTTCCATCTGATCAAAATCGTCAAAAATAAACCCAGTTAATAGGTCTCCTTTTCTTATATAATCTGCAATTCTAAACTTCATAAAATTTCCCTTATTTATATCTGAGTATTCTTTTCCAACAATAAAATATATGTCAGACGAAAATAGAACAACTCTAATAAAGAGCTTTAGCTGAATAATAATATTACCGGTTTTTGTTGATAGTATACACTCCTCTTTTTTAATTGAATCATAAACTTCTACTAATTGAGTTAGTTGTATTGTTTCCTTTCTAATAAAATAAGGGTTCAAATAAATACATTGTTCTGTCTGGATAGATTTTTCTTTACAAAATGTTCCATATAGTACTTTATTGTCAATATACTTTACCAACTCTATTTTCATCGAACTATAATAATCATACATTTTATCAAACTCAAAGGGTGTAACCTGATGGTCATTGTAAATTACAGCCCATTTTCCGTTTTTTTTAGCGCCTAAATAATTATTTTTCAAGTCTATTATTTCTTCATATTCCTCATATATAGTAAGTTCTTTCTCTGAAAAAAAATATACTGCTAAGTTTCCGTTTATAACGACAATTATGCTGTCATATTCATGGGATTTAACTTCAGAACAAATACAATCAATTAAAAATTCACCTTTTTCAGAAACAACACCCCATAAATTATTTTTCAAGACTTTATAAACAGTATGTCCTTTAAGATAGATTTTTTCTATCTTCTCGTATATGACAGGTAAAGCAAATACTTCTTGTATTTCTTCAAGTCTTTTTTTACCCTTCGAAGAGAAATAATAATTTAATAATCCTTCTTTACCATCAACTGATATTATCTCTTTAATAAAGCTAGAACACCTGAAATTAAATAATGAAGTTATATTTTTATCAATATAATATACATAGCAATCCAAATAAGAGCCATTTTTAATTACAAATATCTTTTCTCCCAAAATGTCAACATTTGTATGTGTTTTTTCTTCTGCGTAATCAATTTCTACTCCGTACACGTTATATATAGCATCGTAGATACAAGGTATTATTTCTTGATGCCTTTTTTCATTCGCAGTATTCTTTAAACTTTTATCAAGTAATCCATATTTATCTTTTTCACCATGTCTAACTATAATATAATCAGAGCTTTCAGCTATACACTCATAGTCAATTGGAACTAATATATTACCTTCATAATCTATGAAGCCCCAGAATTTATTTATGCGTGCTTTAATGACTTTTTCATTCCAATTTGGCACCATTTCATCATAAATAAATGGGGTAATTACTTTACCGAATTCATTTATCGTGCCAAACTTCCCATTAACCCCGACTACACAAAAGTTGCCATGAAATCCCAAAACCTCATCATATTCATTTTCAAAAGCAATTTCTCCCCATTTATTGATAAAAAAAACATCTGTCCCGATTGTGGCTACTGCTACATTTTCATTTGTAAAGTAAACACGAGAATCATAAATAATTGGAATTTGCAATTCTGCATTTTTGTTTATACATCCATATTTTCCACCTTTAATCATTCCCCATCCGTAATGAACTCCTCCATAATTTGCGATTAAAAGGCCACTTTTATCAAAATTATCACAATGATCATAAACCTGAATATCATGATTTACTGGTGTTTCAATGTTAATTCCTTCTTCTTTTATCCAAAATTTACCATCATGCCAAACTATAGACACCTTTTTATTTGCTATTTTTTTGGTCTTAAGCTCTCTGATCAAATTTTCTTGTATTTTCTGCAACTCTACTTTCAATAAATCTTCCTCATCATTAGATTGCATTACATATTCTTTGGTAAAAAGAGAAGTTTCATCCTTCTTAAAGTCTAAAATATATGTTCCTTTACGCAACTTCAATCTGAAAATAGAATTAGGAACTGCATCACCTATCAGTTCGTAGTCACAATAAATTTGACATGGAGTATCTACTAATATTTTTAATACAGAACTCATAAGAAACTGTTTTGAATTTTAAATTTAACATATAATGTATTGTAAATCTGTTGGTTGCCTGAATTATTTTTCGCATCTTCATGATTATCAATCAAATAATTATAATATGCGAAAAAGTTACTATCCCTGCAACCTGACTGAAAAACAATGGTCGCTCATTGAGAATATTATCGAACCAAACAACAAACGTAAACGCAAACATGCTTTGCGCGACATTTTAACGCCATTCTCTATGTGGTAAAACGGGCTGTCAATGGCGTATGCTGCCTGCCGATTTTGCACCCTGGAATACGATTTACTTCTACTATAGAAAATGGAAGTTAGAGGGCGTTATTGAACAGATTCACGAGTTTCTGCGCAGTTTAGTACGCAAAAAAGCCGGTCGTGATGAAAGTCCCTCGCTTGGCATTATTGATTCGCGTAGTGTAAAAACTTCCCGTCAAAGCGCTCAAGAGCGTGGTTACGATGGCGCAAAGAAAATCAAAGGACGCAAACAGCACATCATTGTCGACACATTAGGCTTATTGTTGGCTGTGGTCGTCCATTCAGCAACAACGCACGACAGCAGCGCTGCATTTTCGGTCATGGAAAGTCTCAAATACCGTTTCTCCCTATTGAAAACAATCATCGCGGACGGTGGTTATCGAGGTGAACTCGCCGAGAAAATCAAAAACGCGTTTGGTTGGAAATTACAAGTTGTTCTGCGCTCAGATACAACTAAAAAATTTGAGGTCTTACCAAAAAGATGGATTGTGGAAAGAACGCTCTCTTGGTTCGAGGGTTTCAGAAGGCTCTCTAAAGATTATGAGGTGCTTACCAAAACTTCAGAACATATGATTATGTTGGCTATGATTAAAATCATGCTCAATAAAATTTATTTGAATAAAAATCAAAACAGTTTCTAAGATTTAATTTATTATGTTTTTAGTGGATATTTTGATACAAGAGTAAATAGTCGGCAAAATTTCTAATGATTCGATACAAATTTAGTTAATAAATTTCACAAAATCAACTTTAATTTACAAAAGCCTAACTTTTAGTGAAAGAAAAAAACCAAAACATAAATGAATTAACTAGAACTATAGATACTTTTTTGTAGTGTGAAATTTATTGCAAAAACAATAATATTAATTTCTTACAAAATCTAAATAATATGGTGTGCTTTAATAAGTGTTTTACTAAGCATCCATTAATAACTTACTGTTTTACTGTAAATTAAATACTATTTTACTTGCATATGTCAGAAATTTTACGTATCTTTGTAGTCTAAAAAAAGGGGAGTCTGTGATTTTTAATGAAACATTTTTTCACCGCCATTCCCTTATAAAATAGAATAATATTATAAGTAAAATGTTTCGCAATTAAATAAGAAAACAATGAAATAGACATTGACAGAAAAAGTAAGCTCTGGTATCAAATTTTTAGGTGACATCCCTGGCTTTGAATTACCCAATGGCGTTTTAAACAAAGGCATCACCGGATGTGGTGCAACAACGGTGGCTTTAACAGATCCATATTCCACAATTATCTGTAGCCCAAGGAATGAGTTGTTAAGAAATAAATCGGATCAATATCCAAATTCCCTCCTTGTAACTGGTGGTGTTAATGTTGATGAAATTATAAACTATATCAATAAGACACCTATTCCCAAAATCTTAGTTTCCTATGATTCTTTCCCCAAGCTGCTCGAATGTATTTCCGATAAATCAAAATTCAGAGTTGTAGTGGATGAATTCCATTTTATCTTACAGGACGCATCTTTTAAATCCGAGGTAGGCCTTGCATTACTGAATAAATTAAAAGTGTTTCCATACGTGACCTATTTATCTGCTACACCCATATTAGACAAATTTATCGACAAAATTGATTTCTTCAAGGACATACCCTACACCAAGCTGGATTGGGAAGACAAAGAATTAATCGAAGTTGTCAGAATCAAAAGCCCGAATCCAATTTCAGCCGCAATACGCATTGTGGAGAATTATAAAAATGGGGACTATCCTAAAATTCTTTTGCCGACAGGAGAATGGGTTGAATCCACAGAATGTGTTATCTTTTTAAATTCCGTGAATAACAATGTAAACATTGTTAAACCGTGCAGACTTTCTCCTGAAGATGTTAATCTCATAGTGGGTGCTTCGGAAGACAACGATAAACAGATCTCTAAAATTGGTGAAGGATTTTCAAGAGGACGTATCCCGTTGAAAGGAGAGAAACATAAAAAATTCACCTTCTGCACCTCTACAGCATATGCAGGTTGTGATTTCTATTCAGAAAGCGCATCAACATTTGTGATAAGTGACAATAAAAGATTGAATACATCAATCGATATTTCAACAGATTTGGTGCAGATTGCTGGCAGACAAAGATTAGAAACAAATCCATTCAGAAAACACATATATTTTATTTACAACACAAGTATCACGGAGACAAATGATGAATAGTTTTATGAATATATTAATACTAAAGTTGAGACAACACAACAGGAAATAGAATCAAACAATAATGCAAGTACTGAACTTAAAAAACTTCGTATTGCTAATAATAAAAGATTACAGACCATACAGAGATATTCTGAAACTTATACTCTTTTCGATGAAGATCAAGGTATATTCTTTTTAAATGAGTTAGCTTATCTAAATGAAATCTACTCTTATGAAGTTCAGAAACATAACTATTAGAATGGGAGTATCGTATACAAGCAATTAAAAGATGCAGGGTTTGACGTTAAAGATCCGTAGATATGGAAAGTTTTTGACGACAAAATCGATTAGATAATATCAAAAGTAAGATTTGAAGATAAGATGAAGGAATATTGTGAACTAATTGAAGACAACAATACTAGCTCAATTACGATTGCTCAAAAAATTGCAAAATCCAATCCTAATTTGAAAAGCTATCATGAGCTTTTAGGAGGTTAGAGAATCAAGGCATTAGGCTACAAGGAAGCAAATTTAAAAAAGGAAATTAATAATTTCAGGAAATTTAATCAATGTTACGATATAATTTCAAGGAACTTAAAAATCAATGAATTTATTTCTGCAAAAGAAGCTAAGAAAATAATAGCTGAAGCATACACGTAGCTTGGTATTACCGTGTCACCAAAAGGTAGTGATTTATCAAGATGGTTTGACATTTCAGGAGAGAATGAACGAATAAATGGGAAAATGACAAGAGGATATATCGTTGCATTAAAGCGTGAGTAAATAAAAAATCCCACCGTTTCATCAGGTATAAGATTAAAATAATAACATCTTGCCTTATTTTATTATAGTTGTTTTTACTGAATTCACTCCGAATTTTCAGAAAAAAAAATTTTAAAATTTTTCCATAAGCGCATCCCAAACTAGTCCGCACCCCACCCTTCTTCTGCGGTGGGGATAGTCCCCCTGCGCAACACATTAACAACAACAAATTATGGAAAAGAATTTAAGGTTTATCAACACGATGTCCATCAATGACTTCAAAAACAAGTTCGGGATAAGTCAGATCGACGTGAAAAGGAATGAATCCACTGGCAAGCATTTCTTTGTATACGGGTTTGAAACGGGTCCTGTAAGCAAAAAAATTGAAACGGGCGGCATAACAACTCCCGTGATTTCAGAGGTGTGTTCGGCAGACACGGGAGAGATGTTTTACCTCCTGCATCAGCAGGGAGAGAATCATGCGGTCACTTTGGCTACACTATAGCTGGGTTGAAAGCAGATGCAAGGCAGGGATTGAGTTTCCTGCCTTTTTTTTATTTATTCAAACCATCAAAACATTACAAAAATGCAACTTAGACAATCATCGAAAAAGCAGGCCAAGATCAAGATGGCCATCCAGGGATGTGCGGGCTCGGGCAAGACATACAGCAGCCTGTTACTGGCCTACGGGCTCATCAGGGATTGGAGCAGGATTGTGGTCATCGATTCTGAAAACAACAGTGCGGATCTTTATGCGCATCTGGGAAACTACAATGTATTATCCCTCCAGAACAACTACAGTCCGGAAAACTACATGGAAGCCATCGAAATCTGCGAGAAGGCAGGCATGGAAGTGATCATCATTGACTCCATGTCCCAGTGCTGGGATTTTCTGCTTGACTGCCATGCCAACATGCAGGGTAATTCCTTCACCAACTGGGGAAAGATAACACCCAGACAGACTGCTTTCATCCAAAAACTATTGCAGAGCAACTGCCACATCATCTCCACCTTAAGAACCAAGCAGGACTATGTTCTCAATGAAAAGAACGGCAAGTTAGTACCTGAAAAGGTGGGATTAAAGGCAGTCATGCGTGACGGGATAGACTATGAATTCACCATCGTGTTTGACATCGACATGAAGCACCATGTTACGGCAAGCAAGGACAGGACGGGTCTGTTCATGGGGAAGGCAGAGTTTAAAATTGATGCTTCCACGGGAGGCAAGATACTGGAATGGTGCAACGACGGAGTAAGCATAGACAGGGTAAAGGAGCAGATTCACAGCTCAAGATCAGTCGAGGAGTTGAACGGAATCTATCACAGATACCCTGAGTGGTATCCTTTCCTGTCGGCAGATTTCATCAACAGGAAAAGCTCACTTGCTGCAACTTGTCAACCTGTTATCAACTCATTATCAAATCTCAATCAAAACATTTCAAGCAATGGAAACAGCAATGCAATTAAACCCGGTCAGGACAAGGCTTCTCCTGCCATTTAACCGGCCAAAAAGCACTGATGATCTAGTTTATACCGGACAAACGCTGGCAATAAACAAACGCAGGAGCAGCAATCCTTTCATAGAAGCCAACACCAGGCAGGTGGACATACACCATTTGAGGAATGAGTGTGTAGTGCCCGTATTCAGCAAGGACAATGAGATCACCATCTCCCATCAGGCATTCATCGAGACGGTCTGGGAGGCTGCCAATACTTTCTTCCGGGGGGAAACCATCGATACCCCTGAAATAAGGGTGTCACACATCATCAAGGGCAGGGTGCCCGAAGCCATCCACAAGCCCGTGGACATGCTCCTGGAGGGTGACAAGACCATGTACTACGAAAGGATGGCATTCTGCCTTGAAGTGCCCTCCATAAGCGAGGATATTGACGGAAGTCCGCTGAATCTGACCATAGGGGGAGTAAGGGCATACAATCATGAGAACCTGTACAGCAAGAAGGGGATGGAGAAGTTCAAGATCTTCATCGGATTCAAGAACCTGCTCTGCACCAACCTGTGTGTCAGCACGGACGGTTACTTGTCGGAGGTAAGGGTGATGAGCATATCCGAACTGGCCAGAAACGTAATGAAACTCTTTCAGCAATATAACATGGCTAAACATCTGCACAACATGACAGCCTACAAGGACAGTTACCTTACGGAACACCAGTTTGCGCAGCTTTTAGGAAAATCCCGGTTATATCAATATTTGCCGATTGAAAAGAAGAAGCTTATACCTGAAATACTTATTACTGATTCACAGATCAACATGGTGGCCAAGTCATATTATACGGATGACAACTTCAAGGTACTTGCTGAAAGTAAGGAAATCAGTATGTGGAAGGTGTATAACTTACTTACCGGAGCCAACAGAAGCAGTTATATCGACAACTTTCTGGACAGAAGCCTTAATGCAGCCCAATTGACTGAAGGCATCAACAAAGCTCTGTATGGCGATGAGGAGTATTCCTGGTTTATCAGTTAATCACAAAATGCGATGTTAGCAGGTTTATTGTTTAAGATAATTGCAATAGTGATCTGTCCTTTCCTTATTGGGTGGGTATCTGGAAAAGATTGTTGGTAAAGAGATAACCCAAAATTTGTCTTTTATATTAAGTCTCAATCTATTATATCAATGGATTGAGGCTTTTATATTTTTCAGATGATATTCTTAAAAAACGTCTGGCATGCGTCATAAATTGCGATAAAGTAAAAAGTTACAGGTAGACTAGTGATTTTTATCTTTATTCCTGAAGATGAGACAATAATCAAGCTATTTATTTTTAAAATTGATAGACACATAAATTAATTTATCTATATTTGCATAATTTAAATTTTCTAAAACCATGGGATTACAAACACTCACAATTATCTACATTATTCTATTAAATTTAGCCCTGATAGTTGCATTTCTTATTTTACGGTTTTTCTATATAAGGATAAAGAGACATAGAAAACGTAATACAAGTGTTACGAAACAGCTTAAGAAATAATTTTCTTAAGAGATAATGCTATATCGATTTAATAAATTAACTGAATAGGCGGAATATATAATAAAGCAATACTCTGAAAAAATTGGATTAAAATACTAGTAAATACTTTTTAAGAAATCGTTACCATGAAATACTTGTGATTATTACTAACAATAATTTTACTAATCAATATTATCATTTCCTTTAAGACAAATAGAACAATTTTGTAATTATTGACAGGTTAATTTTGAAGCATTAGACATATAATAGATTTCGAAATTGATCTTTAAAACAAAAATTTAATAAATATGAAAACAAAACTTTTACTTTTTACGATCATTACATTACTCTTTTCTGCATGTCAAAAAGAGGATCCAGTTGTTACTTTGATTTCAATTTCGAACCAAATTGAGATGTTAATTGGGGATTCAAAGAAAATGTCAGTTTCACATACTCCTGCAAATCTCCCCGCCCCTGCCTACAGCTGGAGTTCCTCTGATCCAAGCATAGTTGCGGTGGATAATTCCGGAAACCTGAGTGCATTAAAAGTTGGAGAAGCCACTATTACAGTCAAATCAACTGAACTCAATTTATCTGCTTCAAGTAGAGTAAAGGTGAACCCAATAGAAGCACAATCTATAAAGTTAAACCCGGAATCATTGGATATTACTTTGGGAGATTCAATACAGATAGAAGCCCTTATTCAGCCGGAAAACACCACCAATAAAACAATAGTTTGGCAATCAAGCAATCGTGAAATTGTCACTATTTCTGATAAAGGTATGGTAAAAGCTGTAGGATTAGGCAAGACCTCCATTATTGCAAAAACAGGGACTTTATCAAGCTCTTGCGAAGTGAACGTGAATCCTGTCAAGGTAGAAAAAATTCAACTAAACACTCAATCATTAAAAATTATTATTGGGTCGAACGCTACATTAACTGCGACAATCTTGCCTGAAAATGCAACGAACAAAACAATCACTTGGTCTTCAGAAAATGAAAATATCGCAACAGTTTCGATTGATGGAGTTGTTACTGGAGTTGGTGTAGGCAAAACAAAAATTACTGCTTCATCGGGAGACGTTAAGGCAACGTGTGACGTGATAATTGACCCAATCAAAGTTACAGGAATATCATTATCAAACACCAATATCAGCATTGAGGTCGCTGAAATTATAGGATTAGAAGCAATTGTATTGCCTGAAAACGCAACAAATAAAGCCGTTGCATGGAAAAGTCAAGATAACTCAATTGCTACAGTTGATCAAAATGGAGTTGTCACAGGAATAAAAGCAGGAAATACTATTATTACGGCTGTAACAGAGGATGGCAACTTCTCAGCTACTTGTAAAATTGAAGTAAAAAACATTTCAGTAAAAAGTATCCATTTAGACAACGACAATCTTACTCTCTTGCCTACGGAGAAAACCACTATTTCTGCGTATGTATATCCGGAGAATGCATATAATAAGAACCTGATTTGGAGTAGCTCTAATCCAGAAGTTGCAACAATAACTAATGAAGGAAACCTTGAAGCCCTTCAATTGGGTAATACAACGATTACTGTAAAATCAGAAGATGGTGCTGCAAGTACTAGCTGTTATGTTCAAGTAGTTGAAATTACTCAATTTATCTCACTATCATTTTATGCTCAATCCATTGTGAGAATTAATGAGTTTATAACCGGAGATTTATACTCCGTAATACAGAACAATAGCAAGCATGCTATAGAATTGACCTCCCTTAAGATTTATGACGGCTACACCGGAAGAATAGTAGGTCTGTCAAATGATCCGAATCTATTGGGTATTCTCAATCCAGGTTCCTCTACAAATTTAGGAATGAAATTCAATTCCGTTTATTACCCAATCTTTGTCTGGACGTTTAAATGGAATAATAAGGAATATGAATTAAGACATCAATACACAGGCACTAGAAGCACGTCTAGTTCTATAAGTAAGGATAAATTGAAGCTAATAGATTAGTTGAATTAGTTTTGATTTCTGACAGTCAGAGAGAGTATTCATTCTACTGCTTCAGGAGAGTATATTGCAAGAGTAAAGCAAAGGGACATCTTGTAAAATTTGTCTTTTATTTGTTGTTGACTGCCTCAATCCGTGTAAAAACGGGTTGGGGTTTGTCAATAAAAATTGCTACTTTTGTAACAAATCACTGTAATGATGTGAAACACATGTTTCTTCTACTGAACCCAGATTTAAGGAATATTCGTAAATGAACTTTGAATTAAATACTATAACAACTCTATAAATCAAATATTTAAGAAAGATATAATATCATATAAATAACTTGTCAGCGATAATTAAAAAAGATAACAAAAGCCAGAATAAAAATGAATCTTGTTTCATAAAGACAACGATATTAAATTTCAACTTTAAAAATTGGAAAATTGAAGTAATAAATGACGACAAAGACAGAAACTAAACAGTTTCAATATGAAATACAAAGCTATCAGGAGGACTGCGTAAATAACATAATCAGTCTTTTTGAAAGCCTACACCAAAAAGTGAATTTTGGTGAGGTGCTGACAGCACACCAGAAAAAGAACAAATACATTTTTCCAGTTCAAGATACTAAAAACATTGACATAATGATGGAAACAGGAACGGGTAAAACGTTCACGTTTATAAAAACCATTTTTGAACTGAGTAAGCATTTCGACTACAAAAAATTTATCGTTCTTATTCCGACAGTTCCAATCCGAGAAGGAACAAAAACAAACTTAGAAGACACCAAAGATTACTTTAAAGGTTTTTATGCCAACGAAAAAGAAAAGGAAATTGAGACCTTTGTTTACGAAGGAGGAAACATTTCAGCCGTTAGACAATTTATTGGCACTTCGCATTTATCGGCTTTGGTAATGACACCAAGCTCATTCAGCCATAAAGACAATATCCTAAACCGACCATTAGAAAAGGACATAAACACTCCTGAACTATTCATAAATAACCAGGAGCCGCCAAAATCATATTTGGAATGTTTAAAACGACTTAATCCGATTGTGATAATGGACGAACCGCACCGTTTTGAGGGTAACGCTTTTAAAACCTATTTTGAGGGTTTTGACAATTACTATTTGCGTTTTGGGGCAACTTTTTCAAAGAAAAGAGACAGTTTGCCTTTGTCTAACGTAGCGTATGTATTGGACAGTATTTCTTCTTTCCGACAAAGTTTGGTTAAGAAAATTGTGGTTTACACGCAAGACATAGTTGAGAACACTGATACACTTATTGGCATTGAAAAAGTTGGAACAGTTAACAAAGCCATTGTAAGCACCTTAACCAACGGAATTATTGTCAGACGAGAATTAGGAGTTGGCGCTGTCTTTAACGGAAAAAGCATAAAGAAAATAAACAAAGACACGATTGTTTTAGCAGATGACACTATTGAAAAGGTTGATTATTCTTTATCTGACGAATCATTGCGGGTAATGATTAAAGAAACAATCAAAATTCACTTTGAAAAAGAAAAGGGATTATTTGAACAAGGCATAAAAGCTTTGACCTTGTTTTTTATGGAGAGCGATACTAATTTATTTCGTGGTAGCAATCCCAAAATCAAGAACTTTTTTGAAGAAGAATACAAAAAGCAATACACTGATATTGTAAGCAAACTTGACCAATCAAGCGACTATTACAAATTCTTGCAGAACGATTTTGACAGCGACAACACTCTGCATGTTCACAAAGGATATTTTTCAGGCGACAAAGGAAACGCAGACGAAAAAGTAAAAGCGGGAGTTGACGAAATTCTGAAAGACAAAAAGAAATTGCTTTCGTTTGAAAGTCCTACTCGTTTCATTTTCTCTATTTGGGCATTACAGGAAGGTTGGGACAATCCGAATGTTTTCACAATCTGCAAACTTTCCAATCAAGGAAGCGAAATATCAAAATTGCAACAGATTGGTAGAGGTTTACGCATTTGCGTAAATAAAAATTTACAGCGTAACACGCTTAAAAATCTGAATGACGACCAAGAAGCATTTTGGAGAATTAATAATCTTGATGTAGTAGTATCAAGTAAAGAGCACGGTTTTGTTGAGGCAATACAAAACGAGATTTTAAGTAACTCTTTCCTGATTTCTGAAACATTTACAGAGCAGGAGCTGATTAAAACACTCAAAGAAAAATCGGGCTTTGATGATGATACGGTAGTGACTTTGGTGGATGATATTTTAAAAGACAAGAAAATGATTGTTCGCAAGGCAATTGTTGACGGACAAAAGATTTACGAAAAATCGCCTGAGTTTTCAGCTATTCTAAAAGAACAAAATCTGCCCGAAGAACAGGTAAAAGCAATTGAAAGCTTGTTTGCAACCGATACAAACACATACGTTCAGAAAGCCGAGAAGAAAAAAGAAAAAAAGAAAGTTTTCATTAAACCAACACACCTGCAAGAGTTTCAAAACCTTTGGAACGCTATCAATAAAAATGCTTTTTATGTGTTAGATACTCTGACCGAAGAACAGGAAAGCCAACTGATACAAAACATTAAAGCTCAAATTGAAGCTGTAAACATTGAGGAAATTTTATTGCAAACCATTCGAGCAGAACTAAACGTGAACAAGATTGGTGAACAAGGAGCAATTACAGAAAAGCTAACCGACACCGTTTCATACAAAAGCAAAGTTGATTATCTGGAATTGGTTCGCACTTTGTCAAACAACACCAAAACGCCTATTTCTTTTATTGTGAAAGTTTTCAATGCTTTGAGTGATGATTTCAAAACCAAAATGCTCTGCAACAATCCTGAACAAGCACAAAGAGAAATTTCCGAAATAATCAACAAGAACTTAATTGCAATGCTCAAAGCAAACATTAAGTATGACGGTATTAACGGTACAGGCTTGCCCAATGTGTTCAAGACCGAAAAAGGGAAAACATATTTAGATACAGGAAACGTTGGCAAATTTCAAAAAGAAATTGCAAGCGATTTCAATTTAAAAACCAAATGGGTATTTGAAGAAGTGATTGAATATGACAGTGATTTTGAATTGGAAATTGT
>JABNAD010000609.1_pt1 | contig 18989 bp, 19 predicted proteins | sample 7240381 | NCBI WGS metagenome assembly JABNAD01 (sample SAMN11332834, study PRJNA596920) | anaerobic digester metagenome | biome: digested sludge; isolation source: digested sewage sludge-derived enrichment culture grown on H2/CO2 | place: Germany: Goettingen
TTTGTATTTAAAACTATAGTGTAGAAAAGCTATAAAGATGGGAAGATAAAGTATCATCTAGTATGATGACTGCCAGAAGAAAAATACACTTAATTTATAAATATCGCACTAATGAAAAACTGAAGTGTCCTCGTAAAGTTAAATAAACGAAAATATTAATTAAGCAACCTAAAAGATACTAAAGTCTGTAAAGGTGCATAATTAAAAAGAGGTATGGCACTAGGGATTCTGCTAGGTGGCGCAGGCATTGGCATGCTTTTAAGTGGATTTACGGTTTTTTTGTTGAGGAAACTCTTTCCTGCTTTGGGATGAAGCTTTCTGGGTGTTTTTTCAGGTGCATCCTTAGTTGTATAAATTATTGCATCAGTCGTTTTGAATAATCCGGATGATATAAAGAGATATAAATTGAAGAAAAATCTCAGTAGATTAAAAATAAAAACTAAAGAAAGCTATTCTATACTTTTTCTCAGTTTGGCTTATTTGATACCAACCTAAATCAAACAAGTTTTATACTGTGCAAAGGTTTTTCTAACGAGGTGGCAAGATTTGTTTATGCGATAGCAGGAGTATTTAGTATTGTTGGTGGCCCAGCTCGAGGAATTATTTCAGATAAAATCGGAGCACAAAAGGCGCTTACTTGCATGGCTTTTTGCTGTAGCTTGTAATTTAGTTTTCACTATCAGTCACCATTTAGATACAATGGGCAAACGCTACTTTTTATTCATTATTGTATAATTACCAATGAAATTGTGGTTGGCTTCAGATGGCTAAAATCTAATTCCTTTACCGAAAGAGAAGACTTCCTTCAGAGTTGGCTTTAGCGCTTGGGCTAGTGCAGTAAATACCTTGGACAATAATATAATTGAATAAGCATGAGCCCTTGCATGATGCAACGGCTCAATTTCCTTACTAGTAAGATTTTGTTTAGTGGAACTATTTTTCAAAAATCCGTAGAATGATGGTATTATTCCCCCAATGCTTTTCTCAAATCTGTAACATAGGTCTCTTGTTGTTTTTTAAGATATGACTTTACAAATAAATTCATAATAGGATTTGAGACTTCAACTTCTTCTGTGAATTCAATTTTCGTACCAGATCCATTTCTTGAAAAAAGTCCAATCCAATGCCCATTCATATTTTTGTTTTTCATATCAAATTCATAGCGTTCATATGGATTTTTCATGGTGATAGTAAACTGAGTTTCAAAACAATCTTTTGCAAATTCAGTAAAGCTATTTTCATCATCAGAAACTTCTATTCTTACTACATTACTACGCCAAGTATACACTGTATTGTCAGTAATAATGTTCCAAACGGTTTCGATTGGACTACAAAAATTTGCTATAATAGTTGACTTCTTTATCTTTGCCACCTTCTTATTATATAAATTCACTTTTTATATGTATACTTCGATTACTTTTCCAGAACTTTTTATTGAATAGAAAATCTAATAAAAGTTTACCATAGCGATGAAACTGATACAAGCATCTTATTACCAATAATGACCTGTGGTTAACCAAGGTTATAGTAAAAAGGAGGTGTAAATGAAGCCGTCTTCATAGGTTCTATGTGGATTTTTCATCCAAGTGGTACTCAAAAAATTCTATGGTTTCCTGTATTTGTTCTTATTCATGTATTGTTGTATCTTTTCACTAAGAATATTATTTTAACAGAACGCCAACGGATTTTACCATAGAATTAAAAGAGGGCAATAAGTCGTAATATAGACAGATTGCCCACACCTCCGTAGTAATAAAGTTTATTTTTGGTGATTAGAAGTACGAAAGGATTACTCCTAATCCTATCAAGAAGTTAGGTTTTGACAGACCCACAGGGCACTCATTTTCTGTAATCTGTAATACCTAAGCGATTTCCAAACGCATCCTCAAACTCTACCGCTGTACCAGTACCAATTGAAAAGGGTTCAGTTAAGAATTGCACACCTTTGGATTTCAATTTTTCATATTCTGTCGCCACATTGTCCACAACAAACCATATTGTTGGTTTCACGTCGGGGAATTTATTTATATCTTTTAAAATAATAGCGGGCTCTTCGTCTCCAACATGGACGGCAACCATGCCTTTATCGGAAAAATTAAATTTTACCTTCAATCCAAGGGTTTCAGAGTAATACTGTATGGCGTTTTCCATGTTATCTACTGGTAGAAAAAAATTATCATAGTTTTTCATAGCTTAAATCTCCCCGTTTCATAGTTTATTTAGAATATAATCTTATCACACATAATCTGACAACAGTATGTCAAGTTAAATGACTTTTCTGAGATTTTACCCAAATTGAAATTCTCTGATTTCTATGTGGGTTTGACAAAGCAAATTATGGGTTCTCCGTTTTTCAGAACTGTTTGTTGCACCCACGGCGGTATTGTATTTAAGTCATAGGAGCTGACCCAAAAGTGTGTGGAATAAATAAAAGCTAGCGCCAACGGCGTAAAAAAAGCTGCCTGTTTAAGAGCATCTTTATTTAATATACTTAAGAGTCCAAATTTTATCAGTATAAATGGAACTAACAATATAAATCCGTTCAGGAAATCATCTTCTTTCAAATTTTTCTAATTTACAAAATGAGTATTTCGGCGACTTCTATTCAACATTAGTATGGAGTGGATTATATTGGGCACGTAGTCAAAAGGAAGAGCCATTACTTTGGATATTCAATCCAGCCACTATGAGTAATGGTAAAATCATTGAAAAACAGGGCAGAAGATATTGGAACGCCAGCTATAAAGAGAACATCAATATGGAAAACCCGTGTCCTTCAATGATTCTCTATTCTGTTTTGGTAAGCAATAGCGTGGAAATAGCCAGTTAATATATCTATTCTCCAAATAAATTCCGTTGCGCTTTCTTGCTTAACGTCGAAAGCACTAATTTATGAGAGGTACGTACCATATCAGCAAGCACCTCGAAGGGAATATCACAGTCCAGATACACGGTACTCCAGTGTACCTTGTTCATGTAGTAACCCGGTACAATGTTAACGTATTGGTTGCGTAGCATGTCACTATACATGGGTTCTAGTTTCATAGTTATAAAGGGGCGCCCATTTTGGTCGTTTATACCGATAAAGGCGTACATTTTACCTCCAAGAAGATATTTATATGCTTGCCACGCGGGTTGAAATTCTTTTACTGTTGCTGTTTGAATTTGTAATAATTCATCCAACCAGCCATATTTTTTCATTGTTTCTTCTGGCCACGGTGTTACACTATTCTCTATGCTTGCCATCTCATGTACCTCCTTTTACACTTACGGTGGTAGGGTATCTGCTGTTGCTATGGAATATATTTTAATGGGGGCACAACTTGCTAATTAAAACAATTTCTTTCCGTCTAAAATATTTATTCCAAATTCATTTGCAATGCTACCTTGCTTAAACGGATTAATTTTTTTCACTGTACCATTATGTTTAAAAAACGATCCTGTTCCTTTGAACCAAAAAGTTACATTTGCTTTTACACATTGCTCACGTATATTTAGTACCCATTCATAATCACATTCACGAGCATCACGCCCGCTTTCGCCGCAGACTGTAACATGTTCAATCCCTTGAAGATAGTTTGATAAGTCAATTGCTTCCAAAAGAGGAGAACAAGCAATAAAACGACGTTTGATTGGATAAGACAAAAACAAAGGGAGACGATAATCTGCCAAAGCTTGATTCTCCACTGTGCAACCAATATTTACATTGTCATAACCCTCTCCCCAATCGGAGGGCAATGAAACGTTAAATCGGTCGATTCGTTTGGTCAAAATCAAAAAATCAATATCAACCCTTTGCTTAATTATGCTCCAAGCGTCCTTGCGCCACTCATCAGCTTCGGGCAGAAAAAAATCAGTGGCAAAACAGGTAGCAAGTACCTTATTTCCTTTAATATTGTATTCACCCTTTGTATTCATCCGAATAGGCCAATCGAATTTATCTGTTTTCTGAATGAGGTTTTGGCCGTAACGCTTCCCATGTGGTCCATAGAAATAGCAATTTGTACATCCATCACTCATTTGATAACATCCTGTCCAAGGTTCCCAATTCATGTTCTCACCCCTTTATCAGATAGTACGGTTTTAATTATGATTCATTTTTTCGGTTTTCGTAAATTATTTGATTTAGAAAGCCCAATTAGATTGAGAAGGTCATCTGGAATATAATTTATAGATAATTTTTCAACTCTTTCAGAGTATTATGCCAATGCAACCATTTTATTGTTTCGTCAGATAAATCGAGGTATTATACCATGTATCTCTAGACTTCACTTGACTTCCATGGCCACCACGATATTCAAAAAAACACCACTTTTCATGGATATAAATTTCTATGATATATCCAATCCTAACTGATACTGGAATCATATTTCGCGGCACTTATATGGAAAAGTATACCATGAAAAAGCAAGTTGTTACAAGTGACTACTTTTGGACTAGGCTAGGGAGGGTAGTTTTAAAGATTTTAAATGCGTGAATATCCTTTGCAAGAATACCATTGGGAGTATAACAGAACAGCTGGCAGTTGTTTGCTGCCAGCTGTTCTTATAGTTCATCTTTACGAATACGATCTTTGAAATCTAAGATTTTATTTTGGATCAATGAGATTGTTTCTTTGAAGGCTGCATCATCTTTTCCGCTGGGATCGTCCAATCCCCAGTCCTCACGATGGTTACATGGTAAAAAAGGGCACTGCACATTGCAACCCATGGTTACTACAAAATCAACTGGAGGAATATCCTCTAGCAGTTTGCTGTATTGATTTTGTTCCATATTTATGCCATACAGATGTTTTATCAGTCTTACCGCATCCTGATTAATCTGTGGCTTGGTTTCTGTTCCGGCAGAGTAGCTTTCAAATACATCAGAAGCTAAATGTCTGCCCAGCGCTTCAGCTATCTGACTACGGCAGGAGTTGTGAACACAGATAAATGCTACTTTCGGTTTGTTCATATTGAGGTCCATCCTTTCGCTTTGTTGATGATTTTTGCAGGAATTGCAGGGCTGTTACCACGGTCAAAACATTACAGAAGCAAGTGTTCCAGGAAACACAGTGACGAATCGTACAACTGTCATCTGGAAGAGTTTGTAAGTGACGAGGAGGGGCAGCTCAGGTAAGTTATCTAAAGGATTTTTGAAGGATTTTAACAACCTCATCCTTTTTTAGTACTTTACCATAGGAAACAACTTTGCCGTTCACCACAAGCGCAGGGGTAGTCATAACGCCATAAGCAGCGATCTGTGTGAAGTCTGTCACATGGTCGATGGTGATATCTATGTCAAGTTCTTTCAGTGCTTCCAAAGCAGCCACTTCCAGTTGATTGCATTTTGCACAGCCGGAACCGAGCACCTTGACGGATAAACTGCCTATTTTTGCTTTTTCGCTTTCTGCCATGGTTTCTTTTACACCATAACAACAGTCGGCATTTTTTGTATTGTCAGCGTTGGCATCTTTCTTTGCAGCAATTTCGGAAGGTTTGCACATTCCACCGCAACCACACTGAATTAGTTCTTCTTCATTTTTCTTTTTACCAAAACCAAATAATGCCATAATAAAATCCCCCTTAAAATAATTAGAAATTAAAAAGTAAAATTAGAGCGTAGTAATTTAGCAGTCCAGTATGGCTTTGAGGCGTATTTTATATCAGTAAATACTGAAATATATTAAAAAGATAGCCCACAATAATAATACCAATGGTACAGATTGCAATAAATGTAGCCAGAAGTTTAGGTTTTACTGCTTTGCGTAACATGATAATGGACGGAAGGCTTAGTGTGGTCACCGCCATCATAAAGGAGAGAACAGTACCAAGCTGTGCACCTTTATAGAGCAGTGCTTCAGCTACTGGTATGGTGCCGAATATATCGGCGTACATAGGGACACCAAGGAGGGTTGCCAATACTACGCCAAAAGGGTTATTGCTACCAAGAACCATTTCAATCCAGCTTTCAGGAATCCAATTGTGAATGACTGCACCAATACCAACACCAATGAGGATATACGGTAGTACTTTTTTTAAGGTTGATTGCACTTGATCTCTAGCATAAATGATACGCTCCATACGAGTTATGTCAGGGCAATCAATATCCACACTGCTCGCCGAACGAATGAATTCCTCCACATAGTTTTCCATATGGAGCTTTTCAATTAGCGTGCCGCCAATAACCGCAATAACTAGGCCAACAACTACATAAACAAGGGCAACCTTTGCACCAAAGATGCTCATAAGTAAAACCAAAGAGCCTAGGTCCACCATTGGAGAAGAAATCAAAAATGAAAATGTTACACCAAGGGGCAGTCCTGCACTGGTAAAGCCAATAAACAAAGGAATAGATGAACAAGAGCAAAATGGCGTTACCGTGCCAAGCAAAGCTGCCATAATATTTGCCCACACGCCATGAAAGCGGCTCATAATTTTCTTGCTTCGCTCAGGTGGGAAATAGCTTTGGATGTATGAGATAATAAAAATCAGCACACAGAGCAAAACCGTAATTTTAAGTACGTCGTAAATAAAAAACTGAACACTCCCGCCCATTGGCGCTGTCACATCAAGACCAAACATTGACAGCAGATTTCCTATTAGGGCATTTAACCATTTCATTCCCAGCACTTGGTCTTGAAAAAACAGCCAAATCGTTTTAAAGATTTCCATAGGGTAAGCCTTCTTTCTTCTTTAAATCAAAAATTCATATCAAAAAAAATTGATGTATTGTTTGGAATAAAAGCCATCTTCCATCAGATGGCTTTTACTTATTGCAACAATGTGTATCTTCAGTGATAGCATGCGATGTTGTAATTGCTTTTAATAGGATGAGTGCCTCTCGGCTTCCTAGCTCACTGATTTTATAATGGGTCCACTTGCCTTCCTGTCTGCTTTCCACAATACCTGATTCACATAAAATCTTCATGTGATAGGACAAGGAGGACTGTCCGATTTCCATTTGTTCTATTAAAACACAGGCGCATTTTTCGCCGCTTCGCAACAACTCCAAAATGGAAAGTCGCTTTTCATCGCAAAAAGCTTTGAAGACCTTAGCGTTTTTTACTGGAGTAAGATCCAACGTTTATCACCTCACATCAAATTATTTTGATATGAACAGTATATGCTTCAGATCAAAAATTGTCAATATGAGAGGCAATATTATTTTAATGTTAACATGGGTTTTTGTAGATGAGCATTGTATGAGAAGTTCTTGTAACCCCATGACACAAGGTTTTTGCCCGTAAATAGATAGAAAAATATTGAAGCATCTTGACATTATATCAGGCTATGGATATACTCAAAATAAGGAATACATGACGGCTATTCTGAAAATTGATTAAATTGGCAGTCATTGTTTTCACAAAATAAAACGGTTTATTAAGGTAAAAGCAGAGTTTAATATGAAAGGGGCATTGTCTTATCAGAAAAGGAGCATTGGAGTCGGTATTGTGCATAGCAGGGGCTATCGCATAATTTGGATATGGAGATAGTCCTTGCGTGATCCTATTTTTTAGAATTTTAGGAGGAGCATAATGGACTATAAAAATGCAACTTGTGTGCTGCCGGAAAATTTGATTACGGCAATACAGCAACATATAGATGGGGAATATCTTTATATTCCAAGGAAAAATGAGAATAAAAAGGCATGGGGAGAACTTAAAAATAGCAGAAAATTATATGCCCAACGAAACGCTGTCATTTTTGAAGAATGTAAATGTGGCATGACTGTTGAGGAGTTATCTAGCAAATATTTTTTATCTCCAAAATCTGTGTATAAGATATTGTCTAATATGAAAAATAACAAGTGAATACTATGTAGCGACATGGATTAAAACTCCATGTCGCTTTTTTATTTCTGTACTGTTTTGTAGGAAGCTTTTATAAAGGCTAAGGAGTATAATAAAACAATATAAATGTATAAAGTTAATAACGAAAGGAGAAATCACAATGGAATATCCAAAAAGTCAAAAATACAACACTCCAGAATTACTGGCTAAAATCATGGGGCCGAATCCTTTTAAATTGCAAGAGGAGATGCTTCAAAATCATAAAATTCCTGCTGGAAGTATTGTTTGCGACCTTGGAAGTGGGCAAGGACTTACAAGCGTTATGCTGGTAAAAGATTATGGTTTCAAGGTTTACGCAGCCGATTTGTGGAGCGAACCCCATGTAAATTGCAGGTTCTTTTATGAAATGGGACTAACCCCTGATCAAATTACCCCTGTGAAAGCCGACGCTGCTGACTTGCCTTTTGAGAAAGAATTTTTCGATGCAGTGGTTAGTACGGATTCTTATAACTTTTGGGGGCGTGACCCAGAATATCTGGATGCAAAGCTGCTACCCTTTGTAAAAAGCGGCGGATATCTTTATATCTGTGTTCCCGGTATGAAAAAGGATTGCCATGATAATCTTCCCAAAGAACTGCTTCTCTCTTGGACACCGGAGCAGCTTGCATATCTGCGTGATATAAACTATTGGACGGAAATATTAAATCATAGTCAGGATGCTGAGGTCATTTCTATTTATGAGATGAAGGGAAACAATGAAGAGCTGTGGGAAGATTGGCTGAATCAGGAAAATGAGATTGCTATTAATGACCGCAAGGCAATGGGTGCAGATGGAGGCAAATATCTGAACTTTATCGCCTTCGTGTTGAGGAAAAAATAACTGAGTAAGTTAAGATTGTCCTCAAAATAAGTGTGAAGAAACTGGATGGGATCTCTCATGGGTTGTTTTCCAACAGACGAACAACAAGTTTAACAACTATGTAGAAAGAGTTATGTAGATTACATCTGACGTTAATCCAAGCCTGTAACAACTGAAACATATCAAAAGGACTGAAAATGGTATGCAAGATTGAATTCTTTGACTATTTCGAATACACCATTATTCGAGTGACCTCTGCCCATGTATTTAATGTGCCAACTTGAACTGAAATTTCACCAAAGTCGAGTTTAACCCACGGAGAAGCGGCACAAGCCCCAAGAAATTTATTGGTGAAGACAAAGCTAATTAATTAGTGATTAAGAATAGCTACCAGTAAACTGTATAATGAAAATGCTAAGTTGCGAGTCAATTATCACCGCAACTTAGCATTTTTTATATACAGTTATACTTATATTAAGGTTCTTAATGAATATTGAATATGAATCATTCCACCTATATCTAGTGTTAAAGTATCTTGAAATAAATAATTAAGAACTAATCCGTATAAAAAATAATCATATTATTTTATTTTCTGAAAAAATTTGACCAGAAGTAATTTTCTCATAGTTCATTTTTTAGATTGTGTTTTTAGGGCCTTTGAGAATAATGATATAAACCTTTTAGATTCGGCCTCGCTAAGTCCCCTTAAAAGCTGACTAAAGACTGCATGTTCAGTTAAAATGTGCTCACGCTGTGCTTGACTTCCTAGCTCAGTAAGTTCCAAATAGTATTCTCGTTTATCTTTTTGTGAGACTTTTCGTTTTACTAAGTTCTTTTTTTCAAGACGATTAACTGCACTGGTTAGGGTACTTTTGGGAATTCTGAGTATTTGGCAAATATCTTTGAAAATAATATCTGTATGTTCCTCAATGGTTTGAAGAATACTTAAATCCACCATAGTGAGTCCATTAATATTGTTGTAATCGGGCTTGTACATTTCTTCTCTTAGTTGGCTACCAACGATATGCCATAAATAATTTAATTTTTTTATTTCATCCAAGCTTGACATAAATACCTCCATATGATACGATTGCCGTACTAATATAGTACGATAATCGTATAATATTGTCAATCTATTTCTAAATAAGTTCAGTGGTTTCAGAGGTGAATAAAACACAGAAAAACAGATTTTTCGAAAGAGGCCTAGTTGTAAAGGCTTATTATATCAAAACTATAAAAAATGATGAGGGGAATAATTATGAATGAAAAATATATTGTATTAAAATTAAGCTACACATTTAATGAAATGGAGCAACTTGTGTTTCCTGTTGTTCTTTTAGGAACAGACGACATTGTTTTAGTGGACTGTGGATATCCAGGCTCATTAAATCAGTTAGAGGAACAGCTTCGTTATCATGATGTTGAACCAAGTAGCCTCACTAAAATAGTTTTAACCCATCAGGATGATGACCATATTGGTGCTGCTGCTGAAATGAAGGAAAAGTATCCTAAAATACAAATTTTTGCGTCCCATATTGAGGAACCCTATCTTTCGGGGAAAGCAAAAAATCTTCGACTTCAGCAGGCAGAAGAAATGCAAAAGCTTCTACCAGAAGATCAGAAGGCGTGGGGAGAACAGTTTTGCGATAGGTTTAGAAGCCTTCAACCTTTAAAAATTGATGGAAAGCTTTATTCTGGAGATGTGTTTGATTGGGGAGGTGGTTGCGAAATTATTGAAACTCCGGGACATACCCCTGGGCACATTTCAATTCGATCCCTAAATAATGAATTTTTAATTACTGGTGATGCTGGTGTATTAGAGGGAAATCAGTTAATTATTGCAAATCCTGAATACAGCCTTAACCTTGGAGATGCGAAGAAATCCCTTGAAAAGATATTGAGCTACAATTCTGATCGATATATTTGCTATCATGGTGGTATTTTAAAAGAATAACTTCTCAAAAAATAATGAGGCTTTCATGGTTAGCCATTTTTCGTATGAGTTCCAATTATAAAAAAGACTGATTTATCTATAATGAAAGAAAGATTAAGTATAATTTGAGAACTTTTGCTTAAAAATAAGAAGAGTTAATTTAGGTTAGCCAGAAGCAATTTCCATGATTTAATGGGTTTATGTTTGTTTAAGTTGAAAATAATCATAGACCTTGTAGAATAGAAGGCTTGGCAACAGTCGTATTTTTTTTGATAGTAAAAGCAATGTGCAAAAGGTTCTGCGATTTCTATTTTAAAATGATAAAACAATAGACACAAAAACAAAATAGTCGTTAGGTGAAAGGAGAAATACGTATGAATGATAAAAACTTTGTTGGAATGGGTCATAATCCTAGCCCAAACGTTCCTGATATACCCGAGGGTTTTGCTATGGCGCTTTTACAAGAACCTGATGCCAAAGACCGTTATGAAAGTTTAGATGATATGCAAAAGGCAAGGGTGATTTGCTACATTCAAAGCAATACTGATTCAGGTTGCGAAGCAAAAGAAAAAATTAATATTGCGATTAATAGTCTTAAAAATAATAATTTGAATTTTACAAATGGATTCTGATTTAACAATATCATAATGGTAAATTATATGGGTATACCAATTCGATGTAAATGAAATGCTCACCTAAATAGAGGATCTAAAACGGGGAAAATAAAAGAAGCCTGCTTACATTATATGTAAGCAAGCTTCTTTTTGTATGTTACGGATTTCAATTCATAGGAAATATTCTGATAATTAGAATTAATGATTTTCTTTGGAGCAAGATTAATTCAATCTACAAACCACCACAACATTGAAAATTGTTGGACCCATTAAGTAAACAATCCAATACCTATGTTTTTGAGAAAATTATAGTATTAAGATGCAATCAAACAATGGTAAATTCCATAGGGAAAAGAAACCATGCGCAAAATACGAAAAAGTTCTCAAGATTGATTTTTAGCACTAAAACCATATAAGAAGTTCAATAAAAAAACAAATTTACTGGTAGAAAAGAATTGTATTGTGGAAATTGCTTATTATAAAAATGAAAAGATTCATATTTATCTACAAAAGTGGACTGCTATTTCAAGTGATTTTTTATCAAGAATAATATAAAGAATAGCATTGACATTAAGAACACTATTCTTTATAATGGAAAAGAATTTAATTTTCTAATATATAAACTTGTATTCTACAATGTAGAATGAAAGGAGAATGTAATTATGGTAGGTAAAAAGGTAGTTCATCATTTAATGATGAGTGCAAAAGATGGACATTATGTAGGAGATTTGGTTAACGGTGCAAGAATTGTAAATCAATGGGGTGATGTAGGCACAGAGCTTATGGTTTATGTCGATGGTGATATCAGCTTGTTCTTAGGTTACAAAGATATTCAATTCACAGCGCCTGTATTTGTTGGTGACTTTATGGAATATCATGGCTGGATTGAAAAGGTCGGAAATCAGTCCTATACTTGCAAGTTTGAGGCATGGAAGGTTGCGACAATGCTCAACAGAACAGATGCAGACATGACAGGAATTGAGCATACAGCAGCAACAGCTTGCGAACCACCAGTTTTATGTGGTACTGCTACCGGCAGTCTTTTCATTGCGAAAAAAGACCAAAGGGGTCCCCAGGAATCTTCATTTCAAGACAGAAAGCATCCTGGTGAATAAGTAAAACTTTCCACATCAAAAGAATGAGCTAACATTCGTTAGAATCTATTTTAGATGTTATACATTAAGTTGCGGGCGGATCGGAAATATGGATCTGTCCGTTTTTTTATTTGCATTAGTAATGGAAACAGAGAGAAGATAGTCTTATTATTGAGCAACTGCATTTATCTTGTTCATTAAAGGGGGCAGTTTCTTAAGGAATTTTGAGTTATAAATTGCTTGGATGTTAAAAGGGGCTATTAGATTTTAGGGAGTTGAGAGGTCTTTAGATAGCTTACTTGTTAAGACAATTGTCAGTAGGAAGATTATAAGCACAAAAACGGTTGTGTCGTTTGACAAAACCGTTTTATTTTTATGTTTTGATTTAATAATGCTCAATCAGTGCTGCATCAAAAAATTAAAAAGCGTTATATCCTAGATAGTTGGAAATCTGATCGCAAGCGTGTTGAAGATGAACTTTTATTTCTTCAATAATCATTTCATTTACTTCATCAGTAGAATAATTAACACTAATTGCTGCAACAATCTTATTTGTGTAGTCTCGAATGGGTATCGCAATGCAGGAGACGTTTTCCTCATATTCGTTATTATCCATAGCGAAGTTATTTGCTCTGACTATACTTAGTTCATCTAAGAAATCTATATAGTTCAAAATTGTATTGGAAGTATATTTTTTTACATCGGTATGAAGGAAATAATTTTTAATTTCTTCATTTGTAAAGTTCTGCATAAAAAGCTTACCACTCGCCGTTGCATACAATGGATTTCTAGCACCAATTAATGCCTGAGAGGGCATTTGACTTAATGGATCAACTTTATAGATGGTTACAGACGCATAATCGTTTATTATGCTAAGCATACAGGCACGATTTAATTTGTTGGAAAGCTCTTCAATAATGGTGGCGTAGTTGGAAGAATTTAAAGTGTGGTATTTGGGGACCGAGATACCAATTTTATATGCACCCCAACTAAGGCGGTAGGTTTTAATAACTCCGGGAGTCTTTTCCACAAAATTATATGCTAACAGGGTATCTAAAATTCTATGAATGGTACTTTTGTTAAGATTTAGCTTTGTACTGATTGCACTTAGTGTCATGCCATCACTGGAGGCTGACTGAGAAATGACGTCTAATACCTCAAGAGCATTTCCCAAAGTGTGTAATGGGTATTTCGGTAAGTAAGGCTCCATAAGATCTTCCTTTCGTTTTAGTATGTATATATAGTTTCTTTTATGTAGAACGTTATATCACTATTATAGCAAAAAAATAAATTTATGAAAAGATAAAATAAGAAAATGAGATGAAGTGAAGTGAAATGAACCCTATTATTATTTGTATAATATTTACATTAAAAATTATTCTATATAGAAGAATTGTTTATAGCGTCTTTTCAATTTGGGGAACTAAATTCTGATATATAAAATTCAATTTTTAAAATCATAAAATATACTTTATTGAGTGTAAAAAAATTCTGTAAGCCTTAGTAATGGAAAAATGAATTTTTACTATATCCAATGGAAAAAAATTAAGAATAATAAATTTATAAATTTTGAACAAATAATAATGAAAAAAAATCCATTCATTGTACCCATAACTTTTATCTAATAATGTGTCGCTTTTCGTATAATATTGTATTATTCAAGACTTTTTGGTTTTTAACTAATTATTTTGACGTGAAATTTTAGGATCTGATTAACAAAAGCAGCAATAGGGGGAATTATTCTGAATAGGGAAATGGTATTTCAGATAAATTCTAAAAAATCTGTTTTTTTCATGTTCTTACTCAGAAAAATAGCGTAGTTTAATTGATTTGATGAAAAAATTCACTTATGATTTAGACATAAATTTAAAGACTACAAGATGCAGTAAATTAAACAAGTGGTTTCTGCAAATTATAGTCTTGCTTCTGGACACGCGGTTTGAAGCAAAATTTTAGATTGATAATAGAAGGAGAGATAAGATTGAAAACATTGAATTTTTCTGTTGAAGAGTACATGCAAAGAGTTTCCAACACGAAAAAAAGCATGGAACAAAAAGGAATTGACGTTCTAATCGTTACAGATCCTGGCAACATGAACTATCTTACGGGATTTGATGGCTGGTCATTTTATGTGCATCAGGGCGTAATTGTGGCGTTGGATGAAAAATACCCGCTTTGGTTTGGACGAGGTCAGGACGGTAATGCAGCAAGATTAACTACATATCTTCCTGAAGAAAATATCTATGCCTATACTGATGACTATGTTCAGTCTACAGTAAAACATCCTTATGAATATGTTGCAGACATTTTGAAAGAAAGAGGTCACGATAAAAAAGTTGTGGCAACAGAAATGGATGCATATTATTACTCTGCAAAATGTCAAGTTGCTTTAGAAGCCAGCTTACCCAATGCAAGATTTAAAGACGGAAATAATATTGTAAACTGGGTTAAGATCATTAAGAGCGAAAACGAAATTGCTTTTATGAAAAAAGCAGCAGTGATTGCTCAAAATGTAATGCAGGTGGCGTATGACAGCGTAGAGATTGGTGTGCGTCAGTGTGATGCTGCCGCAGCTGTTTATCATGCGCAAATTACAGGTACAAAGGAATATGGCGGAGAGTATTCTTCTATCGTTCCTTTGATGCCTGCTGGTGTTAGAACATCTACACCGCATTTAAGTTGGACCGATGAAGTTTATAAAGATGGAGACACGGTGATTCTTGAGTTAAGCGGTAACTATCGACATTATCACTGTCCACTGGCAAGAACTATGGTTTTGGGAAATGCTCCTCAGAGAATTTTGGACTTGGGAGCAACAGTTTCTGAGGGTCTTACAGCAGCGCTGGAAGGAATCAAACCGGGTATGTATGCTGAAGATGTAGAGAGAATTTGGGCAAGAACCATTGCAAAAAGTGGATTTGTGAAAGATTCCCGTATCGGTTATTCCATGGGCTTGAACTTCCCTCCTGATTGGGGCGAACACACGGCTTCCCTCCGTCCTGGGGATAAAACAGTTCTTCAGCCTGGTATGACATTCCATATGATTCCTGGCATTTGGTTGGATGATTGTGGTGTAGATACAAGCGAACCCTTCTATATCACTGAAACGGGTGCTGTACCATTTTGCAGCTTTAGAAGAGAGCTATTGGTAAAGAAATAATCTAATCTGATTTTGGATACACAGAAAAAATTTCTGTGTATCCAAAAAGTAAGAGGGGAGTTTTAAAGTGAAGAAAGTCGATGAGATGATTTCCAAAATTGAAGAATTATTTCTCAGTTATTCCATCATTTTTATGGCAATAATTCTAATTGGCGGTGTTTTCGCCAGAGCAGTGTTAAATTCAAGTTTAACGTTTACAGAAGAAGTAGGGCAGATTTTAAATATCATCGTAACTTTTTTTGGTATAGGATACTGCGCCAGACAGGCAAGACATATTAGCATGTCTGTTGTTTACGACATTGTGAATAAAAAAGGAAAAAAGTTAATGATGTGTATAATTTCCTTGCTTACTGCGATTATCATGTTTTATTTAACTTATCTAAGTATTTATTACGTTACAAGCGTACTGGAATTGGGTAGAGTAACAGCAGCACTTAGAATCCCTATGTGGATTACTTATGTTCCTATTCCTTTAGGATTTTTACTGGGTGGCATAGAATATTCAAAAACATTTGTGAAAAATATCAGAAACAAAGACGAAATTTTTATTTCTAGTATTTACAGACATGGTGAAAACATGGAGGAAATAGAAGAACTTGAGAAAGGAGATGTGAATTAAATAATGGTAGGTTTATTATTGGGTCTGATGGTTTTTTTCTTATTATTTAATTTCCCTATGGTTATTCCAATGGTTGCCGCACCTTTGGCAGTTATGATTGGTTTTATGCCTAATATGGATTTATCTATGTCAATTCAACAGCTCATTGCAGGTGTTTCGGCGCAAGTGCTTCTTTCCGTACCTATGTTTATCTTTGCAGCAGATATTATGTGTGCAGGTTCTACTACCCAAAGATTGCTGGATTTAGTAGAAACCTTTGTTGGGCATATCCATGGCGGTATGGCAATTACCACAGCTGCAACTTGTACAATGTTTGGTGCAATATCCGGTTCTACACAAGCGACAGTGGTTGCCATTGGCAGACCTATGCGTCAGCGACTTCTAAAATTAGGATATCGGGATAGCGATAGCTCCAGCTTAATTATTTGTTCGGCGATTATCGCACTCTTGATTCCCCCCAGCATTTCAATGATTATGTATGCCGTGGTAACTGGTTCTTCCGTGGGTAATCTTTTCATTGCCGGTGTTGGCCCAGGAATATTAATGCTACTTTTCTTTGCAGTGTATAGTTATTTGTATGCAAAATTCAGAAAAATGCCTTGTCAGAAAAAAGCAACATGGCCCCAAAGATTGGAGGCATTCAAAAGAGCAATCCTTCCTTTGGGCTTCCCGATTATCATTTTTGTTGGTATCTACGGTGGATTTTTCAGCCCCACCGAAGCATCTGCAATTGCTGTTTTATATGCCTTGGTTCTCGAAATGCTTGTTTACAGAAATGTAAAGATGAAGGATTTACAAAAAATAGCATTGAGTACAGCGGTTGTTACTTGTGCAGTGTTTATTTTGGTTGCAGGTGGTCAGTTATTCTCTTGGGTTATTTCCTACGCAAAGATACCGCAGATGTTAACTTCCACAATTTTAGGTGTGGATCCCTCGGCATTAAAAATTTTGGTTACAGTTACAATCTTCTTCTTTATAGGTTGTATGTTCGTGGATTCTTTGGTTGTAATCATTATTCTTTCTCCGATCTTCTTCCCTCTTGCAATGAAGGCTGGTATTGATCCAATTCACTTGGGTATTATTATTACATTGCAGGCGGCCATAGGTTCTGTTTCACCTCCTTTTGGTTGCAATATTTTCACGGGGTGTGCAATATTTAATCGGCCGTACGGAGATATTGTAAAAGGGCTACCCCCTTATTTAATTATGTTGACAATTATAACTTTAATAGTAATTTTCTGCCCTCAGCTTTCATTATTTTTGATTCAATAAGCGCTAGATAAACTCTGGATTAAGAGAGAAGATACAAAAGATAAAAATGCAGTAAGTAAAATATCTTTTCTGTGTGTGGGTGTCTAAATGTCGGCCACAGATTGAATTAGACTCAGCAAATTTCCGTTTGTTTAAATGGAGAAAACAAGGCTGTGTAGGAGGAAAATAATGTTTGACATTAAAAAAGAAATTGCAGAACTTGAGAAAGAACTAATCGCATTAAGGCGTGATTTTCACGAATATCCTGAACTTGGATATCAAGAATTCTTGACTTCAAAAAAAGTATGTGGCTATCTCACTGCACTTGGTTTGGAGGTTGAAACTGTCACAATCACTGGTGTTGTAGCTACTTTGAAAGGTGGGGCCACCACAGAAGACAGTAAAACCATACTGTTGCGTGCGGATATGGATGCACTGCCTGTTACAGAGAATACTGGCCTCTCCTTCGCAAGTAAAAATCCCGGGGTGATGCATGCGTGTGGACATGATGCACACATAGCAATTCAACTGATTGTAGCAAAATTGCTTTGTAGGCACAAAGACAAATTAAAAGGAAACGTGAAATTCATTTTTCAACCAAATGAGGAAGAAGCTGGAGCCTTAAAGATGATTGAAGCAGGTGTACTGGAAAATCCTCATGTGGATGCTGCACTAGCTTTGCATCTTTGGAGTCCAATTGAAACAGGACACATTGGGCTTTCAGAAGGCCCAATCCTTGGGACAACAGAAGAATTTGAACTAGAGATTATCGGAAAAGCTGGGCATACCTCCACTCCTCATACTGCAAAGGATGCTTTATTAGGTGCTTGCAGTGTGGTACAAGCTGTACAACAACTGGGTACCCGTGAGTTTAATCCCTTATTGCCTATTTCAGTGATGTTCGGATTTATAAATGGAGGAACAGCAAGAAATATTATCAGTGAAAAAATAAAACTTGGTGGTACAATCAGATTTCTATTTCCTGATGAAGAAAAAAACAAACCCAAGGTGTTGGAGGCATTTGAACGGGTCATTAAGGGCACTTGCATAGCCAACGAACTGGAGTATAAGCTTACATATATTCCAAGCAATCCATCTCTTTTCAATAATAGCGAAATGGTTTCTTTGGTAAAAGATGCTGCTTTTGAAGTGTTTGAAACAAGAGATAATGTTGATGATTTTAGAAGTCTGGCAGGGGAGGATTTTGCGGAGTTTAGCAAAAGAGTCCCTTCGGTAATGACTTGGATAGGCATTGCAGATGCCAATAAGAAAAGTAGTTTTCCTCATCATCATGCACAATTTGATATTGACGAAAGCATGATGAAATATGGTGTTGAGCTTCAAGTGAGAAGTGTATTGGCTTACTTAAACAAATAAACCAATAAAGAGAGTTATAAGGAGGAGAGTAATCATGAAAAAGAGTGTTTTGGCAATGACAATGGCAAGTGTAATGGCTGTGGGTGTTTTCAGTGGTTGTGCAGGTGGTGGCAATACAACTCCAACAAGTGCAGAAAGCGATGGGAAAGAGCAGTATACATGGAGAATGGCACATGAGGAGTACGAAGGTGACATGCAAGATGTGTATGCAAAAGAATTTGCTCAGAAACTATATGACAATTCTGATGGTAGAATCAATCTTGAAATTTACCCGGTTGGTCAGATTGGTGATGCATTACAGCAGTGCGAAT
>JABNAD010000114.1_pt1 | contig 18972 bp, 21 predicted proteins | sample 7240381 | NCBI WGS metagenome assembly JABNAD01 (sample SAMN11332834, study PRJNA596920) | anaerobic digester metagenome | biome: digested sludge; isolation source: digested sewage sludge-derived enrichment culture grown on H2/CO2 | place: Germany: Goettingen
AAACCCGAAACTCGATTTCAATTCTTCATACACACGGTGAATCGGCAACCCCATAACGTTAAAATAAGAGCCTTCAATATGTTTTACCGCCACGTAGCCGATCCATTCCTGCACTCCGTAAGCGCCGGCTTTGTCCAACGGGCTGTATCTTTCCACGTAGTATTCAATCTCCTCTTCCGATAATTCGGTAAAAGTAACCCGGGTAGTGTCGGAAAAAGCCACTTGTTTTTTCGTGGATGTAAGACAAACCCCCGTGATGACCCGGTGTGTCTGGCCCGAAAGTTCTCTGAGCATCCGCTTTGCTTCGGCATTATCCATCGGTTTCCCGTAGACTTTATTGTTCAGCAGGACAACGGTATCGGCCGTAATCAGGAGTTCATTGTCTTTAAGCTGCGGCAGGTAAGCGGTTGTTTTTTTAAGGGCAAGGTATTCCGCCACCTTCTCCGGGGGAGTATCGTTGGTGTATGTTTCTTCGATATCGGGCAACGTTCTTATTTCGTACTCAATGTCGATACCGGTAAGCAGTTCTTTTCGCCGGGGAGAGTTGGAGGCGAGGATAAGGTGATAATTTGCAATGGCCATTCCCTAAATTTTCAACAAAGTTACAAAACAAAGTTTGTTTTTTGTAAATTTGCACGAAACTCATTGTCTATGATTATTGATATTTGCCTCTCTCCCGCCCTTTACCCCTATTATCAGAAGGAGAACGATGTGGTTGTGGTAGTCGATATATTCCGGGCCACCACCACGATGTGTGCTGCTTTCAATAACGGAGCTGCCTCTATAATTCCCGTTGCCGACATCGAACGGGCAAAGAGGTACAAATCAGAGGGATTCCTGGTAGGGGCTGAAAGAAAAACCCGTCGCGTGGAGTTTGCCGATTTTGGAAACTCCCCGTTTGAATATACGCCGGATAAAGTGTCGGGACGGGATATTGTTTTCACCACAACCAATGGCACGAGGGCTATAGAGGCTGCAAAAGATTGCGGGCGGCTTTTTATCGGCGCGTTTTCCAACATAGACAACCTGGCCGACACCTGCTTGTCGTCGGGTGAAAGAATTGTGGTCTTATGTGCCGGCTGGAACAACTGCGTAAGTATGGAAGACACGTTGTTTGGCGGAGCCTTTGTGAAAAAATTATCGGAAAGGGCGGAAATTGTTTTTGGATCAGACGCTGTGCGGATAGCAATGGAGTTATGGGAAAAAGCCAGAAACTCCCCGATGGATTATCTGAAAAACGCCGACCATTACCACCGCCTCATCGCCAACGGCGCAGAGGGCGATGCGGCCTATTGCCTCCAGCGGAATACGGTCTCGGTGGTGCCGTATTACAACAGGGAAAGTAAAAAGCTTACAGTGTTGCAATAGCTTTTATTCATCCCAGTCAAACTCATCAAAATCGAATTTATCGGTAAACTGGTCCAGATCGCGGCGTTCTTTTTTGGTGGGGCGCCCGGTTCCGCGCTGCCTGTCCACGAATCCGCTTATCTTGTTCAATTCCAGTATTTCGTATTGCTCAGGAGGGGTAACATTTTCCATAAATTGCGGGACAAGTTTTGCCCCCATCCGTTTATCGGATAAACCCAGCACTTTAAACGAAAAAGTAACCGGCGGCTTACGTACCTGAACGACATCCCCGACACGAATCATCCTCGACGGTTTCACCGATACGTTATCGATCAACACACGCCCTTTCTTGCATGCATCCAACGCAACCGTTCGGGTTTTAAAAATCCGCACAGCCCACATCCATTTATCGATCCGAACTTCGTTCATCCTTTTTGATACAACCTCACTTACTTATTATTATACTGATTCATCGTAATATTTACGCCGGCCAGGCAAAAACTGCGTATAATTTCCGCAGCCTTCTCCAATCGTTCGGGAAGAAACTGCTTCTCTTCACCGGAAAACTCGTCCAACACATAATCCACCTGTGCTCCGCGGGGAAAATCATTTCCGATCCCAAACCTCAACCGGGCGTATTGCTGAGTACCCAGGACCTGCTCAATGTGTTTCAACCCGTTATGCCCGGCATCACTGCCTTTCGACTTCAACCGCAGTGTACCGAACGGCAGAGCCAGGTCATCTACCACTACGAGGAGATTCCTGTCTTCAATTTTCTCTTTTTGCAGCCAATACCGGACGGCATTCCCGCTTAGGTTCATAAACGTGGAAGGTTTTAGCAGCAGAAGCGATTTATTCTTCAACCGGGTCTCGGCGACAAAGCCGTATCGCTTGTCCTGAAAAACAATATTGGACGCTTTTGCAAAAGCGTCCAATACCCTAAATCCTATGTTGTGGCGGGTGTTCTCGTAATCAGGCCCGATATTCCCCAATCCCACAATTAAATACTTCATTTAACGTTTTCTCTTTACCGTTACTGTGCTTTAGCTGCGGCACCTCTAGCGGCACGTGTCAGCTGAACGCGGCAAACAACGGCATTTTTCGGGGTCAGCAGTTCCAGTCCTTCAAAGTTCAACTCGCCCACCTGAATGGATTTTCCCAATTCGAGATCTTCTACGTTGACAACCAACTCCTGGGGCAGCTTTTCAGCCAATGCTTTCACTTTCAGTTTACGCAAGTCGAGCGACAGTTTACCTCCCGACTTAACACCGGCAGCCAACCCTTCCAAGCGAACCGGGAGTTCAATTACAAGCGGAACATTGGGGAATACGTGCAAGAAATCGATGTGAAGAATATTGTCTTTTACGGGATGGAACTGTATCTCTTTCAAAATAGCCATTACGGATTTTCCATCCAAAACAAGGTTGATCAAATAAACTTCGGGCGTGTAGATGAGGTTGCGGACATCGCTTTTTTTCACCACAAAATTGAGGTTTTTTTCGTTACTTCCGCCATAAACAACACAGGGAATAAGCCCTTCGCTACGATAGCTTCTCGCTGCTTTTTTTCCGAAATCTTCTCTGACTTCGCCTTTTAATTCGTACGTTTTCATTTTTTAATTTTTGTTTGTGTTACTCAAAATAAAGTTTGTTTTTTGCTTCTTTATTTCCCATCACACGAGGGAGCTTCCAAAAAGCGGCGCAAAAATAGTGATAATCTTTTTATTATCCAAACTTTCACCGGACTCTTTTCTTCAAATCTTCTACCGGAATGCTTAACAACCGCCCAATAGGCGTATCGCCGCGGTACGTGATTATACGCATCATAACAGCATCTTTGGGGATAAGCTGCGGTTTGGCATATCTGGGATAGAAGTTATCCGGTGTTGAGCTGTCGAAACTGGTGTAAATATCCAATCCGCTTATTTCTGTAGTTAGCTCCACGAAATACTGCTCACTGTCACGCGTAACACGCACAATCGGATCGTATATGGCTGGTGAATATTTCGTTTTTGCGTAGTCGAAACGCACGAAATGATTTTCTGTTTTCAACACAAACTGGTCCCAGTCTTTTTTCTCTTTGGGAGACCAAAGCGATTCAGAAACAGCAAATCCACGCGGCCAGGTCATGTATTCTGCCTGACGGATGTTGTAAACCTGTTCTGTCCACAGATTGGCCTGGCCTCCTAAAATATAGTTAGCATCAGCTCCTTCGGGAATCGGGTCGAATTTATAGGTTTGGTTCAACCGCAACGAAGCATAAACACGGGGCTCCGTGCTGATATCGCCCTGCATATAATCGATATACACGTAATTGGTTGGGCTCATCACTACATAATGCCCCGATTTGGACGCTTCAATTCCGTAATTAACGCCGCGCCAGCTCATCAACGCAGTGGTTGGCGTAATACCGCCTTCCAGAATTTCGTCCCATCCCATCATTTTTTTGCCTTTTGATAAGATAATCCGCTCCAACCGTTTACCAAAATAGGATTGCACCCCGGCCATATCCTTAATCCCTTCGCGCTGCATAAGCTTTTTCACATCGGGGCTCTTTTCCCAAAACGTGTACGGTGCTTCATCACCACCCGTATGAATATATTCAAAGGGGAAAAGCGAAGCCACTTCAGTCATCAGTTTGTCCAGAAAATCATACACCTTTTCGTTGGATGGACAAAGCGTATTTTCGTATATGGCTGCCGGCCGGCCACCCGTATTCCAGTCCATGAAAGGTGCACCCGTACGCACGGCATGTGCTCCGCTTTCAGGGAAACAAGACAGCTCCGGATAAGCTGCAAGGATGGCCGAACTGTGTCCGGGGACATCGATTTCAGGCATCACCTGAATATTGCGTTCTTTGGCGTATTGAACAATTTCCCTTATCTGCTCTTGCGTATAAAAGCCACCGTAATTTTTTGGGGCATCGGGATCGGGTTGAGAAAAGCCGCCAAACCACCCGATCTGTTCCTGACGCCAGGCCCCAACTTCAGTAAGTTTGGGCAGGCTTTTGATCTCGATCCGCCACCCTTCGTCGTCAGTGAGGTGCCAATGGAACAGGTTGTATTTATATTTCACCATATTATCCAGGTATTGTTTAACCTCGTCAACGGTAAAAAAATGACGGGAAACATCCAGCATCAACCCACGCCAGCCTACCCGGGGATAATCGGTAATTTCCACTTGAGGAACCTGCCAGGAAACATTCCTTTCGGGTTTATCACTTTCAACTTGAGGCGGCAAAAGCTGCAAGAACGTTTGAACACCGTACAGCAACCCGGCCGGCTTATTGGCGTTAATCCTCACTTTACCCGAAGTAACCGACAAAGTATACCCTTCGTTGCCAATTTTAGCGTCTGTCTTCGCATTGACCGTTAAAACGATGTCCGCGCTGGCCACGTTATTGCGCACGGTCACTTTTTTACCCGGAGCCGTGGAAAGTTTTTCCGCCAGGTGTTCGTTTATAAAGTTCATCCCGTCTCCTGAAGGAGCGGAAATCACGATATTGTCGGGTAGCACATAATACCCTCCTTTTTTAACTACGGAAACAGGTTCGGGAATAATGGAAATTCCCCGTTCAACCTGCTGGCCAAAAGTCAGCAATCCAAAAACGGATAAGGTAAATAATAGAATAAATTTCTTCATCGTAAAACTATTGAATTTGTTGTTTGATTGATTTGTGATTTGCAAATTTACGAAAAAAAGGATGAGTTTCGTGATTCTGTTCCATCAAACAACAGAACACATGAAATCCTAAATCGTAAATATTTATTATCTTTGCACTTCAAATAACAGTCAATTTCAATATGGATACAGTACTCAGTGGAATCCGGTCGACGGGAAACTTGCATTTAGGAAATTACTTCGGTGCGTTGCGCAACTTCATCCGGATGCAGGACGAGAACCGGTGTTTCTTTTTTATTGCCGATATTCACTCACTCACCACACACCCCGACCCGAAAGATTTACACGGGAACGTTAAAAATGTATTGGTGGATTACCTGGCCGCGGGCATTGATCCCGGTAAATCGGTCATCTATATACAAAGTGACGTGCCGGAAACGATCGAGTTGTATCTCTATCTGAACATGCACGCATACATGGGTGAACTTGCCAAAACCACATCATTCAAGGAGAAAGCAAGAAAACAACCCGAGAACGTAAATGCGGGATTACTTACCTACCCCACGCTGATGGCTGCCGATATCCTTATTCACAACGCCGACAAGGTGCCCGTGGGAAAAGATCAGGAACAGCATCTGGAGATGACCCGTAAATTTGCCCGCCGGTTCAACAATTTCTACGGTGTGGAATTTTTTAAAGAGCCTGTCGCATACAACTTTGGAGAGGAACTGGTGAAAATTCCCGGGCTGGACGGAAGCGGGAAGATGGGAAAATCGGAAGGAAATGCCATTTACCTGGCAGATTCGCCCAAAGAGATCGAAAAGAAAGTAAAACGTGCCCTCACTGATTCCGGACCCACTCAGCCGAATTCCGAGAAACCAGACTACATAGAGAACCTGTTTACCATTATGCGTGTGGTTTCGACCCCCGAAGTTGTAGAACATTACGAAAACAAATGGAACGCATGTGACATTCGTTACGGCGACCTGAAAAAACAACTGGCCGAAGACATTATTAAAGTGACTTCACCCATTCGCGAACGAATCCTGGAAATTGAAAAAGACGACGCCTATTTGCGAAAGGTCACCCGGGAAGGGGCAGAAAAGGCACGCGAAAGCGCATCAAAAACCATTGCCGCAGTCCGGGAGATTGTAGGGTTCAAAAAATTTTAAACCAACAGGCCCCTGATTTTTGACGGAATGACAGTGTCATTCCTTTTTTTGTTAAACTTTTCGCATAAAAGATTGTTCACACTCAATAACTACAATGCAACGATTTTATGCTACCGTTTAAATCCATAGAATTAAAAGACAAAGACATTATCAATTCGCACCTCTGCAAACAAAATTACAGGGCATCGGATCTCTGTTTCACCAATCTGTACAGCTGGGGGAAAAAGTTCGACACCCAATACGCAACGGAGGGCGAATGGCTTTTTATCCGGTTCAGGGACAACAACAACCGGAACTCCTACCTGAAACCGGTGGGAGGCGACAATATAAAGAGAGCCATTGAAACGATCATAGACGACCATCAGCAGTTTGATACGACTTTTCAGATCAGGGGGTTGACTCAGGAGATGATCAATGAAATTGAAACGGCAATGCCCGGTGCTTTCGATTACAAGTTCAACCGCAGCGTATCGGACTATATCTACACAACAGAAAAAATGATCAACCTTACCGGGAAAAAGTTACAAAGCAAAAGGAATCATATCAACAGGTTTAAGCGCGAAAACGAGTGGAAATACAAATCGTTGACCGGGAATCCGGCACTGGTAAAGGAATGTAAAGAAATGCTCGACCAGTGGATGCAGATAAACCTGGAAGAGAAGGACCCTTCGCTGGTTTACGACGATTTTGCTACTACGCTGATGCTTGAGAATTTTGAATACCTGGAGCTGAAGGGCGGGTTAATATGTGTGAACAACGAAATCGCCGCATTCACAATCGGTGAGCCCCTCACAAAAGACACCTTTATTGTTCACGTAGAAAAGGCATTTACCACTATACACGGCGCCTACAACATCATCAACCAGCAATTTATCGAGAATGAAGCAGCGGATTTTACTTATGTTAACCGGGAAGAAGACATGGGTATTGAAAACCTGCGTAATGCCAAGCTGTCTTATCAGCCCGATATTCTACTCGAGAAATACAACGCACGCCTTAAGAATTAATCACCATGATACACTACGCCGACAATACGACCAGACAGCAGGTTTACGACATGTGGAAAACCGTGTTCGGCGATTCCGACGAATACATGGAGATTTATTTCCGGGAGAAATACAGGAACGAAAATACACTGATCTATTTCGAGAGCGGGAAGGCAGTCTCTTCCCTGCAGATGCTCCCGTTTGATTTTTCATTTCACGGTTCAGAAATTCCAGTAGCTTATTTTTCCGGGCTATGCACGCTACCAGAAGCCAGAAAAAAAGGATTTATGGGGGCTCTTATCAAAAAATCTTTCGGTGAAATGGATGAAAAAGGAATCCCGCTTGCCATTCTGGTTCCGCAGGACAAAACAGTAATGAAGTTCTACAGGCAATTTGGATTTACCCAAACATTTGATGCAGGTGCCCCTCTTCCCGACTTACAAAAAATTATGGTTGAATCGGAAAACCTCCATAATGCTTACGAGATATTCGATTCTTTTTTTCGTCAACGCGACATGACAGTGCAAAAAACGCCGGATGATTTTCGTGCAATTGTGGAAGAAGCCGCATTGTTTGATTTTCCAGTCAAAAAAGGCCTGATGGCCATGTCGCGCATCACAGATGCAGAAAAGCTGTTGATAATTTTCGCAAAAAAATATCCCCAAATAAAAGTTTCTGTAAAAGTTTCAGACCCCATTATCAGGAAAAATAATGCTGTTTTTGTGATAAAAAACGGGAGTGTCTCCAAAAGCAGCAAAAAAGAAACAACGCATTTCTATGTAGAGATAGATGCGCTGACCCAGCTACTTCTTGGTTATAGAACTTCAGAATTTTCAAATGATTACCGCCTTGTTTTTCCTGAAAAACAGCCATTGATCGGCTTTATGATGGAATAAAAAAAAGGTCACCTCGATCGAGATGACCTCTTTTGTCTTCGGTTTATCCTGTTATTGTCAATAAGGTAAAAAAGATTGTTTTAGGTTATCGATACAAAGATAAGCCTCTTTTTTCATACCTGCAAAATATATTTACATGTTTTATAACATATTTTTTAATTTGCCATCCATTTTTTCTGCTGGAATTCTGTATGATTTCTGACCGCACGGATGTAAAACAAAAAAGAGAGTAATGCTGAATAGCGTCGACTCCCTTTTTTTCGTTTTTCCGGAAAATTTTACTTTCTCAGGCCTAATTCTTTAACGATAGCCCTGTACCTATTGATATCTTTTTCTACCAGGTAATCCAGTAAACGACGACGTTTACCCACTAAAATTTTCAATGAACGTTCCGTGTTATAATCTTTTTTGTTTGACTTCAAATGCTCAGTCAAATGCGAAATACGGTATGAAAACAATGCTATCTGCGCTTCAGGCGAGCCAGTATCAGTGTTAGACTTTCCGTGCTTGGCAAAGATTTCTTTCTTTTTTTCAGAATCTAAATACATAAAACTTGTTTGTAAAAATTTATTTAAAAAGTTTTTGGGAGGCAAAGATACAGCTAAATTTTCAGATTACAAATATTTTACAACTATTTATTCCCCACGGCGCATTAATCTCCCGCTTAATCTTTTTATGGCATTAGTAATTTCTATGTCGGGTTCAATCACGTTGTATTCGCCCCAGAACTCAGGATCCTGGAAGTGTTCCACCTTTTCCGCAATCACATCGGTAGAACGGATTCGTTCATCCCTCGGAAATTTATTGACACTTTCCTGATACCTGTCCGTAATGGCCATCTCGGAACCGATCGTGTAGTTTGTTGCAAAAAGCCCGAAGAACCGGTTAGTCCACCTTACCCGGAACCGGACTTCAGTGCTGCTGTAATTGAAAAACCATTTACCGTTATTTTCGATAAAATCGGCAATATAGCGGGCTTCTTCCACATCCACTTTCATCTTTGAAGGTTTACGCCGGATAAAAATATTGGAAGCATCTTTCCGGCCCTCCACATTCATGTTAAATTCTATTCTGACAATAGCCAGGGATTCAACATCCAGGTAAACCTTTCCCCGGAACAGAATATCTTTTATACCGTTCTTCGGCAGGAAATTAATCTCATAGTGCGGCTTGTTGTTGATGCTTATCATTCTTTCAATGGTGAAAATATATTCATCCCCTTTTTCACCAAAAACGATCTCGGGATTCTTCGCCACATCCAACATAAGGGCTGTACTGATTCCGCCCTGAAACTTCAACAAAACAGTATCGCGCGGCGAAATATCGGTTGCTTTCCGGCCTATGTAGATTTTTGCCTGGTCACTCTCGTACGAACGATACGAAGATTTATACACATCCAGTACGGTTTCGACCAAAGAAATATAGTTTGCATTTTTCTTTATCGATTCCCGGTAAAACGCCACCATCATATTGGGATCGGTAGAATAGTTTTGCGGTATACGGCTCAACGCTTCCCTTATCAACTCACTTCCATCACCAGAAACTACTTCAAGCGGCCCCAGTTCAATGAAAGAAGGTATTAACATAATGTGGTTGTTGGGCTTGTCGATGAGCGTAACCACCGGAACCTCCAGGTTCTCATACCCCAGATACCGTATAATCAGTCTGGAGTTTTTTGCCGATGCAGGAACCCTGAGCGTAAAGTATCCATCCTGGTTGGTGACACTCGATATATTCAGGTTTCCTACAGTTACACTCGCATTGGAAAGCGGATCGCGGGTGTCACTTGCCAATACCCTACCCCGCAGCGTATACGATTGTGCCTGCAACACGTCATCCCCAAAGAGCTGAAAACTAAAGAGCAGCAACAGCAATAAGTTAATAATCCTATAATTTTTCATTGGTTTGGAAAGTTTTAAATTGTTTATCCATCGGGTTACATACGCTACACAAAGTAAACGTTTTTTACTTAAACAATCAAACTAAACCACAGAGTTTTAATGATTATTTTATAAGGTCACAATACATTGTCATTCGCAAGATTTAACTGATGCCGTAACGGAAGTTCAATTATTTAAATGATGATATAAAACAAATTCTAAACTTTAATACCTAAATTTGTGGTGAAAAAATCTGAAAAAGAGCATGACGCATAAATACGATTTTCTAATTATCGGATCGGGCATTGCGGGGATGAGTTACGCCCTGAAAGTGGCCAAACACGGCAAAGTGGCTATAATAGCTAAAACAACGCTAGAAGATGCCAACACTTACTATGCACAGGGCGGCATTGCTTCGGTAACAAATCCCTGGGACAATTTTGAAAAACACATTACAGACACGCTCGATGCGGGGGCAGGGTTGTGTGATGTCAGCGTAGTGGAACGCGTTGTACAAGAGGCCCCGGCACAAATCAATGAACTGATCAGCTGGGGTGTAAATTTTGACAAAGACGAAAAAGGAAATTTTGACCTGCACCGGGAGGGCGGACATTCCGAATTTCGGATCCTACACTACAAGGACAGCACAGGTGCAGAAATACAAACAAGTCTGATAGAAACCATCCGGAATCACCCCAATATTGATGTCTATGACAATCATTTCACCATCGAAATCCTTACCCAGCACCACCTGGGCCAGGTTGTCACCCGGCATACCCCGGGAATAGAATGTTACGGTGCCTACATTCTGGATTTACAGACCCGGGAAGTGCTGACGTTTCTTTCGCGCATAACCATGATGGCGACCGGCGGTATCGGTTGTATCTATCAAACAACAACCAATCCACTTGTCGCAACCGGCGATGGCATAGCCATGGTAGCACGCGCCAAAGGCGAAATAAAGGGGATGGAGTTCGTACAGTTTCATCCCACGGCGTTGTATCATCCCGGCGTGCGTCCGTCGTTTCTCATTACCGAAGCCATGCGGGGATACGGCGGGGTATTAAAGACAAAAGACGGTAAAGAGTTTATGCAGAAGTACGACGAACGTCTTTCTCTTGCGCCGCGCGATATCGTTGCCCGTGCCATCGATACGGAGATGAAAAACCGGGGTGACGATCATGTTTTTCTGGATGTAACGCACAAGGACGCTGAAGAGACCAAAAAACATTTCCCCACCATTTACGAGAAATGCCTTACCTACGGTATCGATATTACTAAAGAGATGATTCCGGTAGCCCCGGCTGCCCATTATTTGTGCGGTGGAATTTTCGTAAGTATTGACGGAGAAACAAGCATAAACCGCCTTTACGCCAACGGCGAATGTGCCTGTACAGGCTTGCACGGAGCCAACCGGCTGGCATCTAACTCACTCATCGAAGCAGTGGTTTTTGCCGATTCGGCTGCCAAGCACTCTGTACCCCTATTCAAAAAGTTTTCCTTTCAGGAAGATATTCCCGATTGGAATGCCGAAGGGACCACCTCCACCGAAGAGATGGTGCTGATCACACAGAGTTACAAGGAGGTGGGGCAGATCATGTCGTCCTACGTGGGGATTGTCCGTTCCGATATTCGCCTGCAGCGGGCAATGGACAGGCTGAACATTCTTTTTCGGGAAACCGAGAACCTTTTTCAGCGGTCGGTTGTCTCGCGCGAGATTTGTGAACTCCGCAACATCATCAAGGTAGGCTATATGGTCATTAAGCAAGCCATGGCACGCAAAGAAAGCCGCGGCCTGCACTATACCATTGACTATCCGGACAAGGATCCGGACTCAACGTTATAGCCGTAATACACAACACAAGGTATGATAAAATCCATTAACATAAACGGCGAATTGCTCGATTTTTCCACTCCGCTGGTGATGGGAATTTTAAATGTTACTCCCGATTCCTTTTATTCGGGCAGTCGTAAACAATCAGAAGAAGAGATTGTCGGCCGCGTTTGCCAAATTATAGAAGAAGGTGGGAAAATTGTCGATATCGGTGGTCAGTCCACAACACCAACGTCCACTTTAATACCGGCAAAAGAAGAACTGAAACGCTTGGAACCGATACTTCGACTCATTCGGAAAGAGTTTCCCAATACTATCCTTTCCATCGATACGTTTTATTCCGAAGTTGCCAGGCCTGCCGTGGAAAAATACGGGGTAAACATCATCAACGATATTTCGGGCGGGCAGATCGATGATAACATGTTCGAAACAGTTGCCCGGCTCAATGTTCCTTATATCCTGATGCATATGCGTGGTACACCGCAAACCATGCAACAACACACCCATTACGACAATTTTATTCAGGATATCCTGTACTATTTTTCCGAGAAAATATCGAAATTGAACCTGTTGGGCGTAAACGACATCATCATTGACCCGGGGTTTGGATTCAGTAAAACGACTGATCAAAACTACCAATTGATGGCTTATTTAAAATATTTCAATATCTTTGATGTCCCAATTCTGGTTGGCATCTCTCGGAAATCGATGATTTACAAGCTGCTGGAGTGTACCCCACAGGAAAGCCTGAACGGTACATCGGCTTTAAATACATTTGCCTTGTTGTCGGGAGCAAACATCTTACGCGTTCACGACGTGAAAGAAGCCGTGGAATGTGTAAAGATTGTGGAAAAAATAAGCAAATAACGTTGTATGCTCGAACACTTTGGAATAAAAGATTTTATTGACATTTTACTGGTAGCAGCCCTGTTGTACTACCTGTTTAAAATGGTGAAAATATCGGGGATGCGCCCGCTTTTCATCGGTATCGTTGTCTTTATGATTATCTGGGTACTTGTATCACAGGTATTCGATATGGTGCTTCTAGGCTCTATTCTTGACCAGTTCGTGAATATCGGCCTGATATTGCTGGTCATTCTTTTTCAGGATGAAATACGTAGGTTCCTTATGTCTCTGGGATCGAAGAAAGGGTGGAAGTTTGTATCGAAACTCTTTATCCCGGTCGACAAGCAACAAAAAGACACATCGCACATTACTTCGATCGTACTGGCCTGCATGAACATGTCGAAAGCCAGGATTGGCGCGCTCATCGTCGTTCAGGGCGACCTACAACTCAGCTTATACGAGCAGACGGGCGAAATCATCAACGCTGATATCTCCTCCCGGCTGATTGAAAATATTTTCTTCAAGAACAGTCCCTTGCACGATGGAGCCATGATCGTTGTGGGGAAAAAAATAAAAGCTGCAGGCTGTATTCTTCCCATATCGCAGAACCCGAACATACCCAAACACATGGGGTTACGGCATCGTGCCGGATTAGGGATCACGCAGGAAACCGATGCCAAAGTGATTGTCGTTTCGGAAGAAACCGGAAAAATAACATTTGCCGAGGAAGGGCGGTTGAAAATCAACGTTAATCCCGAAGAGCTGCAACAACTGATCCTGGCGGAATAATCACAATGACATTAAAGCATTTATCCATTATAAATTACAAAAACCTGGCTCAGGTTGAGCTGGAGTTATCGCCCAAAATAAACTGTTTTGTGGGAAATAACGGCATGGGTAAAACCAATTTGCTGGATGCCGTTTACTACCTGTCGTTCTGCCGGAGTTACACCAACCCCGTCGATAGTCAGATCATAAAACACGACGCAGATGTTTGCATGCTTCAGGGAAGGTATGAGCTGGAGGGACAGGAAGGCGAGGAAGAAATCTATTGCGGATTACGCCGGCGGCAGAAAAAACAGTTCAAGAGAAACAAAAAGGAGTACGAAAAACTCTCCGACCACATTGGATTTATTCCACTGGTGATGATTTCTCCTGCCGATATCGAGATAATCCAGGGGGGTAGCGAAGAACGACGGAAGTTTATGGACATGGCTATTTCTCAGTTCGACAAAGCGTATATGCACGCCTTGATCCGGTACAACAATGCCTTGCAACAACGCAACGCAACATTGAAAATGGACGACAACGAAATCGATTTCACCTTGCTGGAGCTTTGGGAAGACCAGATGGCGGGAGAAGGGGAGCTCATTTTTGAAAAACGACAAGCGTTTGTAAAAGAGTTTATTCCCGTTTTTGACGAGTTTTACAAACGAATAAGTTTATCCAACGAAAAGGCGACTTTCGACTACGTTTCGCAACTTCGCGAAAACAATTTCAGGGAAGCGCTGCGACAAACCCGCCGTCGCGACATCGCGGTGGGACACACCACCACCGGTATTCACCGCGATGAACTGGAGATGTTGCTCGACGGATTTCCCATAAAGAAAGTGGGTTCGCAAGGGCAAAACAAAACCTACTTCGTATCGATGAAGCTGGCACAATTTCATTACCTGCTTAAAACCGGGAAACGGACACCCATTTTGCTGCTGGACGATATCTTCGACAGGCTGGATGCCTACCGGGTGGAAGAAATTGTCAAACTGGTTTCGAGCAATGAATTTGGCCAGATTTTTATCTCCGATACCAACCGGGGGTCGTTCGATAAAATACTGGAACGGATCAACAACAGCCACCACATCTATTCGGTGAAAGACGGGGAAATAACAGTTTATGCTTAAAAAAAACGCCCAACCTATAGCAACCATCCTTTCGGAATTCTTCGATGAGAACCCGGAATTGAAGACATCGGTGGCTGAACACCGTGCCGTCTCGGCATGGAGGGAATTGCTGGGCGAAGGGGTTTCCCACTACACCAAAAACGTCTATTTCCGGCGGAACGTCCTACACGTCCAGCTTTCCTCATCGGTGTTGCGTGCCGAATTGATTATGAACAAACGAAACCTGATTGACAAGTTGAACGAGCACGCCGGAATGGAGATTGTGAAGGATATTGTTTTTCGTTAAAAAAAGGTTGAAAATCCCAGGAACCAGCCCCTCGGATAGGGAGAGTTGGTGTGTTGTGCCAGATCGTAGTTCAGCGTAATGTGGGAATGCCCTAACCTCAGGCCTCCCCCTACCAGCAATGAAGGCACAAAACCGCTGCTTTTAGTCACTTCACCCGTCATTTCGTCGGTCAGGTTCGCCCACAAACGATTTATTTCAGGCTGGACAAACAGAGCCAGAAACCTAGCCGGATAAAAATATCCGAACAGATTAGCGCCGAGCAGATTATTCTTGTATAGGTACTCTTCGTTGAATTGAAATGCCCGCACTTTATTGTAGTAGTACTTTATCCCTACCCCTGCCATGAACCGGCTGCTCAGCTGATACCCAACCTGTGGCCCGAAATTAAAAGCCGAATAATTCCGGCTGAAAGACAGTCCGATATTGGCCCCGTAACGGAGTTTGCTTTTATCGAACCGGAACCCCGGAGCCGATTCCCGATCCAAAAGTACCGGCTGTCGGGCTATGGAGCTTTGGGCGGTTTGTTGCTGACGCTGTGTCTTGTAAATATTCCGCTCGTCATCCGGTGAAACGCGGATTGTGTCGTAAGTAATCACCTGAGCCGGCATCATTACCGGAAGAATGATCAACAAAAAGAGGCATATCTTTCTCATAGAGTTTTTGGTTTTAATTCCGTTTATTTTCATTCCAATAATAGCTATCGGAATAAGTTCTGTGGCCGAAAATGGCGGTGCCCACCCTCACGATGGTCGCTCCCTCCTCAATGGCGGTTTCCAAGTCTCCGCTCATTCCCATGGACAGTTCATTCATTTTCACGTTCGGGATATTCTGACGAATGGTTTCCTGCTGTAACTGCTTCAATAGCCTGAAGCATTTTCTTACCTTTTCGGTTTCGGCGCTGAACAAACCAATGGTCATTAATCCCTTGATGTGAATATTTTCGAATAGAGAAACTTGTTTAATAAACTCAACGGTGTCTTCAGGATTGATTCCGAATTTACTTTCTTCGGCAGAAGTGTTTACCTGAATAAGGACATCTATTTCCTTTTTCTCAAAAGTTAACCGTTGGTGCAATTTTTCTGCCAAATCCAACCGGTCTAACGACTGAATGCAGGTAACATTGTGGTTGAGAATGTCCTTGATTTTGTTGGTTTGCAGGTGTCCGATAAAGTGTTTTTGATGCGGAAAACCGGCTAATTCATTGAATTTCGATTTTATCTCCTGCACTTTGTTTTCACCGATTAATGTTTGTCCGGCTTCAAAGGCTATTTTTATCTTATCCGGAATTACAGTCTTTGTTGCCAACAGCAACTTCACTTCTTTTGGATCTCTGGCGCAACTCAGGCAAGCGTTTTCAATCCGTTTAACTACAGCGGTTATATTGTTTTTGATGTCCATATATAAGTTTCGGATTTACTGTTCGGATCTCTCCGAAGAACAAATATACGCAACTTATTTTATTCCCGGTATTTTAAATTGATTGTTCGTATATCTCCCGGGCCAGTTTATACACATCGTTTCCCCGACAGTCTATCGCAACAACCACGGGAAGTTCTTTCACAGTTAAGCGGCGAACAGCCTCCGTGCCCAACTCTTCAAAAGCGATAACCTCTGCACTTTCCACGCATTTTGCCATGAGGGCGGCGGCGCCACCGATTGCAGCAAAATAAACGCCCGTGTATTGTTTCATGGCATCTACCACTTGGGCGCTGCGTGTTCCTTTACCGATCATCACCTTGAGGCCGCGGGCAATGAGGGAGGGCGAATAAGCGTCCATCCGCCCACCGGTAGTGGGGCCTACCGATCCTATGGGCTTGCCCGGTTTGGCAGGAGCCGGGCCGGCATAGTAAACGGCCTGCCCTTCAATATCAAAAGGCATCGGCTCGCCCCGGCGGATCATCTCGCACAATCGTCTGTGCGCCTCATCGCGGGCTGTATAAACAGTTCCCGAAATGTAGACCATATCGCCCGTTTTCAACGAAGGGATGGTTTCGTCGGAAAAGGGGGCACAAAGAATTTTTTTATCCATAATACGTTTTTGTTGGCTTCTGTTCACAAACTCCCCTCCGCATGCCGGGTGGCGTGGCAGCCGATATTTACCGAAACCGGAAGCCCGGCGATATGGGTAGCATAGGTCAGTATATTTACCCCGAGTGCGGTTGTGGTTCCTCCGAAACCGGCAGGGCCTATTCCCATCTTATTGATTTCTGAAAGCAATTCTGCTTCCAAAGCGGCAAGTGCGGAATCGGGGTTTTGTGTATCCAGCGGCCGCAGCAACGCTTTCTTGCTTAAATAAGCCGCCCGTTCCATCGTCCCGCCAATGCCCACACCCACGATAATGGGCGGGCAGGGATTCCCTCCGGCAGCCGAAACAGTCTCCAGTACAAATCGCTTCACGCCTTCAACGCCTTCGCTGGGTGTGAGCATTTTTAATGCACTTTTGTTTTCGCTGCCAAACCCTTTGGGAGAAACAGTTATATGAAAAACATCACCGGGGACGATTTCGTAATGAATAACGGCCGGTGTATTGTCCCGGGTGTTTTCTCGGTGGAGCGGGTCTTTCACGACCGATTTGCGCAGGTATCCTTTTTCGTATCCCTGCCGTACACCCTGGTTAATGGCATCTTCGATGAATCCACCCGTAACCTGCACGTTTTGCCCCATGCGTACAAAAACGACGGTCATTCCCGTGTCCTGGCACATCGGGCTGCTCTCTTCCCGGGCAACACGGGCATTTTCAATAAGCGTGCCCAGAATTTCTTTCCCGAGCGGCGATGTTTCGGTTTGCAAGCAGCTTTTAAGCTTGTTGTTTATATCTCCGGCAAGCACACAGCAAGCTTCAATGCAAAGCTGTTCAACCAGAAGGGTAATTGCAGATGCGGATATTTTTCTTGTCATGCTATTGTTCACTATTGTCACCGCCACATTTCCGGGTAAGGAAATATTGTGTATTGCGGTTGTCGAGGTTCTCGGTGTACTTGTCAATCAATCCAACCAGGCAGTGGGTATTGGTCTTTGCATCAAAGATGAAATGCCTGGCCAACGAAAAATCGGTAATCTCCGATGTATTTCTCACATGAAATCGGGAACCGTCGCACGGGATAACCTTGTCTCCCAAACGAATGTGTCCTTCGTCGAAATAGGACACCTCGAGGTGCCTGGCCAGGCGTTCTTTTACTCTCTGCTCCAGCTCGTCGAGGTTGATTTCGGGTTTCTCCTTGAATTTCAGAACAAAGCCATTGCGAACGTCGGATGAGAAATAACGATTTTCAGTAATTCCGTAGTCCTCTTCCAATGTCTGCATGGTTACGTCTTCGGCTGTATGGGCCATCTTGCGGAATTTGAGCGAAGTATGCACAATTTGGTAAATACTTTCGGGAAGCGGCCCAAAAACACTAGGGCGCGACACAATAATCTCCTCCCCAATCCCCAGGATAATATCGGCATTTCTACCCAGTGCGGGATAGAGAAGATTAAAATGTTCCACGATAACCCTGCGCCGGTGAGTCAACAGGTCTTGTACCCACGCCACGATTTCAAACATCTGGGTAAAAGCGGTTTGGAAACGCATATCGATATGAAAGGTAGTGGAATCGTGCCAATCGTCGGAAAGCGAGCGCACCTGCATTATTTTCCGGGAATGGATAACGTCATCGTCGTTCGCTAGTTCCAAGCCGGGAAACATTCCCTTGATCAGCGATGATTTTCCAGAGCCGGCATCACCCACGATGCCTATCAGCCGATCGTTGTAGGAAAGGTGCCGTTGAGCAATCTGTTCGCCCAGAAACATCAACCGTTCTTTTCCGCGCGGCGCAAAATATTGCGACGACACCATGTATTCCTGAATCAGTGCCCTCATAATTCGAATGTCATCCTCATCAACGGCGCATGCTGTTGCGCTCCGTACACATCGGTCTCACCCAATGCCCCGGAGGGGATGGGGCGCACAACCGTAATTTTCACCGCCTTGGCCGGATCGAAGTGTACCAGGCTGATGATTTGCGATTCGGGAATGTGGTAAAGAAGAGCAAACATTTGCGCGGTAAACACTTTTGCCGATTTAACTTGCTGATACATGTCCATCTCCTTGAAAATAATGTCGAACGTGAGTTCGTAAGGCCCTGAATTTTTGCTCCGGATAACGGAAGCTACGTCGGTTAGGTTGTATTTCATTTCGTTTGAAGTTTAATTGAGATCGAATGAG
>JABNAD010000610.1_pt1 | contig 18972 bp, 10 predicted proteins | sample 7240381 | NCBI WGS metagenome assembly JABNAD01 (sample SAMN11332834, study PRJNA596920) | anaerobic digester metagenome | biome: digested sludge; isolation source: digested sewage sludge-derived enrichment culture grown on H2/CO2 | place: Germany: Goettingen
TCCATAAGCAGAACCTCTGATTCTTGATACCTATAGAATAGCACATCCGGACAATTCCGGTCGATGCAGCCATTTTCTGTGCGGGAAATGCAAGGTGTTTCCTGAAACCGTCAATTATCTGAATCGAATATAAATTTATAAATAATGTGTCTTTTGTGGGTGAACAGATGGACGGCCTGGTGGAATCCTTTACAGGAAGCGGGATCATAGATGTAAAGAACGTGAAAGTCCAGTAAAATCAACGTTTCTATTCCATAATTTTACACTCAATCCCATGAATGGGGCGAATGGGTTTGTTAATCAAAATTGGCTTTTTCATTAGATTGCCAATTTTGTAAAAACTGCATTGACAATCCCATAATCAGGTTCTAAACTCATTCTATAATATTCAATCTTTGTGAATATCTATGAACAGAAGGGAACTACAGGAGGGAAGCAATGAAAAAATCAGTCAGTAAACTAACCGCTCTATTGTTGACATCAGTTCTACTTGCAGCAGGATGCTCGAATGGCGGATCGACAACGACCCCGTCCAGCGGCGGAACCGCTCCAGCCGGGGGCACCATCAAGATCGGTGTCTTCGAACCCCTGACCGGCGCCAATGCAGCGGGCGGACTGCTCGAACTCGATGGCATCAAGCTGGCACACAAACTGTACCCATCCGTTCTGGGACAGCAGATCGAACTGGTCCAGGCTGACAACAAATCGGACCGTGTGGAAGCTGCCAATGCCGCCTCTTCACTGGTCAACGCCAAAGTCAATGTCGTTCTGGGCAGCTGGGGATCCTCACTCTCCATCGCTGGCGGCGTCGCCTTCCAGAATGCCAAGATCCCGGCCATCGGTACCTCGGCTACCAACCCGCAGGTTACAGAAGGCAATCCTTACTACTTCCGCGTCTGCTTCATCGATCCCTTCCAGGGAACCGTTATGGCAAACTATGCGTTTACCAAGCTGGGCCTGAAGAAAGCAGTCATTCTGCGCGAAGTCAACAGTGACTACTCCGTGGGTCTTGCCAATTTCTTCGAAGAACAGTACAAGAAACTGGGCGGAACCATCGTCAATACCTTCAATTTCCAGACAGGCGACCAGGACTTCAACGCAATCCTGACGAACCTGAAGAGCTCCGGCGCAGAAGTTGTATTTGCTCCCAGCAACTACACGGAAGCCGGCCTCATCATCAAACAGGCCAAGGAAATGGGCATTACCCTTCCGTTCCTCGGCGGTGACACCTGGGAGACTCCTGCGATGGTTGAAATCGGCGGACCGGCAGTGGACGGCGTCGTATTCTCCACCTTCTTTGATCAGGATCACCCGCTGACCGCAGAAACCACCAAGTTCATCGAAGAGTGGAAGAAAGAATACCCCGGCAAAGAACCCGCCGCTGTTTCCGCTCTGGGCTACGATGCATACCTGATGGCTTACAAAGCCATTGAAGCTGCCGGATCAGCTGAACCAGCCAAGATCCATGAACAACTGGGTAAAGTCAAGGACTTCCAGGGAGCAGCCGGAGTCGTCAACTTCGATGCGAATCGCAATGCGATCAAGGACGCAGTCCTGAAAACCGTCAAGGACGGCAAGTTCACATTCTTGGATATCGTTAAGCCGGAATAATCACCTGACCATCAGGCGATCACTTCCTTCCTCATCGGGGGGACCCCCTGATGAGGAGGGAAGTATATTTTTAGAGAGGTGATTTCATGAGTACCCAAGCCCTGTTCGAATGGCTGTCGCAAAATCTGCTCAACGCTTTGGCCCTGGGCAGTCTGTATGCTCTTCTGGCCATCGGCTACACCATGGTATACGGCGTTCTGAAGCTGATTAACTTCGCCCACGGCGATATTTTCATGGTGGCAACCTATTTCTTCTTTTATGCCCTTACCCGTTTCCAGCTGCCCTGGTATGTCGCCTTCTTCGGTGTCATCATCCTGACAGCCATCCTGGGTATGGCGGTCGAGAAAGTCGCTTACTCAACCATCCGCGATGCGCCAAAAGTGACCCTGCTGATTTCCTCCATCGGAGCCTCGTTCCTCCTGGAGACATTGGGAACCGTCGTATTCGGCGGCATCACCAAAAGCATTCCGCAGATTCCGCTGTTCAACACCGTCATGGTGCTTGGTCCGGTGCGGACCCAACGTCTGACTTTCATCATCCCGGTTGTGACTGTAATTTTCCTGGTTATTCTGGTGTATCTCATTGATAAGACAAAAATGGGAATGGCCATGCGTGCCCTGTCCAAGGATCAGGAAACGGCATCCCTGATGGGCGTGAACGTGAACCGGACCATTTCCTTTACATTTGCGGTGGGTTCCTCCCTGGCTGCCATCGGTGCCATGCTGTGGGGCCTGAAGTATCCCGCCATTATCCCGCTGTTGGGCGTTCTGCCCGGACTCAAATGCTTCATCGCCGCCGTTATCGGCGGAATCGGCAGCATCAAGGGTGCTGTTCTGGGTGGTCTCATCATCGGTTTCGGCGAGATCTTCATTGTCGCCTCGAGCTTTATTACCAAGGTTGATATATCCGGATACAAGGATGCCTTCGCATTCATTCTCCTCATTGTCATCCTGATGTTCCGGCCGGGCGGCATCACGAACCAAAAGATCACGGAGAAGGTGTAGCTATGGATAAGAAAGTTAAAATCGCACTGAATCTGATGCTTGCTTTAGGACTTCTGGCCTTTGCGAACTTCTCACAGGATATGTTCTCCAATGACACCATTCGGCTTCTGACGCTGTCCCTGATTTACGGCATCGGCGCCATGAGCATGAACCTGATCAACGGGTTTACCGGTCTCTTCTCGCTGGGTCACGCCGGCTTTATGGCCATCGGAGCCTACACCACGGCCATTCTGACCCTGAGCCCGGCCAATAAGCAGCAGCTATTCATCATCGAGCCCATTGCCGGCCCCTTGCTGAACCTGAACACGCCCCTGTGGGTCGCCCTGATTATCGGCGGACTCATCGCCGCCCTGTTTGCTCTGCTCATCGGGCTGCCGGTGCTGAAGCTCAAAGGCGACTACCTGGCCGTGGCGTCCCTCGGATTCTCCGAGATTCTGGTCATCATCTTTACCAATCTGACGACCATTACCAACGGGGCCACCGGCCTCTCCCGGATTCCGGGACTGAAAAACCTGACCGGCATGACCGCCTCCATGAGCCCGTTCTGGCCGATGCTGTTCTTCCTTCTGACCATTCTGCTGCTGCGCAAGCTCATCGATTCCTCCTACGGCCGGGCGCTGAAAGCCATCCGGGAGGATGAAATCGCGGCCGAGGCCATGGGCATCAACCTGCAGCTGCACAAAACGCTGTCCTTTGCCGTCGGCGCCTTCTTTGCCTCCATCGCCGGAGGTCTGCTGGCCGCCTGGGGCACCTCGATCAATCCTGTCCAGTTCAAGTTTGTCTTTACCTATCAGATCCTGCTCATCGTCGTTATCGGCGGCATGGGTTCACTGACCGGCTCGATCCTGGCGTCCTTCCTGTATGCCTTCGGCATGGAGCGGATGCGGATCCTGGATGATATTTCCGGAATTGCCGGCCTGCGCATGGTGGTATTCTCCATCCTGCTGATTCTGGTCGTGCTGTTCTTCCGGCGCGGCATCATGGGAACCAGAGAGCTTACCTGGGAGTCCCTGGCCAAACTGTTTAACCGCAAGAAAGGGGAGGTGAGCTAGATGGGAAAAGAGCCGAATACGCCTCATCCTGACAAGAACCTGCACCCGGATGTGTTCCTGGATCCCGGAATCAAACCGGATGAGGGAGCCATGGTCAACATCACCGACTCTCATATCAAATCGGCCATTCTGCGGACGGACCTGGAAGGCTATGCCAAGCCAGTCGGATCGGAGGACGAAGCAACTGGCCTGACGCCGGTCGCTCCGAAGCCGCCGCAGGGAGAAGTCGTTCTGGAACCGGAGGCCATTACCATGCAGTTCGGTGGTCTGACCGCCGTCAATGAATTCAACCTGGTTCTGGAAAAAGGCCAGATTGTTGCCCTGATCGGCCCCAACGGAGCCGGCAAAACTACCGCCTTTAACATGATTACCGGCGTCTACAAGCCGACGAAAGGCCGGGTCTGGTTCAACGGCAAGGATATCACCGACCTGAAGCCCGATGCCATTACCCGGCTGGGCATCGCCCGAACCTTCCAGAATATCCGGCTGTTCCGCGACCTGACCGTTTATGAAAATGTCCTGATCGGAAATCACCTGCGCATTCGCAGCAGTTTTCTTTCCGCCACCGCCGGACTTCCCGGCTACCGCAAGGAAGAAGCTCACTTCCGCGAGAAAACCGAACGGCTGTTAAAACGGGTCGGACTGTGGGAACTGCGGGCTGAAAAAGCCGGATCCCTGCCCTACGGCAAGCAGCGCCGGCTGGAAATTGCCCGGGCCCTGGCCACAGAGCCTCAGATCCTGCTGCTGGACGAACCGGCAGCCGGCATGAATCCAAAGGAAACAGACGATCTGACGGAGTTTATCCGGGAAATCCGGGATGAATTCAATCTGACGATCTTCATGATTGAACACCACATGCAGGTGGTCATGGGCATTTCCGACAAAATCTATGTCTTCGACTATGGCACCACCATTGCCGAGGGCAACGCCAAAGAAATTCAAAACAATCAGCGAGTCATCGTTGCGTATCTGGGGGTGGATGAAGATGCTTAAAGTGAAAGATCTGGTGGTCGCCTACGGCGGCATCCAGGCCCTGCGCGGGGTCAGCTTCGAAGTCCCGGATCACAAGATCGTCACCCTGATCGGTGCCAACGGCGCCGGCAAGTCCACCACGCTCAAGGCCATCATGAATCTGGTAAAGCCCAAGTCCGGCTCCATTGAGTTTGACGGGGCGGATCTGGTCAAAACGAAAACCGGTCTAATCGTCCAGAAGGGCATTTCCCTGGTTCCGGAAGGCCGGCGGGTATTTGCCAATCTGTCCGTACTGGAAAACCTGAAAATGGGCGCTTTCCTGCGGACTGATGCCAAAGGCATTCAGGAAGACATCGACAAATGCTACGAGCTCTTCCCCCGTCTGAAGGAACGAGCCTGGCAGGAAGCCGGAACGCTGTCCGGCGGTGAGCAGCAGATGCTGGCCATCGCCCGCGGCCTCATGGCCAAGCCCAAGGTTCTGATGATGGATGAACCCTCCCTCGGACTGGCTCCTCTTATTGTCCGGGACATGTTCCGGATTATCGAGGAGATCAACCAGACCGGCGTGACCATTCTCCTGGTGGAACAAAATGCCAATGCCGCCCTGAAGATCGCTCACGAAGCCTACGTTCTGGAAACAGGACTCGTGACCATGCATGGCACCGGAAAGGAGCTGCTCAGCGATGAAAAAGTCAAGCAGGCCTACCTGGGAACAACGGCTCACTGATCCTTTGGCTCACTTGCAAAGCGAGGGAATTTAAGACAAAGTCAGGCCGTTCAGCCATTCGGACCGCAACCGATCCGGATCGTGCCAGGGCTTGAACAGAACAAGAAATAAGAAAGCGGGAGTCCGGCAGCAATGCAGACTCCCGCTTTCCGCCGTACCGGATCCTGAATCGGCACACCAGCGGGGGGGGGATGACGCCGGCCGCAGGTCCAGGCGGTGGTGATGAAGGCGATCGTTGACAATTTTCGCTTCCAATGGAAAAATGATGGAAACGAGAGCTAAAATTCTGATCCGTCAGAAAGAAGGCAATGAAAGTGAAAAACGCTCCATCGAAACAGAGGGAGCGCAAAGCAGAGAGGGGAGCGGGGGATATGAACAGACGATTGACGGTTGGATTTGCAGTGCTGGTTCTGGGGCTGGTTTCGTTTGCCTGGTGGACTTCTTCGGATCCGAAGGAAAGGGTGCCTGACCAGACAGTGACCATCGAACAGCTGCCGCATGCATCTTATGGCGAGGGGTTAAGCTATGACGAAATGATCTGGGACAAGCAAAAGATTGGCCTGCCCCTGGATGATCAGCCCGAAGAGCTACAAGGTGAAACCGACAGACTTCCTGCCCAGGTGAGGTACTACAAGCTGGCAATGGAGGATTATCACGTTGCCAACTGGTTCAGAAGGTATACTCTGACGCCGGTATTCTATGTCGGCTTATCCTTTTCTGATCCGGCGGGGACACCGGATCAGATCGTTTCCCTCAACGGCGCCTATGTGTCCACTGAAAAAGGGAATCCCTGCGCTTTTCAGGGCAGAGTCTTTTACAAGCTCGAAACCGGAAGGCAGTTCTTTTTTGGCGTTTCCGGGGACACCTATGTACCGGGACTGCTGGACTCACCCTCGGCACCAGGCAGGTTCCTGCAAAATGTAAGTTTTGACGACAGGTTCTACACTGCTGAGCTGAAACCATAATAACTGGCAATATGTTTTTCAGGGTGTTCTAGTACTCCTTGGGACAATAAGGAGCCTCACCAATTCCGAAACAGAACAGGAGCCCGGCGGCTCCTGTTCTGTTGACGGCGGTTGTTGCCATACAGGATCACGCAAAACGCGTAATGTATTCCTTGCGGGATGCCGGGGCACCATCACAGCATGAAGAATTTCTTTCTTCGTTACTCGCAAACCAAGGGAGCAGATCAATTTGAGCTGCTCCCTTGTCCATACGATCATTCAATGTTTTGCCCTGATCGATCGAATACTCAGAAGTACAAAAACATAAAATATGACATCTGATAAACCTGCTGGAGTTACTCCATTGGTAATCCGAAACTCAGTGAAGTAAGCAATCACAACAAGAGCAATCCCTATCAATTCCATCGTTAATAGCCCGAGGATTGGTATGCTCTAACAGCACCAACACGTTCCACTCGATCATCGAAGTTCGTGCAGAGTATCACCTTGAGAAGTTTTTCACCGGAATCCTTTTTCAATTTCCACGTACCCTCCTATTTGATAGATAAAGCATATCATCGTGATTTTTTAGATAAGTGTCACCTTAATGACAACGATGACGTAAAAAGATTTGTTTAGAAAATCCGTCGGAAATTCGTCGGAAATTCGATGGAAGATCGAGCGGTTCAGGTGTCTGCCGGCAGGGGAGTAATTGTGAAAGCAAGAAGAAAAGCCGTTGAAAGACACCAGGTCAGATTCGGCGGGATATCTTCTTTAATCGTTGGTTAATAATGTTTTGATATAACCTAGACAAGGGGTGATTCAATATGAATTTTAACCAAAATAACCAAGGGTTCAACAACACCATCCATTTTGGCAAAAAAAACAAGACTCAGGGGTCCCGAAGCGGATTCAAAGCCTGGCTCGAGGAGCTGAAGGGAAAGGTCGGCAAGTGGGATAATCAGCGCAAGGGTCTAAACCCTCTTCTGATCCTTCTGTTCACACTGATCGCCATGTTCATCTACTTTTTCCTGACCCTGCCGGCTTTAAACTTCATGGCTCCGGAATTTTATGCCTTCCTGATTACCGCGGTTCTGATCTTCAATGGTTTGAATCTGCTGTTCGGAAAGCTGCCGGTGTTTCGTACGGGCTGGATCTCCACGGTGGCCATTGCGCTTTTAATCGCCATTCCGGCTGTCCTGGGTTTCTTCTCCCAGCCGCTGTTCCGGGCGAAAAGCTATGCCACACTGATCCCGGTCGAGGATGCGAACTTCGCCGATTCCGTCAAGGAAATGAGTTATGACAAGGTCCCGGTGGTGGACCGCGAAGCGGCTGCCATTATCGGCGCGCGCCAGATGGGTTCGGTTCAGGAAGTGGTCTCGCAGTTTGAGATCAACGAAAACTATACCCAGATCAACATCAAGAACGTCCCGGTGCGGGTTTCCCCGCTGGCGTACTCTGACATCGTCAAGTACTTCATTAATTCCGGAAACGGTATCCCTTACTATGTCAAAGTCGACATGGCCACCCAGGAAGCGGATCTGATTAAGCTGGCCAATCCGCTCAAGTATTCCAAGAGCGATATCCTGATGCGGGACATCACCCGCCACAATCGGTTCAATCATCCCACCAAGATGTTTGGGGAAACCAATTTCGAAGTGGACGACAATGGCAATGGCTACTACATCACTTCCGTTCTGACCCGCCGTATCGGCTTCTTTGGCGGTACGGACGTCAAGGGGGCCATTGTTACCAACGGCGCCAACGGAGAATCCCAGTACTACGACATCGCCAACGTGCCAAACTGGGTTGACCGGGTCTATCCGGCGGATTTGATTGTCCAGCAGCTGGATTTCCGGGGAATGTACACCAATGGCTTCTTCAACTCCATCATTGGTCAGCGCAATGTCACCCGGACAACTCAGGGTTACAACTACGTGCCGCTCAATGATGACATCTATCTGTTCACCGGCGTCACCTCAATCCGGAGTGACTCCTCCAACCTGGGCTTCTACTTTGTCAATCTGCGGACCAAGGAAGCCAAGTTCTTCTCGGTACCGTCAGCCGATGAAGTGTCCGCCATGAATTCGGCCGCCGGTCAGATTCAGGAGAAGAACTACACACCGGCCTTCCCGGTGCTGCTGAATATCAAGAACCGGCCGACGTACCTGATCGGTCTGAAGGACGCTTCCGGCCTGGCCAAGATGTTTGCCCTGGTCGACGCGGAAAACTACCAGCAGGTCATCGTCGGCAATACGGTTCAGGAAGTCATCGCCCAGTATAATCTGCGGACTGATACTTCCAACCAGCCCGGAGCTGATGCCAACGAAAAGACCATTGTAGTGGACGAAGTCCAGAACGTGGTCATTGACGGCAACACCATCTTCTTCATCCGGGCCAAGGATGACACCACCATCTATGTGGGCACCGCCAAGCAGCTGGGTTCAGCCCTGGTCTTTGTCAAGCCGGGCGAAACCCTGAAAGTCTTCGGCAATCCCAGAGGCGAACAGTTCGACATTCTGGAAGTAAGACCCTAAACGAAGGGGTGATCTTACCGGATTGTCCGTGACGCCCGACTGGCAGCGAATATCCCAACCACCCCGGAGCCGGCTGGCTCCGGGGTGATTTATTCCCTGGGCGGAGTGGAGGAGTATGGAGGTGAATAGATGTCTGAATCAATTTAATGCAATCGATTACCAGGAAAGGCGGTCAGGTAGTTGATATCTCACTGAATTTAGAATTATACTGAAGTCAGACGAATTGGCAGGAAAGGGGTATGAGATAATTGACGGGAAAAATTGGCACAAAAGAGGATCGGATTCTGGACATTTATACTGCGCTGCTTAACGGCGAGGCTGTCAGTCTGACGGAGTATGCCCAAAAGTACGAGGTCAGCGAGAAATCCATCAAGCGTGATTTTCAGCGGATTGAATTGTTTCTGGCAGACTACAACCTGGCCAGCAGCGACAACTTCAACATTATCAATACTAATACCTCCAAGCGGGACAAGGGTCAGTTCCAGCTGAAGAACGCGGAGAACAACTACATGTCCCGGGCTGAGATTCTGGCAGTGGTGAAGATTCTGATGGACTCCCGCGGCCTGTCTGAATCCGAGATGAACCCCATCGTGAAGAAACTGATTGCATCTTCCGTCTCCAAGGCGGATCAGGGCTTTATCCGGGATCTTTTGATCAATGAATGGTATAACTACGTGGAGCCCAGCCATGGGCAGCCGATCCTGGAAAAGCTTCTGGAATTGGCCAAAGCCATCAAGGAACAGCGGATCTTGCGCCTGACCTACAGCAAATCCAGCGGCGGGTCCGTGGAACGGATCATTGAGCCCCTGGGAATCATTTACAGTGAATTCTATTTCTACCTGGCCGGAAATATTAAAAATATCGACAAGGACAAGCACTTCCAGATCAAAGGCGATGAGAATCCAACTATGTACCGGCTGGACCGGATCCAGGAGCTGGAGCTGATGGATGAGCGGTATCAGGTGTCCGAGGCCAAGCGGTTTAAGGAAGGCGAATACCGCAAGCGCATCCAGTTTATGTACGGTGGGAAGCTGCATCATGTCCGCCTGCTGGTTCGGGATTTTGCCCTGGAAGCTGTCAGCGATAAATTGGCTGGGGCGAAAGTCAGTCCCTGGAACAAAGACGGTTATGAATATCTGGTGGAAGCGGAGCTCTTCGGGGAAGGCATTCTGATGTGGCTCATGGGGCAGGGCGATGGCGTGCGCCTGATTGCGCCCCAGTCCCTGGCCAAGATGATGCTTGACCGGGCCAATAAGCTGGCAGACATGTACAAATAAAGTCGAATTCGGCAGATTTTCCTTCCCGGCCGGTCTTTTGGCAGGTGTCATCCTCAAAATTAATAGAATATTCGCAGTCTGGTTCGAGTCAGAACATAATCTCGGGCTATACTAATGAAAAATACCGCGGCTTCCCAGTTTTAGGATGTCGCGGTTTTCAACGAGAGACAAGCAATGATCCGAAGGGATCGGGAAAGGCAGGGCAATCAAATGAGTCAGAATGGCATCATGTTCCAATATTTTGAGTGGTATATGCAGGATTTGCAGAATGATCTGTGGATCCGGCTGAAGGAGGATGCCCCGCGCCTGGCCGGTCTGGGCATTTCCAGCGTCTGGATCCCGCCGGCCTTCAAGGCGACTTCCCCCCTGGATACCGGCTACGGCACCTATGATCTGTATGACCTGGGAGAATTTGACCAGAAAGGATCCGTGAAGACCAAGTACGGCACGAAAGAAGAGCTGCTGGCAGCCATCGCGGCGCTCCATGAACATGGAATCCAGGTCTATGCCGACGTGGTGCTTAACCATAAGGCCAACGGCGATGAAACAGAGACCTTCCTGGTCCGGGAGGTTGATCCATCGGATCGCACCAGTCCCATCTCCGAACCCTACGAAATTGAAGCCTGGACTAAATTTACCTTTCCCGGCCGTGGTGACCGGTATTCCGCGTTCCAATGGAACTGGAGTCATTTTACCGGAACAGACTTCAATGCCAGGGACAACCGCCGCTCCGTCTACATGATTGAGGGGATCAACAAGGGCTGGTGCCAGGGCGTTACTTATGAAAACGGAAATTTCGACTACCTGATGTTCAACGACATTGACTATAAGCATCCCGACGTGGTGAAGGAAATTCGCAGCTGGGCCCTCTGGTTCCTGAATGAAACGAAGGTGGACGGCTTCCGCTTCGATGCGGTCAAGCACATCAACGACTTCTTCCTGCGCGACCTGGTTCGGAAAATCCGGGGCGAGTACCGCCAGGATTTTTATGCTGTGGGCGAGTACTGGCATCAGGATGAGGATGAGGTCAACAATTACCTCGACCAGACGGATTATGAGATGGATCTGTTCGATGTGCGCCTGCATTTCAATTTCCATCATGCCAGTCTGGCCGGGGCGGACTATGACCTGACGACCATTTTTGACGGTACGCTGGTTCAGAATCATCCGGCCATGGCCGTCACCTTTGTCGACAATCACGATTCCCAGCCGACTCAGGCGCTGCAGTCCTGGGTGGAACCCTGGTTCAAGCCCCTGGCCTATTCCATGATTCTTTTGCGCCAGGATGGTTATCCGAAAATATTCTATGGGGATTACTTCGGCATCAAGGCTCCGGAGTCCATTGAGGGCCATCAGGCGATCATCGATCAACTGATCTACCTGCGCAATCAGCACGCCTACGGCGAACAGGTTGATTATCTGGATCATCCCAATGTCATTGGCTGGGTTCGCCTGGGGGACGAAGTTCACCCATACGGCTGCGCGGTCCTCCTCAGCAATGGGGAAGAGGGGGAGAAGCTGATGAATGTCGGTTCCATCAATCAGGGGGCAGTCTACGCCGATTATACCGGCAGCCGGACCGACAAAGTCACCATCGATCCGGATGGCAATGGCCTCTTCCGCTGCAATGCGGGGCAGGTGTCCGTCTGGGTTCGGGATCAGGTGACGCCGGAAGAGGCGTTCAACGAAGAAAACCTGTAACCGGATGACATCGGCTGAATCAAACGCCATGGGGCTGAGATGTTTTTTTCACCATTGAACAGGGACTGTCTGACGTTGGTCAGGCAGTCCCTGTTATTGCGATGCTGGATGGGAGGATCCGACGAACTCCGCTTAAAAATGGAGGGCCTCGTCGGTTCCGTAAAAATAGGCTTTCAGGGCGTTGACCAGGGTATCGCAGTCCTCGCGGGTGATGCCGTGGTGCGTGACGAAGCGGACAACGCCATGTTCATGGCCGTTGGTCAGGATGCCGCGCTCGCGCAGGAAGTCCTGCAGTCCGTCCATCCGGCTGTCATCGGGTCCATTATGGCTGGCAAAGACCATATTGATCTTGATATTGGACTCGAACACCTGGAAGGCTTCGATGGTTTTGAGCTGTTCCCCCAGATACAGGGCATTTTCGTGGTCTTCGCTCAATCGGTGGCGCATTTCGTTCAGAGCCACAATGCCGCAGGCCGCGAGAATACCGGCCTGGCGAAGTCCGCCGCCCATCAGCTTCCGGTTGCGCCGGGCCTTGTCGATGAAGGCTTTCGGCCCGCACAGCACCGACCCGACCGGAGCGCAAAGTCCCTTGGACAGGCAGAAGGACAGAGTATCCGTATACCTCGTCAGTTCCCGCACGTCCACTTTTAGATAGGCCGCCGCATTGAAAATACGGGCTCCGTCCGTATGGACCGGAATGCCATGCTCCCGGGCCAGTTCCCAGGTTTCACGCATGATCTCAGGCGGCGCGACCAGTCCGTTGGAATGAGCGGTTTCCATGCAGATCAGGCCGGTTTTGGGATAATGGATGTCTTCGACGGTGCGAAGCTTGGCTTTGATATCTTCCGGCTTCATATAGCCCATTTCATCATCGACTTCACGGACCATGGCGCCGGATAGTCTGGCGCAGGCGCCGCACTCATGCTGGATAATGTGAGCGCCGGAGCCCACGATGATTTCGTCCGACGGGGAGATATGGGTCATGATGGCCAGCTGATTGCTGAATGTTCCGCTGGGCACAAACAGGGCGGCTTCCATGCCGGTGATTTCGGCGGCCAGGGCCTCCAGACGGTTGATCGTGGGGTCATCGCCATAGACATCATCGCCCAGTTCGGCTTCGAGCATGGCATCGTACATCGCTTTGGTGGGCTTTGTTACTGTGTCGCTGCGAAAATCGAGGAAATTCATTTTTTCTTCCATATCAGGTGCCTCCAGTATCTTAATCAAAGGGTTCTGACTTCTATTATACTCTATTCCCAGGCAGATCAAGAGAAAAAGCTGGAGGAGCGTAACTGTCGTGCCAACTCTTAGAGATAATTGAAGTTGTTCGTCTTTGGCGTGCATTTTTCTCGAAGTGTTTTTATTAACAAAAAATTCACATAAATAACTGAAATAATTCGAGAGATATTTTTGCATAAATTTCAAGTCGCCTTGAATATTGGTAAACGTTTAATTCATTCAAAAGCAAAATATTCACTATGTTCTTAAAATTATTATCATTTCAAAGTGAAGCTGTCACTTTTATACAATTCCCTATAGTAAAATTTTATTTGACCCACTCCAGTCGGAGACTGAAGCGGGAATCGAATGTTAATGGGGGGAAATTATGGGTAACTGGAACAAGAAGCGCTGGACCGCCTGGTTCATGACGCTGGTTCTGTGTCTTGGGTTGATTCCGATGAACGGAATCGCTCTGGCAGACACACTGACTCCGGCTCAGAGCCGGCTGCAGGAACAGGCAGCCGGCCTGTTCGAAGATCAGGAATCAGTTCAGGTCATCGTTCGACTGAAAGAGGAAGGCGTCGTGCACAGACGGCTGACGAGTCTTTCAGCCAAGCAGTCAAGAATGGAAACTGCCCGATCGAAGCAGAAAGAGGTGAAGGCCAAAATCAAAGCCAAAGGGATTGACTTTGAAATGGGCTATTCCTACTCGCTTCTGATCAATGGCTTCAGTCTGACCACCAGCTATGGCGAAGCCATGGAGATTGCGGCTCTGCCTGAAGTAGCCAGTGTGGAGGTTGCGGCAGAATTTGACGCGCCGGCCCCACCGGACGAAGTCAAAATGAAGCACTCGGTGGACATGGTCCAAGCCCAGTCAGCCTGGGATCTGGGCTACAAAGGCCAGGGCCAGCTCATCGCCGTCCTGGATTCCGGCGCGGATCCCGAGCACAAGGACTTTGTGCTGAGTGATGCCAGCAAAGCCAAATATCCGACACTGGATTCCATGCAGTCGGTAATTACCCAGCTGGGACTGTCTGGAAAGACGTTCAACAGCAAGGTAATCTACGGTTATAACTACAAGGATCTCAACACCGGCATCAAGGAGATCCGTCAGGCTTCGGGCATGCATGGCATGCATGTGGCCGGAACGACGGCCGCCAACGGTGATCCCGCCAAAGGCGGTGTCCGCGGCGTTGCCCCGGAGGCGCAGCTCTTGGTTATGCGCGTCTTTGGCGAAGCTGGCGGCGGCACCAATGAGGCCATCTACCTGAAGGCGATTGAGGACGCGGCCGCCCTGGGCGCGGATTCCATCAACATGAGCCTGGGCTCGCCGGCGGGAGTAATCGGCCGGATGGGCAGCGCGTTCCTCGCCGCGATCCAGAAGGCCGGAGAGATTGGCGCGGTTGTCAACATTGCCGCCGGCAATGAAGGGTTTTTCGGACAGAGCGTGGCTTTGCCCAAAGCAGACGCGCCTGACTATGGCATTGTAGCCACTCCGTCCATCGCGCCGCTGGCACTGTCCGTGGCCTCCATCAACAACCGGTTCATCCAGATGACTGCCCTGAAGCTGGCGGATGGGTCTTCCATGGCGTACCGCCTGTCAGGAACCATTCCTCTGGTGTATGGGGTGTCCTTTGACATCGTGCCGGTCGGACTGGGAAAACCGGCTGACTTTGAAGGAAAGGATCTCACCGGAAAGGTAGCGTTGATTGAACGCGGCGAGATCAACTTTACTGAAAAAATCGCCAACGCCCACAAGGCGGGAGCCGTTGCCGTCATTATCTTTAATAACGCAGCCGGCGGCGACACCTATGTGTCCATGGCAACAGACGGTTCCGCCATCCCGGCCGTTTCCGTCACCCGCAGCAACGGACTGAAACTTCAGGCCAGCCCTCAGCCTGTCACCTTCAGCGAAGAGGTAGTCAGTGAAACGTCCGTCGTGGGCGGAGAGATGTCCGACTTCTCGAACTGGGGTCTGTCCAATGAGCAGGAAATGAAGCCAGAAATCACCGCGCCGGGCGGAGATATTTATTCCACCCTCAACGATGACAGCTATGGCGGCATGTCCGGAACTTCCATGGCAACGCCCCATGTCGCGGGCGGGACTTCTCTCATCAACGAGCGCGTGAAGCAGGATTTCCCGGAACTGACCGGAACCGACCGGTATGTCTTCATCAAAAATCTTTTGATGAGCACCGCAACCCCGCATCTGCACGGAGACAGTCAGGTTCCCACCTCCCCCCGCAAGCAGGGCGCGGGCGTGATGAACCTCGACGCGGCAGCCCGGTCCAACGTGATCGTGGTGGATTCGGCCACCGGATTGTCAAAACTGAATCTGAAAAATGTCGGAAGCCGCTTTACCGTGTCAGCCAGGCTGATCAACCGCGGGGACCAGTCCGTTGCCTTTGACTATGACGCGACCCTTCAGACCGACGCGGTGAAGAACGGACGGTTTGAACTGGCTCCGCGGCTTCTGGAAGTGGTAAAGGGCGGCAGCGTTACCGTTGCGCCGCACTCCGAGCAGACGGTGACGATGGAGCTGGATGCCTCAGCCTACGAGCAGGAACTCTCACAATCCATGCCCAACGGCTATTACCTGGAAGGCTTTATCCGCTTCACCAGCGCGGATGTACCAGCCGTCAGTCTGCCCTATGTCGGATTCAAGGGAACCTGGAATGACATCCCGGTACTGGAAAAATCAATCTATGATTATTCCGGATCGGAAAAACCGTTCTACTATACCGACACTACAACTAACTTTACCCACTTCTTCTCCAGCATTGCGGGAAAATCCGTCGTGCTCGGCTACCAAAGCGGTCAGACCCCGGCTTATGACAATAACCGTTTGGTTATTTCGCCCAATGGAGACGGCAAGCTGGATGATATGAAATTCCGCGGGACTTTCCTGCGCAATTACCGCAATGTTCAGCTCCTGGTGTATGAAGCCAACGGCACCACGCCGATCCACACCAGCTTTGTGTCCTCGCTGCTGGGAACGAAAAATCATTTCTCCGGCGATGAACGCTGGGAGAAGTCCACCACCAACTCTTCCTGGAGCTGGAACGGACGGGCGAATTACAAAACGATCCCGGACGGGCTGTATCAGCTCGATGTATCGGTTACGCCAAACATCGCCGGCGCAAAAGCTCAGCTGACACGCTTCCCGGTCCTGGTGGACACCAAGATGCCGGCCCTGCGCAAAGCGGCCTTTGACGAGACAGTCAGAAAGCTCACCTTTGAAGCCTATGACGTTACCTCCGGCATCCTTTCTCTGGAAGTTGCCCTGGCCGACGGTACAAAACTCGAATTAATCGACGGCGGTTATGTGATCCCTGCGGGCATCAACCTGGCGGATGTCATGATTACCGTGACAGACCTGGGATACAATGAATTCAAAACCAACGCCGCCAATGCCCTGATTCCCGTTAACCAGGGAGTGATTACCGTCCGGGCAACCACCAAAGACGGTTCTCTGACCCCTTCCTTCAAACCAGTGGTGCGCAATGAAAAAGGCGAAATTCAGGCCAGTCTGACCTCGCTGCCTTACGGTACCTACACGGTGGAAGCGACGGAAATCCAGAAGGGTTATATCACGGATCAGTCCAAGTACACGGTGACCCTGACGGAAGCCCAGCCGGCAGCCGTTGTGGAGTTTGTGTTCGCAAAGCCGAACATTCCCACCGGTGAACTGGTCATTGCCCTGACCATTCAGGACGGCCCCTATCCGGAAGTCCTCCAGTTTGTGGCAACCGACTCCAAGGGCGTGGAATATCCACTGGCCAGGGATGCCTACATGTCCAGCTGGTATGTGGTGGATCTGCCGTACGAGTCTTACACCATTTCTCTCAAGAACCTCCTGACTGGATGGACTCTGACGCCGGAAACGGCAGCGGTGGAAGTTCGTTCCAGTTATCCGCCCATTACCTATATGACCCTGGCTCAGGGCGTCGGCGGATTCATCAAGCCGCAGGCCATCGGCGAAGACGGACTGGATGTCTCGGACATCGAGTTTACGGCAATTGATGAATACGGTACGGCGGTAGATCTGACCAAGGCATTGCCCAATGGCAGCTACACCGTCTACCCGACAACTGTCCCGGCCGGAGTGTATGTCACGCCGCAGTCTCAGGAAGCGGAGCTGACCGCAGAAGTTAAGGAAGTCAAACCGGCCTTCACATTCCGCAAGACCAATGGTCAGACCGGATCGGTCAAAATCAACACGTTGAAGGCTAAGGCTGAGTATCCGGAGATCAAGCCGGAATACGCGGTGGAGGACTACTACGGCAATCAGATGACCGACTGGGAGGCCCTGCCCCTTGGCACCTACTATGTTGTGGTGAAAAACGCGCCCATGGAATACAGCTATGAACCCTATGACGCGGAAATTATCATCACGCCGGAACAGCCGGATCACACCGTAGACTTCACCTTTACCAAACTTTCCGATACCGGAAAGAGCGGCACCTTGTCTTTGACGGTGAACGATCCGACCTACTCCTATCGCGATAATATCACGTTTGAAATCACCGATGAGGCCGGAGCGGTCACGACGCTGGTCTATGACCGCCTGTCCTTCTCCAGCAATCGGGTGAAGCTGCCGTATGGCATCTATAAAGTGAGGGCGCTGGATGTTAAGGATGGCTGGTACCTGGAACCGGAGACGGCTCTGTGGCGCCTGGATTCTCTCTACAGCTACCTGGATTTCGATCTGAAGCAGGGAACCAGACCGCAGGTGATCCAGTCAGTAGAAGAACTGCCACGTCTGACGGTGCCCTATGGCACGGCAGCCGGCGAATTGAAACTTCCGCAAACAGTCAATGTGACCCTGAACACCGGTAAAACCATAGAACTCCCGGTATCATGGGATGTTAAGCCTTACGATCCGGAACAGACCGGACTGGTGAAACTGAGCGGCGAACTGGATCTGACTGGACAGACCTTTACCAACCCCGACCAGATCAAAGCCGTACAGGAAGTGGAAGTGGAAGCCCGAGAACTCATCATATCCTCGGTAGAAGCCGTGGAACCGCTTACCGCGGCCTACGGAACCCCGAAAGACGCTCTGGGACTGCCGGCAACGGTGGGGCTCAAGCTCAGCGACGGATCGACCGTGGAGAATCCGGTGGTCTGGGACCTCAAACCCTATACCGGAAAGACCGGTACTGTAAAACTCAGCGGTACCCTGGATCTGACCGGAAAAGAATATCTCAATCCGGATCAATTAAAAGCTGTCATCACCATCGTGGTAAAGCCTGCTGAAATTACCGAAACTCAGACCTTTGAACGGATTTCGGTGCTGGAAGATACGGTCTGGTCCGAACTTCCCTTGCCCCAGACGGTTCAGGTAACCCTGAATGATGGATCAAAGGCAGCTCTCCCGGCAGAATGGATCAAATCCGATTACGATGCCTCCAGAATTGGAGAACAGACCATCACCGGACAGATCAAACTGCCGGAGGATGGCTCGATCCTTAATCCGAAGGAACTGACCCTCGAGGTTGTCATTGAGATCGGAAACCTGGAACGGATTGCGGGTTCTACCCGTTACGACACAGCCATTGCCATCGGTCAGCGCACCGTCCGGGAAGCGGATACCATCATCCTGGTCAATGGCGAAGCCTCAGCCGACTCTCTGCTGGCCGGACCGCTGGCGGTTCAGCTGAATGCTCCGATTCTGCTCCTGCGGGATAAGAGTCTGTCAGACAAAATCGCCTATGAACTGAAGCGCCTGGGTACTTCCAAGGTAATTCTGGTTGGCGGCGAAAGCGTTATTCCGGCTTCTGTAGCACGGATTCTGAGCGCGGCCGGATATTCGGTGGAACGGCTGGGCGGATCAAACCGCTTCCAAACCAGCCTCCTGGTAGATCAGAAGGTGCGCTCCCTCTCCGGCAATCAGACTCATGCGGTCATCGCCAACGGCTCCAGC
>JABNAD010000111.1_pt2 | contig 18961 bp, 17 predicted proteins | sample 7240381 | NCBI WGS metagenome assembly JABNAD01 (sample SAMN11332834, study PRJNA596920) | anaerobic digester metagenome | biome: digested sludge; isolation source: digested sewage sludge-derived enrichment culture grown on H2/CO2 | place: Germany: Goettingen
GATGAGGAAGATGAGGAAGATGAGGAAGATGAGGAAGATGAGGAAGATGAGGAAGTAAAAAGAAAAAAGAAAAAAGAAAGAAGAAAAAAGAAAAAAGAAAGAAGAGAGAAGAGAGAAGAAGTGAAACTCCCTTTAGTGTCAGCAAATGCTGTAGCCATTATTAATGCTTATCTTTGCCACGTCTTAATTGGCATTTTGTAAAACATAACCCAGAAAAGAGTTGACTAATAGTTACGACGTTATTGTTATTGGAGGTGGACCTGCAGGTATAATTGCCGCTGGTCGTGCAGCAATGCTTGGTGCCAAAGTGGTGCTTTTTGAGAAGATGGAGAAACCAGCCCGAAAGCTTCGTATCACGGGAAAGGGACGCTGCAACATCACAAACACCAAAAGCATTGATGATTTTTTTAACGAGATAGAGCCAGAACCAAGATTCCTGAGACAAGCATTTCAAGCCTTTTTTAACAATGATATTATTGAACTACTCAACTCCAATGGTTTAGAAACAGTTGAGGAGCGCGGTCATAGGGTTTTCCCCGCAAGCGGGAAAGCGTGGGACGTTGCCGAAACGCTAATTAGCTGGGCAAAAAAACAAGGAGCAACCATTGAGTGCAACACCGCTGTTGATGATATTCTTGTAACCGATGGTACAGTTTGTGGCGTATCCATACTCCGCAAGGGAAGCAAAACCGTGCAGAGCGTTACCGCCCAAAGCGTTATTATAGCAACAGGAGGCCTATCCTACCCTGCCACGGGATCAACTGGCGATGGGCTTAGCATTGCCTACGAGCTGGGGCACACCATTATGGAACCCATACCCTCGCTGGTTGCTTTGCACACCAAGCCCAACGCGCCATATGCCGATAAGCTAATTATAAAAAACGTAAACGTTTGGCTAGAGGTTGATGGCAAAAAAGTTGCAGAAGAGTTTGGCGAGGTATTCTTCACCCCCGAGGGTGTTGATGGCGCTACAATTCTTAGGTTAAGCAAAAAAGCAATTGATGCACTTGACCACAACAAGCAAACCCATGTTGTAATTGACCTAAAGCCAGCCCTAAGCAACGAGAAGCTAGAGAATAGGCTACAGCGCGACTTGACCGAAGCCTCAAAAAAAACATTCAACGACTTGCTACGCGGATTAATGCCAGCTCCCATTGCACGATTCTTTTGTGCTCAGCTAAAAATATCGCCAACAAAACCAATAAGGGCAATTACTGCTGATGATTGCAAAGCCCTAGCAAACATGCTTAAAGGCGTTAAGCTACACGTAACAGGCTATGGCGGATGGAACGAAGCCATTGTAACCTCTGGAGGAGTTAGCATTAAGGAGATAAATCCCAGTAGCATGGAGTCGAAACTAGTTAATGGGCTTTACTTTGCTGGCGAGGTTATTGATGTTGATGCCAATACAGGTGGGTACAATTTGCAAATTGCCTACTCAACAGGATGGCTTGCAGGAGAAAATGCTGCACAGAAAAAACACATAATTCATTAGATAAAAATCAGTTGGTATTTTCTTAACGCTAAATGCTCTTTTCCTTTTAAAGAAGCATTTTCTCCCAAAATTTAATTGTCGTTAGAAGTGTTTCTTCAAAATCAAGTTTTATTGTAGTATTGACATCAATAATAAACCTTGAAACATTATATTGTTTTCTGTTATAATCTGAACTATAATCCCCTTTTTGAGTACAGGCTTTTTCTTTTCTTCCTTTATCATTTAACACGCAGTGCTTCGCGCCATTAGCAACTAAGCGCATATATTCTAATTCTGGACATTCTTTAATTAAATAACTCTGGTACTTTGCAATTCCCTTAAATTTCCATTCTTGCCCTTTTTTATCAACAATTATTGAATCTTGAAACCTCTCATCGTTTTGATAAAACTCAACAAAAGTCCAATCTGATAAATGCCAAGTCGTTATTGCACAATTCAATGCGAATCTGGGATTAAGATGCTGCTTATCAAAATCAGAATATTCTTCTAATAATTTATTAAACATGCCTACTGAATTAACTATTTCAAAAGTAAGGCGTGTTTCTATTCCTTTATTAGTCATGATATTTAATAAATATTAAAAACGACCTACCAATCAACAGCCTTTGATTTTGTTTTCATCTTAATATTCAAATCTTCTATAAGAATTTTTGTTCTTGCATCAATACTCTCTTTTATTGACAAGTAGATTTCATTGAGTTTTTTCTCACTATATCCTTTAAAAATAATGTTGGTTTCATTAGAGGTTGTAACCAAACCAAACTCAATACTATCATCATTCCCTTCAATAAAAAAATTGGTAAACTCATACTTGTACCTCCCGTCTCTAACCCATAGACTAACCTGAAATCTAACATCACAAGAGAAATTTCGTTTACCCATATAATTAAAGGTATAATTAACCTTCATTAATCCTTTCCCAGATAACTCTCCTGTTTCTTTATCTGAGATTTGTAGCACATCTCTAGAACTATTAAATGTTTCATTAAACCATTCTCGGGCGCGAATAAAGAGTTCATCCTTATCTGTATCTGAAACCTCAACAACCTCAGAATAAACAATTGCCTCTTGAGAAAATACATTTAAATAAAAAATAGAAAAAAGAAGAAGAATACCCAATGCTCTCATGTTTACAAAGATTTAATGTAATTACCTATTCTCATTACAAACAAGACATCTACAATAATATTCTCAAAATGGTCTTAACTACCTAATCAAAAAATCGAGCATAAGCCTATCGCCAAGGTAAGCCGTAAGCCTATCGCCTATTACAACAGAGCCAACACCAGCAGGGGTGCCAGTAAACAGCAGGTCGCCAATACGAAACGACACATATCCAGAAACATAGGAGATAAGCTTATCGAAGCTAAAAAGCATATCGGCAGTATTTCCACGCTGAACAACCACACCGTTCTTTTCCAATCGGAACTCAAGGTTAGTTAGGTCGCCCAGCTCCTCCTTGGGAATAAAGGGGCTAACGGCAGCAGAGTAATCAAAAGCTTTGGCTATTTCCCAGGGTAACCCCTTCTCCTTACACGTTTTTTGCAAGTCGCGAGCAGTAAAGTCAATACCCAACCCCACCTCAGAGTAGTACCTGTTTGCAAATCGCTCGGAGATGCTTTTGCCCAGTCGGCATATTTTTAGTACCACCTCCAGCTCATAGTGCAAATCGTTAGTAAAACTGGGGTAATAAAACGCGTTGTTGTTCCTAAGTAAGGCTGTATCGGGCTTAATAAAAAATACGGGAACGTCAGGAACTGGAGAGTTCATCTCCTTTGCGTGCTCAGAGTAATTTCGTCCTATACAAATTATCTTCATAATAGGTATTCGAATAAGGATTAATGGATTAACGCAGTAACTCCATAGCCACACACGCCACTATTTATTCCTTAGCTTAAGGTAAATATTAGTTAACACCTTTTTGGTGTAAAGGGGAAAGTCGCCATTCATCATCCAAGCGTAGTAGCTAGGCTCCTTTTCAAAAATCTCGGCAACAGAACGGCCCTTGTACTTACCAAAGTTAAACACTTCTACATCCTTGTCGTCAAGCACTATTCTGCCAGCAAAATCCACGTTACGAGTATGCGAGCTGAAAGAGGCAAGCCACTCCACATCGTTCTCTAAATCTGGATACATATCCAGCTGAGCCTTTAGCACCTCATAGGTGGCAAGGGTGTCGGCCTCAGCGCTATGGGCATCGGTTAAATCCTTTTGGCAGTAGAACTTGTAAGCAGCTTCAAGAGTACGCTTTTCCATTTTGTGGAAAATGGTTTGCACATCAATAAACCGGCGTTTATGAAAATCGAAATCTATCCCTGCGCGCAAAAATTCTTCGGCTAGTAGGGGGAAATCGAACTTATTTGAGTTGAAACCAGCAAAATCGCATCCCTCCAGCATTTGTGCCAGTGACTTGGCAATCTCCTTAAAGGTAGGCTCATCCTTTACATCCTCATCGGTAATACCATGAACCGCCGTGGCTTCCTTTGGAATAGGAATAGTTGGATTAACCCTACGGCAACGCACCTCCTCTTTCCCATCGGGATAAATTTTTACCACTGCAATTTCAACAATTCTGTCGTTGGTAACATCAATACCAGTTGTTTCTAAGTCGATAAAGGCAAGGGGATTGCGTACATTAAGTTTCATTGGAATAAGGAGTATGGTTAAAGGATTAGAATGGATGTTAGACGTTAGACTTTAGATGTTAGATAAAAACAATATTAAGACCGTCTAAAATCTAGAATCTAAAATCTAGAATCTAGTGTCTAAAATAAAAAACGCCGTCCTACCAGTTTACCTATGCAGGACGGCGTATAGTGTAGCCATTATACAATTAAGAGCCAATCATCATTGGCATTAGCAGCATAAGAATATCCTCATCGGCATTCTCTGTTCCCATGGGGAAAATAAGACCTGCGCGCGATGGATCTGAAAGTGATAGCACCACATCAGATGATGGAATGTTTGCTAGGATCTCAATTAGGAATACCGATTTGAAACCGATTTCCATATCGTCGCCCTCGTACTGACAGGTTAGTCGCTCCTGTGCAGAAATGGAGAAGTCTAGGTCCTGAGCCGAAACCACAAGCTGGTTCCCAGTTAAGCTAAGCTTAATAAGGTTACTTGCCTGGTTTGCGAAGTTAGCAACACGACGAAGCGAGTTGTAAACATCAAGCCTATCGGCTACAACCTTGTTGGGATTATCGGAAGGAATAACCGAGTTGTAGTTTGGATAAGTACCTTCAACCAAGCGGCAAATCATGGTGTAATTGGCCATGGTGAAAATGGCATTCTTATCGTCAAAATCAACAGCAACAGAGCCAGTTTCCTTTGCAAGAACGTTCTTTAGCAGCGATGCAGGCTTCTTGGGTAGAATAAACGAAGCGGTTTCATCTGAACGCACATCCATTCTTCTGTAACGCACCAGTTTATGAGCATCCGATGCAACAAATGTAATATGCTCTGGAGAGCATTCAAGAAGAATACCATTCATTACAGGGCGCAGCTCATCGTCGGCAGTAGCAAAAATGGTTTTGGTAATACCAGTAAGCAGCGCATCGGCAGGGAACTTAACGCCAACCTTCTTTTCTGCCTTAATCTCGGCACGAGCAGGAAAATCATCGGCGGGTTGCCCCACAATGTTAAAGTGACCGTTCTCTGAGTTTACAACAATTGCGTAAGTATCCGCATTGATATCAAAGGTAAGCGGCTGCTCTGAGAACTCCTTAAGGGTGTCAACCAGAATTTTATAGGGAATAGCAATTTCGCCGCCCTCGGTAACATTCTCAAGGCTAAGCTTAGTTACAAGAGTTGTCTCCAAATCGGAGGCAGTAATTTCCAGCTCATTACCCTTTAGCTTAAACAAAAAATTATCGAGAATTGGCAGGGTGTTCTTGCTGCTGATAACCCTGCTAACCACCATTAGGTGGCTAAGCAACTCGGTGCTAGAAACAACGAATTTCATCAGCTGATAGTTTTATTTTTTTGATTTAGTAACTTTTGCTTATTCTTTTCCTATTTCTTCGATACTTAGCTGCGTTATTCACTGATTATCAGACAGCCTTTTCTCCTAAAAATAGAAACCAATATTACGAATTTTTAGGCAAAAGGACAAACGCCCCTTGGTACTATTTAGGAATAAAAGCCGAAAGATCTTTAAGGATTGGGTGGATTGCCACGTAACGCACTATGTATAATGTAGAATCGGCATTAACCGAGACATAGATTCTATCCAGATCGAACTTCACTGGCCGTCCAAACTCATCTAAATACTCATCAACGGGAATAGGGTAAGTGCGTATGGTTACCATTCTGCCAGCAGTAGTTTGGGCATTTAGCATATGCTCTGGCTCCGAAAGCTTAACCGCGGCAACGGTTTGGGCATCGGTTTCAAATTCAAACCTTTCCAAGGTGATATCGGCTAAGGCTTTTAGGAAACGCTTTACAGCCAGTGTATCGAATGGAGCAACGGCCGTATTGTGGTACAAGTTTCGCAAAGCGATGTTGGGCTGCGTAACCACAGAGAACGACATCTCCGGATTACGAATAACATCTACATCAACCTTAGCAACAGGTTCCCCATTGAAAGGGGCCAGAGTATTTCCTCTCCAGAAACTGGGGTTGGCAATAAAAAAATCGGCTGCAACACCTTTGGAACCAGCCACTCGTAGCGCAAAGGGGCGTTTGGCTCCATCTACCAAACCAATAGTGCCCATATCTAGCATAGATGTGGCCATAACCCTAAAACTTCTAATCACCCTACTTCCACTATACAGCTTAACCTGAGTACCTGCAGAATAAATGGTAGAGATTATGCTATCGGCAACAGCTGAAGGAACAGGTGCTCCGGTCTCGATCCGTGAAAGGGCGACCAAAAAGGTTGCCATTACCTTATAGCTAATAGAACTGTTCTGCTGGGATAACCACTGATTGCCAACTCTTTCCAGCGCTACACTTTGCGATCCAGAAGCCATAATAATCTTAGTAATTGCTGCAGTATCGGAGATGGCAAAGGCTCTTTCTGTGCGGCTCACCGTTCCGTTTCCCATTCTAAAAAATAGAAGGTAAACTGCAATTGCAACCAAAGCAAAAAACCACCAGTAGCGTAGGATTTTCATTTTATAAGGTTAAAAAGAAAGATTTTAGATGTTAGACTTGAGACGTTAGATTCTAGACAAAAAACACCAATCACAAAACACCTGTTTTAACGAGTCTCAGGATTTAAAACTTTAGATTCAAATAACGCTCTATCTTTTAACGTCTCACGATTCACGTCTCACGACTCACGATTCACGTCGACTAAACCTATAGCGCCTAACGTAAAACCAGGCTACACCTAGTAATACTAATAGTAACGACGGGAGTGCAAGGTTTATTACCTGCCACTTAAGGCGCTCCTCCGAAATCTTCTTTTTGTCCAACAACCTTAGCTTAAACTCCTTCGATCTTAAACCTAAAAGACCTGCATCATCGGTTAGGTACGACACCAAATTAACCATAAACTCCTTATTACCGAACGTTTGCTTTGTGTACCTATCGTAGCCTAGGGGTGTTATAAGTGCCCCATCGGGGCGCAGGCGAACGTCGTTACGAATAATATCGGCATCGGCAATAACGGCCATCTTTGTGCTCACCCCTTTAGGTTTTAGGGTAAAGGGAGCACCATTGTTATAGGACGATAGCGGACGATTGGTAAAATTGGAGGGGAACTCGCCCTCAAGCACAACCGCAACAGGCAGGTTCGAAATGTGGTAATCGCGTTCGCGAGGGCTCATCTCAATTTGCGAAAGGCTCACAAAAAGTGGTGCTTGCAGCTCACGGCTATTCTGCGATGTGGACAATAGTACAGTTTTGCTTATGCCATTCTCATCGCTCACCAAATCGATGGAGCTTATAAACTCAGTTTTTACCAAATTCAGGTTTCGGGTAACCGGATGATTAGCCGGTGGTGCTAGCAGCGGATAAAAAGGCCAAGGTGCAGGAGCAAAACGAGGATCTTGTCCGGCCAAGGCCACGTTAACAGGAATTACAGCGCATTGAATATCCTGCACAAGCCTTGAATTAAGCCTAACACCATAACGGAATAGCATGTCGTCCAGGTTATGCTGATTGGGCATTGCTATGGTACTAGCTCCACGCGAAAGGCTATCGGCATTAACACGAACAGGATCAACAAGCCAAATCATTCTTCCTCCCTGCATAACGTACTGATCGAGCACAAGCTTATGCGTTTCGGGAATTGGAGCAGTTGGTCCAGCAACTACCACAATGCTATAATCCTTTAGCTGCCCAACGTTACCATTTAGCTCCACATAATCAACCTTAAAACGACCCGATAGGGTTTGCGCCAAATCGCCCGTTTGGAACTGATTCAACTCGCCATGCCCCTCAATAAAGGCAAGCTTAGGGAGAGTATCGATGCTTAAACGCTCTATGGCATCAATAAAAGTAAACTCAAAAGCCTGAATGGAACGGTTTATATTCTCGTCACCCGATAGGGCGGGATTATTCTTTAGTAAGTTCAGAGGCAGCTCTTTTCCCTTGTAGCTAATCATTGCGCCAGGGAATAGAACCTTTTGAATGCTGCCACCCTCCTTGTCCCTATCGTAAATATTGGTTGGTTCAATACCTCGGTTATACAGCTCGGTATAAATAGCCTCGCGCTCCTTAGCATTTCCCGACTCCGAAGGGTTTACAAAAACGTACTGAAGGTTCTCATGTGCATAAATCCTAAATTCGTCCAGCGTTTCGCGCAGGCTTCGCTGCATTTTTGAAAAGCCTATGGGCAGTTCCCCTTCAAGGTAAACCTGAATATAAACAACGTCGTTTAGGTTAGATAGTATTTGTTTGGAAACAGGCGAAAGGGAGTATCGCTTTTCAGATGTTAAGTCGATTCTCCAAAACAGCTGTGTTGAGATAAACATCAGTAGTAGCACGGTTGCTGCCGATACCAAAAGGTTCACCATGCTTTTTCTCTTTTCTGAACGTTTGGTCATATATAAGACGTTAGATTTTAGACATTAGACGTGAGATGTGAGCGAACGAAACACTAAACACCAAACACCAATCCCCCCTACCATTTTCTACTTTGCAATTTAGCCTTAGTCCCAATAAGGAAAAGAGCCGAAACGCCAATAAAGTAGGCCACATCGCGGGTATCAATAACCCCCCTACTAATAGACTTGTAATGTGCCTCTATGCCCATGTTTACTATTGATATGGCCTTTCCGCTTAGCGGAGCAATGTTGGCAATTGCCTGAAAGCCGGAATACAAAAAAAACGCAATGGCCATACTTAGGATAAAGGACACTATTTGATTATCGGTTAGGCTCGACACAAAAATTCCAACCGCAGCATATACCGATGCCAGTAGGAATAGGCCTATAAATGATCCCCAGGTTGCACCAAAATCAATGTTACCCTTTGGGCTCCCCAACTGGCTTACGGAGTAAAAAAAGATTAGGGAAGGAATAAGTATAATAAGCACTAGCACAACTGAAGCAAAGTATTTTCCAAGAACCAGCTGAGTGTCAGAAATTGGTCGGGTTAAAAGCAGCTCAATGGTACCAGTACGCTTCTCCTCGGCAAAGGTTTTCATTGTTACTGCAGGTACTAGGAATAGGAATACCCACGGAGCAATAATAAAAAGAGTATCGATTGTTGAATAACCGCTATCGAGTACGTTAAGCTCACCTGGGAAAACCCACATTATCAAGCCATTTACCAGTAAAAAAACTATGGCAGCAATGTACCCTGTTAGCGTTGAGAAGAAGCTATTAATTTCTTTTGATAGGATGGCGAACATGGAATAAGGTTAAAGGGTTAAAGAATTAAAGTTAAAGGATTTAAGTTAAGGGTTAAAGGTTAAAATTCAAGATTGAGGCAGTGACCAAATCTTTTAACATTTCACTTTTCACTTTTAACTTTTAACCGTTAACTTTTCACTATTCACGGTTTAATGTATCAACAACAATGCTATCGGATTCAAGGTTCTCCTTGGGTTGAATGTCGGAGAAGTTTACTATGCGAACATCGGTATAGTAGAAGTGAATAATCTCCTCGAAAGTACGCTTTTTACGTGCTTGCTGCATGGCTCCTTCTTGGCAAAGGCCAACGCCGTGTCCATAACCTCGCCCACGCAGCCTAATTTGGCTCTGCGATATATCAATAGTAAAGAATGTGGAGCGCAAATTAAACTTACTCCTAAAGTCGGCAAAGGGAATGGTTACGCCACCTATAGTGTAGTTCACCTTACGTTGCTTTTCCTTATAAACATAATCGTCGGGAGATAAATTGGCAACCTTCACCCCTTTTTCCTCTAAAAAAGCTTTCCAATCGTCCATTGGAATACGCGCTTCCCATGTAGCGCCCCGCGAGCTCCGGCAGTAAGGGTCGTTAACGGCCTTAAGATAAGGAAGCGATTTTAGCCAAACATCTTCGGAATTCACAGTTTCACTGCCACAGTTGGCATGGAATGCAGCTGTTATTGGCTCATTGTTGGAATCAACAATAATTAGACCTTTGGTTTCCTGTGTTGCTTTTAGAATTTCAGGATCGCGAACAGAACGGCCTTTGTATGCCTGGCAATGCACATTATCGCAAAGGTTAAAACCCTCTCCCACATGCTTATCCAAATGACTAAGGGCAAAAGTACGTGCAATTAGCGACTGCGCTTTGTAGAATTCAAGTTCGGCACCAGGCCCAGCCTCCGAGTCAACCACACCTGCAATGTACTTATCCTGATCGACCAAGTTAATGGCCATTAACCTGTTAAACTCAATGTAAAAGGTTAGGTTATCGTCGTACACCCGAAGTGGCTGTGCAGGCATTATGGGTTTAAATCGGATAATTCCCTTGGCGGTTTGCGCCACAATGGATGCCCTACGCCACTTTCCGTAGTTTTTTGAGGCATCGCGAACCAGCACCGAATCGCCCGAACGAGATATGTATAATATTTGGTTCACCTTTAAATCAACCACCACATCGCCTGCAATAAGCTTGTACCCTTCGGTTTCGGGTGTTATAAGAACCGTTTGAAGGGCAAGATCGTTAAAAAGGCTAATGCTTAGCTTTTGCGCCGATACGGTTACCGCAACAAAGGCAAAAACAAGGAATACTAGGCTCTTTCTCATTCTTCTCGGGAATAGTTAAACTGCTAATACTAACCGTTAGATATCTCGCTCACAATAGCGCTACCAACTCGTTGCGAAGCTCCGCTTCCGCCAAGCATCTTCTGTAGCTTCTTAAAGTCGTCGAGCATGGTCTCCCTATGTCGCGAACCTGGGAGAAGGCGGCTAACCTCATCGCGAAGCCTATGCTCATTTAGCTCAAATTGCGTTAGCTCCACTACGGCCTCTCTATCCATTATTAGGTTTACCAGCGATATATACTTAACCTTAATAACAATCCAAGCAATAAGCACCGATATTAGGCTTCCTTTATAGCAAACCACTTCGGGCGTATTTAGCAGTGCCGACTCAAGAGTTGCTGTTCCGCTGGTTACCAGTGCAATTGTACTGTGCTTAAACAAAGGGTAAGTTTGGTTGTAGATAAGGCTAACGCGGCTATCGGTTAAGTAGGGCTTATATACATCTAGAGTAAGCGATGGAGCACCAGCAATAACAAATTGATAATCGGGGAAGTGCTTCACCATAGAAAGCATAACGGGAAGGTTATGCTTAATCTCCTGCCTACGGCTGCCAGCCACAAGGGCTATAATTGGTTTGGACGAAAGTCCATTGGATTCAACAAATTCGGCAAATGACTTATCCAAGTCGGTACGCAGCTCAATGGCATCAAGCAACGGATTGCCGTAGAATTCGGCCGTTACTCCATGCTTTTCAAAGTAAGGTATCTCAAAGGGGAAAATGATAAAAAGTTTATCAACGTACTGCTTAAGCTTCTTAACGCGCCCCTCTTTCCAAGCCCAAACCTTTGGCGCAATGTAATAGAACACCTTAAAGCCTTGCTCCTTTGCAAACTGTGCAATCCGTAAATTAAAGCCAGGGTAATCTACAAGGATAACGGCATCGGGCTTAAAGTCGAGAATATCGGCTTTACAAAGATTCATGTTTGCCGATATGGATTTAAGATTCATTAAAACCTCAATAAAGCCCATAAAGGCCATATCCCTATAGTGCTTGGTAAGGGTTCCGCCCTGAGCAGCCATTAAATCGCCACCAAAGTAACGAAACTCAGCCTGCGGGTCGCTAGCCTTAATGCCCCGCATTAAATTAGATGCATGAAGATCACCAGACGCCTCTCCCGCAACAATATAGTACTTCATTCAGACCTTTATTTTTATTCAAATAGCAAAGAGTAAGACAAATGCTGTTTCAAACAAGCACTTACACTTAGCCCAAATGCGATAAACTACAACTTCTACACATTATAAAAATGCTTGTAAAGCAGCTCCGTTCATTCAAAAAGCGTGCCCACAGGGATGTAGATGAAATCCAACCCGAAATATACTACCTAACTTTGAAATAGCAAGGGAATTAGCGCTAGGATAGAAACTTAATAATGATAATGGCGATGGAAAGAATAACCGTGGACAACAAGGTTCCCCTAGCAGAATACAACTTATTAGTCCAGATAAAAAGAAAAAAAATAAGCAAGTTAGGCACAACAGCAAGGCTAAGCACTTTTGTTATGGTTTGCTGTATCCATGTGGTTTCCACAAAAGCAGTAAAGCTTTTGCCTGGGTACCAGAAAAAGAAAATACCAATGAATGTTAGCAAAGGGGCAATTATGCCCAGCCCTATACCTAATTTTTGAGAGTCGAATTTTTTCATGAACAGTAGCATTATACGTTAGCTCTGCACAAAACTAATAAACTAGCACTAAGTAGCCACAAAAAACGTTAATGACTAGGAGCTTTGCTCAACGTTTTGCTTTGATACCGAGGCCTCATCAGTCATAAAATCCCACTGCTTAATGCGTTCAACTTCGGCGTATGCAGTAAGGTCTATGTGAATGGGCACAACCGATACGTAGCCATTATTTAAAGCCCACTCATCGGTATCGGTAGCATTGGGTTCGCTGTTGTGGAAATAGCCTGTAAGCCAAAAGTAGTCGCGACCATGAGGATCGGTTCGTTTCTCAAATTCCTCGCGCCATACTCCCCTATTCTGGCGACACACCTTAATCCCTTTAATTGCATCAACTGGAAGTACTGGTATGTTAACATTTAGGCAAGTATCGGTTGCCAAACCCTTTTCAAGTACCTGCTTTACAACTTGCCTCCCAAAGGCAACGGCGCCTGAAAAATCGGCATCAGACGAGAAATCGAGCAGAGAAAAGCCTATGGAAGGGATTCCATACAAGCACCCCTCAATGGTAGCACCCATTGTGCCTGAGTAAAAAATGCTAACCGATGAATTTGAACCATGGTTTATACCCGATACTAGCAAGTCGGGCTGCACGGTAAATACTTGGTTCATGGCAAGCTTTACACAATCGGCAGGTGTGCCATCGGCAGAGTAATACTCTACACCCTCAACCTCGCCTTTACGTTTCTTAAGGCGTAACGGAAGTTTTGAAGTTATGGCATGAGACATGCCAGAATTCCCCTCGTCGGGAGCAACAACCACAATGCGCCCAAACGGTTTTACCATATCAACAAGGGCTTTTATTCCCTTTGCGTTTATACCATCGTCGTTTGTAACTAGAATTACAGGTGTTCTACCCCCACTTTTCTGTTCGCTCATCTCAGTAAACATATTTTTTGCAAAGATAGTGATTTATTGCCCCTCGGGGCACCTAGAATCACGTTAACAACTATTAAAGCGCAATAAAACAACCAACTACGCAATACAATTATATAGCACACTCTACTACTCAACAGAATCTATTGCATAGCAGAATCTTGCCTTCTTTTGTAGTGCTTAGAGTTTCCCTGCTCTCCATAACCAACCTCGTCGCCAGTAAGGTGAATGCGTGCCTCAAGGCAATTCTTGCAATCGTCGGCAGCATCGTCCATACAGGGCTTGTTATCGTACAACTTATAATCGTTACGATAGGTTCCTGGGGTAATGTTAGGCATAACCACGTTTGCCCCAACCTTTATTCCCTTTTCCCGTCCCAGCGGGTCTATGGCTTGTAGTGCTGTTGGTGCAGCAATATTTATATCCTTCATGGTGATTCTAAGTAGGGCTATCATTTTTATGGCCAAGTTAAAGCGCTCTTCAAGAGGCAATAGCTGGTTCCTATACTGCCACAATGGAGTATCGGGGTGCTCTACATAAGGTCCCATTCCTACCATATCAACATCCATTTGCTTTAGCCACATTAAGTCGTCGGCCAAATCGCCAATGGTTTGAAACGGAAGTCCAATCATCACACCTGTTCCAACCTGATACCCCACTCTACGAAGGCTATGCAGGCAATCTATTCGTTGCTCAAAGCTATGGTGCTTGTCGTTGGGGTGGAGCTTATAGTACAAATCGCGGTTCGATGTCTCTATGCGAAGCAGATATCGTGAGGCGCCATGCTCAAACCACCTACGGTAGGTCTCCTCCGTCTGCTCGCCCATGGAGAGGGTAATGCCCAGTTCACTATTGGTTGCCTTATGGATTTTATCGAGCAAGCGTTCTACTCTAAGTACAAATTCTTTTGTATCAACCTCACCAGTTTGTATGGCAAGACTACCATATTTGTTCTCCCATGCAAACTTCGCTACATCAACAATCTCATCATCGGTAAGGCTATAGCGCTGCGGTGTTCCATTGCCAGCCCTAATTCCACAATAGAAGCAGTTCTTACTGCATATGTTGGACATTTCAATAAGTCCTCGGAAGTAAACCTTTCTCCCCACATACTGCTCTTTTACTTGTGCTGCCTTTTTGTAGATAATATTACGCTGTTCGGCATCGGCTTGCAGCAGCATTACTAAGTCCTCGCGCGTTAGCTCATCCTTGGATAAAACACTTTCAATCATCACTATAACTATTGCAAAATTGATTTTTGGGCTGGTAAAGATAGCACTATCTAACTTAGAAGAAACGTGGAGCAAGATTAATGGTTCAACACGAACCAGAAAAAAGGCATTGTAACCGTGTAACCCACCAACACAAATCGGAATAAGCTTACACAAAGAGCTTTTACTTCTGGCTCTTAAAGCATTTAAAAAACCGCACCAATAGTGCTTCTCCTCATTCTATTACCCCATTGCCATACGTCAATAGCATGTTATTAAACCACTTAATAAGCCTTGTCAATTTGCCGAAATTCGGTTAGGTTTGCAATCGTTTTCGAGTGACCAAAAAAGATAATCATGATTAATAATCAGCTACTAAACCCTCGCAGCATTGTTGTTGTGGGTGGTTCCGATGATATTCAAAAACCAGGCGGCAAGGTGCTTAAAAACCTTATCGACCACAACTTTAAGGGTTCGCTATTCGTTGTAAATCCTAAAGCCGAAACAGTTCAGGGATTAGAGGCGCATAAGGATGTAGCCAATTTGCCTGAGGTTGATTTGGCTATACTTGCTATTGCGGCAAAATTCTGCCCTGCAACGGTTGAAACCCTTGCTAAGCAAAAAAACACCCGAGCATTTATTATCCTTTCTGCAGGATTCCATGAGGAGAGCGAAGAGGGTGCAAAGCTTGAGGAGCAAATTGTTGCAACCATCAATTCGGTTAATGGTTGCTTAATTGGCCCTAACTGCATTGGGGTAATGAACTCCAACTATGCAGGGGTATTCACCACTCCAATTCCAGTACTTGACCCAAAAGGTATCGACTTTATTTCTGGCTCTGGTGCTACTGCTGTTTACATTATGGAAACAGGTATTCCTAACGGATTGCCATTTTCATCGGTTTACTCAGTAGGTAACAGCGCTCAAATGGGTGTAGAGGATGTTTTGGAATACCTAGATAATAGCTTTGACCCAGAAAACAGCTCACGCGTAAAGCTACTTTACGTGGAAAGCATCAACAAACCAGAGAAGCTGCTTAAGCATGCATCGTCGCTAATTCGCAAGGGATGTAAAATTGCAGCCATCAAATCTGGTGGATCCGAGGCGGGTAGCCGTGCAGCAAGTTCACATACTGGCGCACTAGCAAGTAGCGATGTAGCCGTTGAGGCCTTATTCCGCAAGGCTGGAATTGTACGTTGCAATGGTCGCGAGGAGCTTGCCACAGTTGCAGCTGTATTCCTTCACCCAGAGCTACAAGGCAAACGTGTAGCGGTTATAACCCACGCTGGTGGTCCAGCAGTTATGCTAACCGATGCCCTTTCCAACAACAAGCTTGAGGTTCCATCCATTACTGGACCTAAGGCACAGGAACTGCTATCGAAGCTATTTGCAGGATCGTCGGTTGCAAACCCCATTGATTTCCTTGCAACGGGCACCGCAGAACAGCTTGGACATATTATTGATGCTTGCGAAAACGACTTTGACAACATCGATGCAATGGCCGTAATATTCGGAAGCCCAGGGCTATTCCCTGTTTACGATGTTTACGACCTACTAGACAAAAAGATGGCCGAGTGCAAAAAGCCTATTTACCCAATACTTCCATCCATTATCAACGTAAAGGACGAAATTGCGCACTTCCTAGCAAAGGGGCGTGTGAATTTCCCTGATGAGGTTGCCTTTGGTAACGCCCTTGCTAAGGTTTACCACACACCAAAGCCCGTTACCGAGAACATAGCCCTTCCTAAAGTCGATGAAAAGGCAATTCGCAACATTATAGACAATGCACCCAATGGCTACTTAACTCCCGAAGCAGTTCAGCAGTTACTTGATGCAGCTGGAATTACCAGAGCGGGCGAAGCGGTTGTTACTACACGCGAAGATGCAGTAAAAGCAGCCAAACAACTTGGATTCCCTGTTGTAATGAAGGTTGTTGGTCCCGTTCATAAATCGGATGTTGGTGGTGTTGTGCTAAATGTTAAGGACGAGGAGACTGTAGCCCGCGAGTTCGATCGCATGATACAAATTAAGGACACCACAGCCATTCTACTGCAACCCATGCTAAGTGGAGTGGAGCTTTTTGTGGGAGCTAAACGTGAGGATAAATTTGGTCACATGGTTCTTTGCGGTCTAGGTGGCATTTTTATTGAGGTTCTTAAGGATGTAAATGCAGGTCTTGCCCCTCTTTCAAAAGAGGAGTCGCTAGACATGATTCACCGCCTTAAGGGTTACAAAATACTACAAGGCGTTCGCGGACAAGAGCCCGTTAACGAAGAGCACTTTGCAGAGATGGTAACCCGTGTTTCGGCACTAGTTAAGGTAGCACCAGAAATTTTTGAGATGGACCTTAACCCGCTACTTGGTCGCAAGGAGCGCGTTGTTGCTGTTGATGCACGTATCAGAATAGAAAAATAGCAGGCTATGAAGCTACGGGAAAGAGCAAAAAACCTCACAACCAACGAGTGGCTACTCCTAGGTATGGTACTAGTTGCCATTATTTTGGTTGCCATGCGATGGAATACTATTTCTAAAGAGGTGGTTGAGAGCTTCTCGCGGCTTTTTGGAGGTAGCTCAAACTAGCAAACAGCATAATCCCCTTACCCTTTCTGGATAAGGGGATTTCTTTAAACTAAAAAGCAACGCATAGAATAACCAAAGTAAGAAGCAACACTGGCGTTTACTTTCGGCATATTCCACAGCACAACTTTTTTAAAAAAATCTAAACAGATGAAACGTAACGACTTTATTGTACTCCTTGTTGTAGCATTAGTACTTCTCCCCTTCTTTCTATCAGCAGAAGTATTTAGCGCCTACGAAACCTTCAATGCCCAGCACGGCATGGTAATGAGCTTTATAAAGTTTGCGATTCTAGCCACCTTTGGCGAGGTTATTGGGCTTCGCATACGCACAGGAAGGTATAACCAAACTGGTTTTGGCATTTTGCCAAGAGCTATTGTGTGGGGCTTTTTAGGGCTAACCATTAACATGGCTTTTGTAATTTTTAGCAAAGGAACCCCTGCCTTTTTGGAATACATGGGAGTTACAAATGCTGTAGCATTACTGCAAGGGCCATTATCGGCAGGCAAAGTTCTAGTTGCACTAGCCATTAGCTCTGCGCTTAACCTTATTTATGCACCCGTAATGATGACCCTTCATAAAATAACCGACACGCACATACTAAAAAATGGAGGAACCGTTAAAGGGCTTTTAAAACCAATAAACGTTGGAGAGATAATGGCCTCCATGGATTGGCGCGTACAGTGGAACTTTGTTTTCAAAAAAACGATTCCCTTTTTCTGGATACCTGCACACACAATAACGTTCATTTTACCACAGGATTACAGGGTTCTGTTTGCAGCAGTACTAGGAATCGCACTTGGCGTTTTATTGGCAATAGCTAGCTTGAAAAGCCGCAATTAATTGTTATATTTGCTTCTCTCGATTTAGTAAACCCAAAAGCAGTAATAGTAATAGGATACAGATAGCATTTCATTGCACACCAGCATGTAACTCACTCTAAAACCTGTTACTCCAAACCGAATTAATTGATTTGCTTTATGAAAAAAGTAGGTATTTTTTATGGCCCAGTAGGCGGCTCAACCGAAAGAATTGCAAAAAAGATTGCCGAAGCATTTGGCGCCAACAACGCCGATTTAATTCCTATTAGGGATTGCAAGGCTGCTGATGTAGAAAAGTATCAGAACATTATTTTTGGCTGCTCAACCATTGGCAAGGAAACCTGGGATGCCGACAGGCCAAAGCCAGACTGGGATGCGTTCCGCTCTGAGCTAGACAACATTAAGTTTGCGAACAGAAAGGTTGCACTTTTTGGCCTAGGCGACCATATTACCTACGCGCTTCACTTTGTTGATTCTATGGGCGAAGTTGCCAAAATCATCACCCCCCTTGGTGCAGATATTGTTGGTAAAGTGCCTACCTGCGAGTACGATTTCCGCGAATCGGAAGCTGTTATTGATGGCGAGTTTATTGGCCTACCCATTGATGAGGATTTTGAAGCAGAAAAAACCGATGCACGCATTAAGAACTGGGTGCTTCGCCTAAAAAATCTTTTCGAGTAAACACACTGTAAGTCAAAACTATAAAAGCCAACCTTTAGGGTTGGCTTTTTTTGCAAAACATTGAGTTAACAAAGAATTAAATGTACAGCAAAAAACAACCGCATATTAGCAGTCTCATCTTTTGCTAGGCTACTTAAAAACCTCAACCAAAATTCGGTTAATTAAATTTTTGCTCAAACTGTTCTGGAGTTAACTTTGATGTTTGGTGCGCCATATAAGCAGACCTTCCAAGCCAAACGGCAAAAACAAGAATAACGAAAGCTACACCTAGTATAACTCTGTTTTTTGTACGCTTATTCATATTCATTTTTGATAATTTAAGAAAACAAAGTATAACTACTTCCAATAATTACAACCACGACTTTGTAGTTTGAGAGTTAATAACAAGCTCTAATAGCAAAGTATTTATACATAAATATCAATGTCGTTTAGTTAGTGGAAACTTATAACGGCTTGTAATTCATTGAGTAA